>Ga0066639_10000228_pt1 | contig 46736 bp, 57 predicted proteins | sample CryGeyCG2114_010_2_FD_59504 | JGI IMG/M metagenome (GOLD analysis project Ga0066639, IMG submission 59504) | Groundwater microbial communities from aquifer - Crystal Geyser CG10_big_fil_rev_8/21/14_0.10 | ecosystem: Environmental > Aquatic > Deep subsurface > Groundwater | place: USA: Utah...
GACAGGATTCGAACCTGCGACCAATTGATTAACAGTCAACTGCTCTACCACTGAGCTACCCCGGAACCTTACGGTTTTTAATAAATAAAATTATTTGGGAATAAATTTTTTTACAAATTCCCTTCCTCTATATGATTTTAACTGTCGTTCTCTGACTAAAGCTTCTTTTCTTGTATTAACTTTTTCTTCGTAAATCAACATCCAATAACCATCAAATCTGGCAGTATAGCTTTTTCTATAAGTTTTATTATTATGTTTATCCAATCTATCTTTCATGTCCTGGCATTGGCCAATATAAATTTTCTTATGCTTCTTATTATAAATCACGTAAACACTATACATATTAATAAATTAATTTGCTCTACCTCCGCCTCCGCCAGTTGGCGGATGGCGGAGAGCTACCGCGGAACACAAAGCTGATAAATAAATTGTTAAAGACCCTGTTTTATATTATATCTTTATTCGACCAAAATAATAAATTTAAAACACTAAAAACTAATACTTGAAAATTGGTAATTGATAATTGAAAGTTGCCTTAGTAATCCCTCAGCTTCTCCATGCCACGATGCTTGGCAATCCGTTCAATAGCTTTGGCTTCAATCTGTCTGATACGTTCACGGGTTACCCCAAATTCCTGACCAACTTCTTCTAAAGTATGCCCTACTCCGTCTGACAAGCCAAAGCGCATTTCCAGTATTTTCTGTTCTCTGGGAGTTAATTCATTAATAACCTCTTTGACGTGATTACTCAAAAGTTGCAAGGAAGCGATCCGGTCAGGGGTTATAGTCTTGTCATCCTGAATAAAATCACCCAGAGTACTGTCTTCATCGTCTTCACCAACTGAAGTTTCCAGAGAAACAGTTTCTTGGGATATTTTAATGATTTGTCTAACTTTGTCAATCTCCTCGCCCATTTCAGCAGCAATCTCCTCTGGCAACGGCTCACGACCCAAATCCTGGATTAACTGGCGCTCAACCTGCTGAAAACGATTAATCGTCTCTACCATATGGACAGGAATTCTGATGGTTCTTGATTGATCGGCCAAAGCTCTAGTTATCGCCTGTCTGATCCACCAGGTGGCATAAGTTGAAAATTTAAAACCCTTACGGTAATCAAATTTTTCTACCGCACGAAAAAGACCAATATTGCCCTCCTGAATTAGATCCAAGAGCGACAGAGAGCGGCCAGTAAATTTCTTAGCAATACTGACCACCAAACGTAAATTGGATTCTACCAACTTCATCTTGGCTTCAGAATCCCCCCTTTCTTTTCTTTTGGCGTATTGCACCTCTTCTTCACCGGACAAAAGCGGAGCTTTTCCAATTTCCCGCAAATACATCTGAATAGAATCGGAAGAAATATCAGTTAAATCCAGCCGTTTGGCATCAAGACTACTGATTTTACCTAAGATATCTTTCTTTTCAGTAAAATGGTCCAAAATACCTCCCTCAGTAAAAACGACTCTGATGCCAGCATCATCAAGCTGATCAATAAAATCTTCAAACTTATCCATTTCCTCCTCTACTTCCGGAAACAAATATAAAATTTCCTCCTCGGTCACAAAGCCGCGTTGTTTGCCCTCATCATAGACTACTCTGATTTCATCGTCCACTGAATATCTAATAGCTTCTGTTTTGGTGGGCGTCTTTTTGATCTTGGCTTGTTTTCTGGAAGTTTTAGCTTTCTTGGTTACAACCGTCTTTTTGGTTTTTTTCTTGGAAATGGCTGTGGCTTTCTTCATCTTTTTTGCCTTAGTGGTTTTTTTGGTTTTGTTCTTCGGTGGCATTTATTTAATATTTTTTAATTCTTGTGAGATCCGGTTAAACTCCTGGCTTAAAATATTTAAGCGATTTTCATCCCCGTCCTTCTCGCTAATCTTTATAGCTTCAGTTATTTTATTAAGCCTGGCTGTTAAATCATCTTTTTTTAGATAATTAATATTGTTGATTAGCTCATGCTGGATCGAACCCTCTTCCCAGTCAGCAAATTCATTCTCCCCCAGCAAAGTTAACTTATCAACTTCATTTACATAGGCAGATTCTTGCAAGGATTTTTTAAAATCCTCCAAATCAAAACTTTGATTTAAATTATAATAATTAACCATCAATTTGTAAAGCCCCTGCAACAGCTCACTTCTTATTAAATCAGGCTCTAAATTATCAATTAATACCTTCAAATAATTAGGGTTTTTGATAACCAAAGCAAAAACTCTCTGACTAATTATCAATTTTTTGTCAGTTTTCACTTTTTTGGCTGATGTCTCGGTTTCGTCATTTATATTTACGCTGGGGGTGGCTTTTTTCTTTTTAATAAGGTCTCTTAAGATTTCCTCCGGCATGTCTGTATCTTTGGCTAATTTCTGCAGATAATGAGTCTGGTCAATCACGTTTGGCAGTTTAGCGATAAACTTAAGCAGAATATCAATGGCCTTTTTCTTGTGGTCGGCGCGCTTCAGATCATAATAATTAAATACTTGATCAAAATAATAATCTACGAAGTGCTTGGCCTGCTTAATGGCAGTCAACCATTTGTTTGGATCGTTCTTAATACACTCGTCAGGGTCCTTGAAATCTTTAAGCTCAATAATCTTGATATTCATATCTTCCTTAAGGGCAACTTCCACTCCCCGCTGAGCCGCGTGGCGACCGGCTTCGTCAGCATCAAAAGAAATCATTAGATTGTCAGTATAGCGTTTAAGAATTCTTACTTGTTCCGGAGTCAGAGCTGTGCCTGAGGAAGCAACTGCATTTTTGGTACCTGCCTGATAAACGCTTATCAAATCCAGATAACCTTCGACCAAGATTACATAATCTTTCTTTTTTATTTCTAGTTTGGATTTATCCAGTCCATAAAGAACCAAACTTTTATTATAAATAGCTGTTTGGGGTGAATTTAAATATTTAGCTTCTGATTTTCCACGCTCTTCGCGCTGTTCAAAGACCCGGCCGCCAAAGGCTACGACATTGCCTTGTAAATCCTTGATGGGGAAAATTATTCTGTTTCTAAAACGGTCATAAAAATCTTTAGTCTTCTCGCTCTGAGCGCTGACCCCCGCTTGAAAAATTTCTTTGTCACTATAACCCTGCTTCTTCAGATAGTTCGTGGCTTCGTGCCAATCGGCTGAAGCATAGCCTAAGGAAAAATCCTTGATTGTTTCAGACGACAACTTGCGCTGAAGTAAATAATCCTTTACTTCTTGGTTGCCTTTATTGTCCCAAAGATTTTTCTGCCAAAAACCTGCAATCTCCGAGTTTAATTTCCAAAGACGGTTTTTGTAACTTTGAGCGCCCGGCTCTGTATATTGAAGCTTGATGCCAGCTTTCTGAGCTAAAATTTTCAAAGCCTCGGCAAATTCCAAGCCTTCAATTTCCTGCAGAAAGGTAAACACATCCCCTCCCTTGCCACAACCAAAACAATGCCAGATCTGTTTTTCCGGCGAGGCGATAAAAGACGGTGTTTTTTCATTATGAAAAGGGCACCTGGCTTTAAAATTAACGCCAGCTGGTTTGAGCTGAATATACTCTTGAATTAAATCAATAATATCTATTCTTTGCTTAATTTCGTCAGTTGGTGTCATGAAATTTTGGCTAAATTAACATTTCAATCTTAGCTTATTTTACCATTTTCTACAAGGATTAAAAACGTGGAAAAACTGTTAATTTTTTTACTTCACATTACTGCCCCATTCTGCTAAAATAGAATAAATCAAATTCTATCAACTAACCTCTCCCATGCCCGAAAATGAATTAAAAAACCTTCCCCCACAGAATATCGAAGCCGAAAAATCCGTATTAGGCGCTCTTTTAATTGATCAGGAGGCCATAATTAAAGTGGCTGATATCCTAAATCCTGATGATTTTTACAAGGAAAAACACGCCCAAATCTATGAATCAATGGTTGACCTTTTCTTCAAGCGTGAACCGATCGACCTCTTGTCACTGGCTAATCGGCTCAAAGAAAAAAACCAACTGGAAAACGTCGGCGGACAATCCTATCTGGCCTCTCTGGCCGGTGATGTGCCCTCCGCCTCCAATATAGTTTCTTATGCCAATATTGTTCAGAAGAAAGCAACCTTGAGAAAAATGATTACCGCAGCCAATGAAATCGCCACCTTAGGCTTCCAGGAGACTGAAGAAGTTGATGGTCTGCTTGACCAGGCTGAAAAAAAATTATTTAATATTTCTCAGAAATATCTTAAACAAAACTTTGTCCCGCTCAAAAGCATTTTGACCGAAGCTTTTGATCGTATTGACGAACTACACAAAGAAAGTGGTAAATTGCGCGGTCTGCCGACTGGATTTGGTTCGCTTGATAACCTGCTGGCCGGTCTACAAAATTCCGACTTAGTAATTCTGGCCGCTAGACCTTCGATCGGTAAAACCTCACTGGCTTTGGATATCGCCAAAAACATTGCTATCAAAAATAAAGTGACCACCGGCATTTTCAGTTTGGAAATGTCCAAAGAGCAAATTGTTGATCGCCTGCTCTGCTCGCAGGCCGGGGTTGATTTATGGAAAATGAGAACCGGACGTTTATCAGATCGCGAGGATGATGATGATTTTCCCAAAATCGGACACGCAATGGGTGAGCTGGCTGAAGCACCCATTTTCATTGATGATTCAGCAACTGCCAACATTATGGAAATCCGCACCAAAGCTCGTCGATTAAAACTGGAACACAATATCGGCTTTATCGTGATTGATTATTTACAATTAATGGAATCACGCTCCCGCATAGAAAACCGCGTCCAAGAAGTAGCTGAGATCACCCGTGGACTCAAATCAATTGCCCGTGAATTAAATTTACCGGTCTTGGCCCTGTCACAGCTCTCTCGCGTGGTGGAACAAAGAAGCCCGGCCATCCCCCGCTTAGCTGATTTGCGCGAATCAGGTTCCATCGAACAGGATGCTGACGTGGTGATGTTTATCTATCGTGAGTTTATGGATAAGTCGCGTGATTGCCCTGATGAGCGCAAGCATATCGCTGAAGTCTATATTGCTAAACATCGTAATGGTCCCACCGGTCAGATTGAACTCTTTTTTGATGAAAGAACGGTTAGTTTCAAAAATTTAGACAAGTTTACACCGACTGATGAAAACTTCCAAGATCCTTTCGCTGACTCATAATTATATAACCAATGATTAATAATTAATTATTTATTAACTAAACACATGGCTTTATTTTCAAAATTAAAACAAATTCAAGATCTCAAAAAACAAGCCAATGAGATCAAAAACGTTTTAGCAGATGAAAAAGTCGAAATTAATAACGATGGAGTTATGATCAACATGAACGGCAATCAGGAAGTTTTGGAGATTAACATTGATAATGATTTATTAACAGCCGATCACAAAGAAAAACTCCAACGAACTCTGGTCAAAAATTTCAACGATCTGATCAAAAAAAATCAAAGAATGATGGCGGAAAAAATCCGCTCTTCCGGCATGACCTTGCCAAACCTAAATTAACAATCACATGTCTAGCTTGCCTCCAACAGTTTTAAATTTAATAGAACAGTTCAATAAATTACCCGGCATCGGCCCCAAAACCTCTGAAAAGCTGGCTTTTTTTCTTCTAGCTCAACCGCCAGAAACACTCAAAGCATTCGCTGAAAGTATTTTGAGCGCTAAAGATAATTTAGTTCTCTGCCAAGATTGCCGTAATTTAACTGAGAGTTCACCTTGTAGTATCTGCCGGGATCAAGCCCGCGATCATCACACTATTTGCGTGGTAGCTGATATCCAGGATTTCTTGGCGATAGAAAAAACTAATAATTATAAAGGTGTTTATCATATTCTTCACGGCACTCTTAATCCACTGGAGGGTATAACTCCGGATAAATTGAATATTGATGCCTTGGTCAAAAAAATAAAAAACAATGGCATCCAGGAAATAATTCTGGGTTTTAATCCTGATGTTGAAGGCGAAACAACCATGCTTTACCTGACTAGACTCTTTAAAGATAACAAGGTTAAAGTGACGCGCTTAGGACGAGGTCTGCCCACTGGTTCAGACATTGAATATGCTGATGAAGTTACCCTGATTAATGCTCTCCAGGACCGAAAAGAAGTTTAAACAAAACAAAAAACGAACTTTGGTAAAAGCTCGTTTTTTATTTATGATTAGATTTTGGTTATTTCAACTTCAGTAAAATGCTGCCTGTGACCATAGCTTTTAGTGTACCTGGTCTTAGCTTTGTATTTGAGGACACGAATTTTTTTGTCCTTGGCTTGCTTTAAAATTTTACCTTCGACTTTTTTCTTTAGAATAGGTTTACCCATTTCAAGACCTTCGCCGTTTTCCTCGGCTATAAGTAAGACTTCATCAAAAACAGCTTTATCACCTTCCTTGCCCTTAATCTTTTCAATTTTGATTTTATCGCCTTCTTGGACTTTATACTGTTTTCCACCAGTTTTGATTATTGCAATTTTCATATTTTTATCGAATATTTACTATAAAATATAAAATTATTATAACAGACAATAAATATTAGTCAAGGCTACTGATAAACTACTGTATCCCCAGCCCTGATCTGATGATTTGCCACCCAGCCAGCGTTAACCTCCAAAACATAATTAACCGGTTCCGGAGATCTGACTCTGGTTATTTCACCATTAGTAATGGGCTGAACATTTTCATCATAACCTATCACCTGATCATCTTTAATCCAAATAATATCCAACGAAAAATTCATTTCTTTCATCCAAAAATTTCTAGTCTGATAATCTGAAAATTCAAAAAGCATACCGCAACCCGAACATAAATTTTCTCTTCCTGAAAGACCTTTTGATTTGGCTATTACTGTTTTGGCCACCTCAATATTTAAGATATTATCATTAATAATTACTACGGATGGTTCTAAGTGCTGACAGCCACTTAAAAAAAATAAAGCTATAATTATTAAAACCGGTTTTAATATTTTTTTCATTAAAATTTATTATTTATTATGGATTAATTTTATTTTTTTTATTATATCTGGAGACGATCCAGAAGCCCAGACCGATCATAAAAATTATCAAAATCCCTAAAGTAATCAACTTGCCAACGGTTTGCTGAAAAATAGCTGAAGCCCCAAAAAGTAAAGTGATTAAATAAAGAAATAGAACTGCCTGGCGCTGGTTAAATCCGACATCCAAAAGACGAAAATGCAAATGTTTTTTATCTGCCATAAAAGGCGATTTTTTATCTTTAAAAACCCGACGTAATATTACCCATAAAACATCCAAAATTGGAATGCCCATAATCAAAAGAGCGGTAGCGATCTTAGCACCGCTAATAATCGCCAATACCCCCAGCATAAAACCCAAAAATGTGCTACCAGCTTCTCCTAAAAATATTTTGGCTGGGTAAAAATTCCAAACTAGAAAACCCAAAGAGCTCCCGGCCAAGATTAAGCATAAAATGGAGGTTCCACTCTGGGGTATATCCCAAAACAGACTAACGATAAAAAGAATGATTGAACCGATAACCGCTACTCCTCCAGTTAAGCCGTCCAGGCCATCAAGAAATTTTGTGGTATACATCATGCCCAAGAGCCATAAAAAAACTAAAATCGGCGACCAGATTGTGTCTCCCAAATATAACAAGCCACCGAACGGATTGGTTATATAACCAATCTTCAAACCAAATAATATGATAATAATTGCCGCCAGCAACGGCCCAACAAAAGCCAATCCGGGCTTAAGATTGTATTTATCATCCAAAAAACCAACAATCATTAAAGCTAGGCCGCTCAAGAAGATGCCTACAAGATGACTAGTGGTAATCCGCCCGTCTAATAATAATCCATTCCACCAATAAAACAACATGGTCAATAAAAAGGATAAAAAAATGGCTAAACCGCCCAGCAAAGGAATCGGCCGTCTGTGTATTTTTCGTGGTTGCCCGGGAAAATCAACTATTTTAAATTTTAATGAAATTTGTTTAATAACTTTTGTAATAAAAAATGCCAACCCACAGGTTAAAAAAAACGGTATAATATAATTTATTAAAAAAAATCTATCCATTATTTTAGACTGACTTCAATATAGTTTTTACTTTTTTAACAATTTCACCGGGCGTTGTTTGAGCCTTGATAATAAAATCAACCGCTCCTAATTCAGCACATCTTTCTGCCAAATCTTTCTTGGCCAAATTAGTTAAAATAATAACAGGAATCTTTTTCGTCATCCTGTTTTTTTTTAATTCCCTTAAAATACATTGTCCATCTTCTTGGATTAATATCAGATCTAATAAGATCAAATCGGGTTGTTTTTTTTCGGCCATGGTTACTCCCTCATTACCGAAACGGCTGTTAAAAAATTCAAAACCCTCCAATTCAAATTTAGATTGGTATAATACTATCTGATCTTGATCATCATCAATCAGGAGTATTTTGTATCTTTTTTGGGACATTTATTTAATTTATTTAGCGATCGGTAAGCTAACTGAAAATATTGAACCTTGGTTAATCTTACTGGTGACCGTAACGTGACCATTATGACCTTCGATAATTTCTTTAACAATAAATAAACCCAAACCTGAACCGTCAGCGTACATTTCAGTGGCGTTTTCCGCTCGTTTAAATTTCTGGAAAAGCTTAGTGATTTCATTTTTGGGTATACCAATGCCGTTATCTTGAATCTTTATAATAATATTTTTATTATCATTTTCAGCTGTTATTTTCACTATTCCAAAATTCTCTGTGTTAGAATTGTCAAGATTAGCTGTTTTTTTTGACGGAGTGTATTTTATAGCGTTATCAATTAAATTTGAAAAAGCTTCTTCTAAATACCTCTCTTCTCCGATAACTGACATTGAAAATCCAGTTGGTTTTAACCAAGACAATTTAATACCTCTTCGTGAAGCTGTAAATTGTGAATTGGCTACAACACTATCGATAACACTTGTCAAATTAATTTTCGGGGTTTTGCTACTGACTTGGTATTTTTTACTATCAAACTCTGAAGCAGTTAACAAATCGTGGATAATTTGTTCGAGTTTAAGGCTTTTTTCAAAAGCACTTTTAATAAAATTCTTCTGCTTATCCTTTGGCATCCTCCCCAGATCACCATCCATCATCATAGAAATAATGCCTTTGATTACCGAGGTTGGCGTCCGTAGTTGATGTGAAGCAATATCTAAAAATTCCGACCGCAATTTTAAAAGTTTTTTTAGATGTTCAGCTTTTTTCTGGATATCGTGAGTCTGTTCATCAACCCTTACCTCAAGCTCATCTGTTAACTTTTTTAATTCATCCTTGGCCTGTTTTTGCAAAAAGTTTGCTTGAATAATTCTTTCTGTTGTTTTATTAAAAAAGAAACCGTAAACAATTACTATTACAAAAACAACGATAATAGCTAAAATTGAAAGCCGATGTTCAAAAATAAAAAACAGAGAAAAAACCAAGACCATTAAAATTAGACTGACAATTTGGTAATGCAAAAAAAGGCAATTTTGAAACCTTAATTCACAATATTGACAACGCTTATACGGTGAATAATTGAGATTTTTTACCAACCAACATTTTTTATTTAAATAGCTGTTTCCTCCTAATTTTTTTTTATGTTTTTTGTTTTGAGCTAATTCCTTCATTTTTGATTATTGAAGCGTGCCCTTCTTACTAAATATTTTTTTAAGTAATACATACATCATTGTCGCCACACAAAAACCCACAAAACAAGCCAGAAATATCATTAATGTTACTACTAATAAATAAACCCAAGCGAAATTTACATATTTATCAAAATAAAGTAGCAAAAAACCAATTAATAAAAGCATTCCCGTAGCGCCGGCTACAAAGTTTAATTCCCCAACCTCCCTTGGCGAAGGTTCAATTGTCTTTTTGTTACTTTTTTTAGAAAAATATCTATGGATCTGATACGGTATGTTTAATTTGAAAGAAAAAGCTCCGATAATAACCAATAAACTTACCGCTAGTATTAGCCATTGACTACGAGTAAAGTAAGCGACTAACACTAAAACGCCGTAGGTAGCCCGGGAAAATCTCAATGATTTATCGTAAATAAGACATTGTTGCATAAAATTGTTTAAAAAATTAATTAATATTTAAACTCTCAAGAACAGATACATTTTTTTACGGCAGCGCAAGCTTTTTTAACATCATCAAGATTGTTATAAATATAAAAACTTAATCGACAGCTTGCTGGAGGATTTAATTCGTAATAATGATGAGCTAAAGTTGCACAATGGCAACCAGCTCTTGATTCTATATTGTATTTATTAAGTTGTTCTGCGATTTTAAACGGACTTCGATCTTGATAACAGAAAGCTACCAAAGATGTTCTTTTCGCTGGGTCTTTCGGGCCAAAAATTTTTAATAAAGGAATTTGTTCCAACATTTCTAACGCTTTACCAATTAATACTTTCTCATGTTCTTCTATATTATTCATCGCCCTTTTAACATCCGCCGGTTCAAGCTTTCTATCAGTCATAAAATAAATATATTTACTGGGATTCAAAGAAAAGTCCATCAATAATCTTATCGCTTGAGCTGATAAAATTGTGCCCAAAATATTGGGGGTACCGGCAGTAAATTTCCATGGCAAAGAATTATATTCAACTACTTCTGGACTTACCATGCCATCAGCAATCATGTCACCGCCGTAAAGGAATGGCTTCATAGCATGCAATAAATCTTCTTTGGCATATAAAACGCCCGCGCCAAAAGGTGCTAGCATTTTATGAAATGACCAAGTAAGAAAATCTACATCTAAATTTTGAACATCCACAAACATGTTCGGTACCATTTGAGCACCGTCAACCAAAAAATAAGATTTTTTTTCACCATTAGGCTGAAGATAACCACTTGAATCGGCAATTTCTCTAATTTTTTTTATAGGATTTTTCGTACCCAAAAAATTTGATGCTCCCGAACAACAAATTAATTTAGTTTTATTATCAACCAATGATTCTAAATGCTTTAAATCGAGCTCCCCTGTTTCTTTATTAAATTTAGCCAAACGACACTCCACTTTAATACCAAACTTTGGCAATATTTCCTTAGATAATCCATACCATGGAACATAATTTGAATTGTGTTCTGTATAATTAGTGATTAAATTATCGCCGTCTTTAAAATCGGTAATTAATGAATACATAACCGAATTAATCGCCTCGGTAGTATTTCTGTAAATGACGATATTTTTTTTTGACGGTGCATTAATAAATTGAGCTATAGTGTCATAGGCTAATTCAAATTTTTCAGTAGTAAGCATTGAGTATTTTGACTGGCCTCGATGAACATTATCATATTGTACAATCAGCTTTTTGAGCAAATTTAACAGTTGAATTGGTACTTGAGTGCTGGCTGCATTATTAGAAATAATCCTTCCCGCCTTTATTGCCGGAAAAAATTTTCTTATTTTTTTTGTATTTATCATTTACGAAAAAGGCTAAACTACAATATTATTATAACAAAAATTTTTCATTTTTGCAAGTTATCAATAATAATATTCTAATAAAATAACTTTTTATTCAAATTATTGTTTAACTAATCGATTTAAATAAGTTTTTAAAATCTCCATGGCTGCTAAATCATCCACTCTTTTACGCCCACTGTTTTTATATAATTTGCTAGTCAGCCGCTCATCCATTGTTTCTACCGGCAACTTTAACAAAGCCCGGCACTGCCGGATGAAATTATTTACCTTGAGAGTTTGTTCTGTTTCTTCAGAGCGCAAATTTAATGGCCAACCGATAATTATTTTATCAATTTCTTCTTCGATGATAATTTTTTTTATTTCATCGATGATGGCTGGTGAGTTTAATAAAATTTTAAAAGGCGCTACGGCTCTGCTCTCCAAATCACCGATAGCCAAACCAAGACGCTGATCACCATAATCAATTCCTAAGATTTTCATTTTTAGATTGACTTTTAGATTATTAATTGATAATATTCAGTCAGTACATTCCGGAGGTAGACATGAGAATATTCTGGGCGTGCCTTTCAGACACAAACGAGCTGATCAAAACTGGCACCAAAATTTTTTTATTATATCTGAGCATACCGATAATGTTATTTGCCACTATAATCCTAAGCCTAATCGGCTTTATCGGTGGAGCCCTGCCCATTTGTATCTGCACCCGGTGTTCAGATAAAAGGGTTAGCCATACATGCTAATCCTTTTTTATTTAGTCAAGACTTCACAGCCTTTTTTGGTTACCACCACTGTATGCTCGAAATGAGCTGATAATGATTTATCTTTGGTAGTTACGTCCCAGCCATCCTCGCCAAATTCAACTTGCCAGCCGCCGGCATTTATCATTGGCTCAAAAGCCAGAACCATACCCTCTTTTAAAACCTCGCCTTCCCCTGGTCGTCCGTAATTTGGCAACTTCGGTTCTTCGTGAACTTCATAACCAACGCCGTGTCCGACCAGTTCTCGGACAGCGGAAAACCCCTGACTTTCAACATATTCCTGAATGAGGTGACCAAGATCACCTGTAGTGATGCCCGGTTTTAATTTTTTTATAATTAATTTAAGAGCCTCTCTGGTTACTTCAATTAATTTCTTGGCTTCCTGGTTAATTTTACCTATTCCCACAGTTATGGCCATATCCGTATATAAACCGTTTTGGCCAGGATATTTAATACCTAAATCCAAACCAATAATATCGCCCTCTTTTAATATCTTTTCGCTGCTTGGTATTGAGTGGACCACGTGTTCATTAATTGAAGCACAAAGGGCTGCTGGATAAGGATTAGTCAAGCCAAATCCTTTGAATGAAGGTTTAGCACCTTTTTTTTCTATTAAAACTTCGGCTAGATTATTTAAATACTCTGTGCTCACGCCTGCTTTGGCTTCTTTGGCAACCCGATGCAAAATCGAAGATAGTATGGCTCCGCCTTTGGCCAAGGTCTTTATCTCTTTTTTGTTTTTTATAGTTATCATTTTAATTTTTTTATTACGCTTTGATGTATCTCAGCTATACTGGGACGACCATCAACTTTATGCAAGATGTGTTTCTTTCTAAATAAGGCGCTGATTTTACGAGCTTTACGGCGATACAAATTTAATCTTTTAATTATAGCAACAGGCTTATCATCAGCTCTAATATAAAGCTTAAGACCATCAACATCACACTTATTATTCTTTTTAGGTGGTTTATATTTAATATGATAGATTCGGCCACAGCGGCAATTTCTTCGACCTGAAATTCTTTCTTTAGCTATCTTATTGTCCAGGGTAATTTCAAAAATGTCAGTCAAATCCGTTAAATTATCCAAAAACTTAGCCTGCCGATATTCTCTCGGGTAACCGTCCAAAACAAAGCCCTGCTGATGCTTCTTGATATAATTTTCCATAATTTGATTTACTACCTCTCCTGGTACTAGTTTACCCTTATTTACATAATTTTTAACCTGCTGTCCCACCTTAGTATTTCGTTTAATTTGCTGCCTCAAAATTCGACCAATGGAAACACAGGGCACCCCTAAATATTTGGAAAGCAGTTTTGCTTGAGTACCCTTGCCCGAGCCCGGCGGTCCAATAAAAACTATCTGGTATTTCTTTTTCATGATTATATTTTACAATATTTAAGGTTATTTTACCATATAAACAAAAAAATTCAGACTCTGAAAGCCCGAAATCACGTTTATAAATTATAATTTCTCAAATTAAAAACATCTAAAGTCCATCATAATCTCGCATCGTTAGCTGGGAATCAATTTGTTTGACAGTTTCGATAACTACTGAAACCACGATCAAAAGACTGGTACCGCCAATAACCAAAGTACCCATGCCAGTAATATTCTGCACTACTAGCGGCAGGACAGCAATACCACCCAAAAATAATGAACCGGCCAGCAAAATTTTATTTACTGTATTTTTCAAATAATCAGAAGTTTGGCGGCCAGGCCTGATGCCGGGAACAAAAGCACCTTGCTTCTGTAAATTCTCTGAAATCTGTTGCGGGTGAAAAATAATATAAGTATAAAAATATGAAAAAGCCACTACTAAAACAAAATAGAATACGCCGTAAAAAATCTGGTTTTGGAAAAGATTAATAACAAAACTGGCAGCCGAGCTTAACCAGGCCGATTGAGCGCTAACGAAAAACTGCGCTACCATGGGCGGGAAAAGAATTATAGAAATTGCGAAGATAATCGGGATGACTCCGGCCATATTCACTCTCAAAGGCAAATGAGTGCTGACTCCTCCGTACATTCTATTACCTCTTATCTGACGCGCATAATTAACAGGAACATTTCTCTGACCCTCAGTAATAATGACCACCACAATAATAGTAACAATCGCCAAAACCAAGAAAATAATTAAATTAAAAAGCTTTGTTGGATCAAACACTGCTATGGTTTGCTGGAGTTTAAGCGGCAGCCCGGCCACGATACCGGCAAAAATTAACAATGAAATTCCATTGCCGATTTTTTTCTCAGAAATAAGCTCGCCTAGCCAGGTTAGAAATACTGTACCAGCGGTAATAGTGATGATAGCTACAATATATTGAAATAAACTTAGATCGCCGATTAATTGTGACTGTGATTGTTTTTGTAATAAGGAGATAAAACCATAACCGCTTAAAGCTGCCAAAGGCACGGTCAAATATCTGGTATATTGATTTATTTTTTGCTGACCTGACGGCTCTTTCTGCATTGCTTCCAGGGCTGGAATAATCATTCCCAGAAGCTGCATAATAATAGATGCTGTAATGTAAGGACCAACGCCTAGCATGACTACAGAAAAGTTTTCCAGACCGCCGCCAGAAAAAATATTTAAAAGACCCAAAATTTGATTGGAATTAAAAAATTCCTTCAAGCCCTGAGTATCAATGCCCGGAATCGGTAGATGAGCAAATAATCGAAAAATTACCAGCATTAACAGGACGAAAAGGATGCTTTTTCTCAAATCTTCAGTTTTCCAAATTTGTCTTAACTTATCAAACATTTATTTGGTTTTTTGAGTTTTTATAATAGCTTGACCTCCTGTCTTAATTATAGCTTCTTTTGCTGATTTAGAGAATTCATTAGCTGTAACTTTTAATTTTTTGGAAATCCTACCCTGCCCCAAAATTTTGACATATCTAGCGTTATTTTTGATCAGGCCTTTTATCTTATAATCTTTTAAGTCACAAGTGGCGCCGTCAGCAAAAGCTTTTTCCAATTCCTTAATATTTATAATTTCAATACTTCTGGCTCTGCTTTTGAAGCCTTTTTGTTTAGGAACTCCCTTGATAGTACTCTTGATGCCTTTTTTAATTAAGCCGCTCTTACCACCAGATCTTGAGCGCTGACCTTTCTGACCCCGGGTAGAATAAGTACCGTGACCCGAAGCATTCCCTCTACCGACGCGCTTCTTTTTCTTTTTGGAGTTTTTAAATTTTTTCAAATTATTTAGCGTCAACATAATTTTATTTTTCAGTTTTAATGTTTGCAAAAGCTTCAAAAGTTGCTCTGACGTTATTTATTTTATTATTTGAGCCCAAAATTTTCGCATTAATATCCTGAAAACCAGCTAATTCCAATACGGCCCGAACTGCTCCGCCGGCAATTACACCACTACCTTTTTGGGCTGGACGCAAAAATACTTTGGCCGCTTTATATTTAGTCATCAACTGATGAGGGATAGTACCTTCTAGAATCGGAGCTTTGATAATATTTTTCTTGGCTTTGGAGACAGCCTTGCTGATCGCAATTGTTACATCAGCACCCTTGGCCATACCCCAGCCAACCTTGCCTTTTCTATCACCAATAACTACACAAGCTCTAAAACGCATTCTCTTGCCACCGGCCATAACACGAGTAACCCTGGCTAAATCAATCAGCCTTTGTTCGTATTCTGGTACCTCGCGAGGTGTATTATTTCGTTTGTTTTTTGGATTATTTTTTGGCATGGTTTTAAAATTTTAATCCGGCTTCCCTAGCTCCACTGGCTAGCGCAGCTACTCGACCGTGATATTTATATGGACCTTTATCAAAAATAACTTGATTTATTTTCTTTTCCAAACATTTTTTGGCAACTAACTTGCCCACTTCCACGGCTTTATCAATCTTCTGACCCTTGGTTTTTATTTCTCGATCAGAAGCGCTGGCCAAGGTTTTACCCAAGGCATCATCTATTACCTGTGCATAAATGTGTTTACCACTTCTAAAAACAGACAGTCTGGGATGTTTAGAGCTTTTTTTTATATTCGCTCTCACCCTTTGTTGCCTTCTTTTTCTCACTTCAATTATCTGTTTTTGCTTATTCATATTTATTATTTAAATTTAACCTTCAGAAGATTTAACAACTTTACCAGCTTTTCTTCTGATCACTTCATCAACATATTTAATGCCTTTGCCTTTATAAGGCTCGGCTTTCTTAAGGGCGCGGATTCTAGCTGCGGTTTCGCCAACCAGTTGCTTGTCAATTCCGGCAATAGTTATAATATTTTTTTCCACGCTCATATCAATGCCCTCTGGGAAAGGAATTTCTACAGGGTGCGAAAATCCTAAGTTCAAAACCAAAGTTTTGCCTTGAGTTTGCGCTCGGAAACCTACTCCGTTTAATTCCAGTTGCTTTTGGAAGCCTTCAGTAACCCCAATAACCATATTATCTATCAAACTTCGATAAGTACCCCACATTGAACGGTCTCTTTTGCGCTGTTCATCTTTTACTCTCACCGCCAGCTCGTCCTCCTGTTTTTGAATAATAACTGTTTTGGGATAAACAGTCTGAAGCTCACCTTTTGGCCCTTTAATTTTAATAAAACCGTCTTTGATATCAGCAGTTACTGTTTTGGGAATTGTTATTGTTTTTTTTCCTACGCGTGACATATGTTTAATATTTTACCAAATTTCACAAATTAATTCTCCGCCAATTTTCTTCTCTCTAGCCTCTCTGTTGGTCATAATACCCGAAGAGGTGGAAATTACAGCCAAGCCATAACCGTTTAAAATTTCAGGGATGTTGTTTTTGGAAACATACACTCTGTTACCCGGCTTACTAATTCTTTTTATATGAGAAATTGCGGCTTTTTTTTCGTTGTACTTCAAAAATACCTTAAGCACCTTGCCTTCTTCGACAACTTCATATTTGTCTATATAATTTTCTTTTGCCAAGGTTTCGGCAATCCTTTCTTTCAGCCTTGAATAAGGAATACAAACCTCGCTCTTATTCACCATAACAGCGTTACGAATTCTTGTTAACATATCTGCGATTGGATCTGTCATATTTTTATAATCTTTACTTATTTCTAATTTTTTATTTGTTTACCAGCTTGATTTGGTAATACCAGGAATTTCTCCTTTGGAAGCTAGTTCCCGAAAACAAATACGGCAAAGCTTGAAGTCCCTCATATAACCACGGTTTCTGCCACAGCGCCAACAACGTCTGACCTTTCTGGTAGAATATTTTGGTTTTTTCTGTGATTTTACGATTCTTGATTTTATTGCCATAAATTTATTTATTTGTTTCTTTAATTTCTTTGAAGGGAAATCCTAAATATTTTAACAAATAATAACCTTCTTCCCAATTTTTAGCCGTGGTAGTTATAGCTATCTCCAAACCATGAATTCTCTCAACTTCATCACTTTTTATTTCCGGGAAAACAATATGTTCCCGAAAACCAATATTCAAATTACCTTTCTGGTCAATTGATTTCTTGGCATCTAGGCCTTGAAAATCTCGGACTCTGGGAAAAGTAATGTTAATAAGTTTTTGCAAAAAATCATTGAGGTATTTACCGCGCAAAGTTACTTTCAGACCGACTTTATCGCCTTCCCTGACTTTGAAAGCAGAGATTGATTTTTTGGACACGGTATAAACAGGCTGCTGTCCGGTTATTCTTTTCAGATTATTTTCAATAGTTTCAATAAATTTTTTATCTTCTCTAATTTTACCGACACCAACATTTATAACTGCCTTCTCGATTTTTGGCACTTGATAATCATTAACATAACCAAACTTTTCTTTCATTTGGGGAATTACTTTTTTATTATATTTTTCTTTAATATTTTCCATATGTTTAGACGACTTCCTTACATTTTTTGCAAATTCTAACTTTTTCTTTGTTATCTAAATATTTAAAACCTAATCTGGCGGTTCGACCGCATTTGGGACAATTGAAAATAACTTTTGAAGCATCCATGGGCGCACTAAACTCAATTTTTTGTCCGGTTTCACCCTGTTTTCTGGGACGCATATGTTTAACTCTAATATTAAGCCCTTCAACTACAACCTTTTCAAGTTTTGGAAACACCTGAATAACCTTGCCGTTTTTGCCACGGTCTTTACCTTTAATTATTCTGACGTTGTCGTTCTTTTTCAATTTCATATATTAATAATATTTTATTATAAAACTTCCGGCGCCAATGAAATTATCTTCATGTAGCCTTTATTTCTTAACTCTCTGGCCACTGGACCGAATATTCTGGTGCCTTTCGGCTCTTTGTTTTTCGGATCAACTATAACCGCGGCGTTTTCATCAAAACGAACATAAGAACCGTCATCACGCTTGGTCTCCTTGCGTTGTCTGACTATCACAGCTTTAACTACTTCACCTTTTTTTACCATGGAATGTGGCTGAGCCTTGATTACTGAAGCCGTAATAATATCGCCAATCCGACCATAGCGCTTTTTGTAGCCACCATGAACCTGGATGCAACGCAATATCTTTGCTCCGGTATTATCTGCTACTTTTAATAATGATCTTGGCTGTACCATATATAATAATTAACTTATTTATTTACTTTTTTAATAACTCGCCACTTCTTATCCTTGGAAATCGGACGGCATTCTTCAAAAATAACCTGGTCGCCTATTTGATACTCATTTTTTTCGTCGTGGCATTTGAATTTTTTGCTGACCAATACTCTCTTGCCATATTTAAATACTTCTTTCAGCCTTTTTACTTCAACCACAACAGTTTTGTCCATGGCGTTTTTCACAACCACGCCTTTGAACTTCTGATTCTTTTTTTCTTTTTGCTGTTTAGCTGTTTTTTCTTTTTCCATATTATTCTTTTTCTTTAATAATAGTCAAAATTCTGGCAACCTGTTTCTTAACCCTGTTCAAACTTTTGATATTTTTCAACTGATTAGCATTAACGTTAAACCTATACTCTCTGAGCTTCTCTCTTTGCTCTTGAAGCATTCTGGTTAATTCTTTCTTGTCTTTATTTCTTAATTCTTTAATTTCGCTTTTCTTCATAAAATTATTTACTGTTTAGCTACAAATTTAGTCTTGATCGGTAATTTATAACTTGATTTTTCCAGAGCTTCCTTAGCCGATTCAAACTTCACGCCGCTAATCTCAAAAATCATACTGCCAGGCTTAACAACGGCCACGTAATATTCAACATTACCTTTTCCTTTACCCATTGGTGTTTCTGAACCTTTAACAGTAATTGGCTTGTCAGGAAAAACTCTAATCCAAAGCTTACCGCCCTTTTGGACATAGCGGGTAATTACTCTTCTGGCAGCCTCGATCTGTCTGGAGCTTAGCCAGCCGGCACTTAAGCTTTTGAGGCCATATTCACCAAAATCAACCTTATTGCTTCTGACAGCCTTGCCGCGAATCTTGTCGCCTCTAAACCATTTTCTATGTTTTACCTTTTTTGGAGCTAACATATATTATTTGTTATTATTACTTGGTTTTCTTTTATTAAACTTTTTACTCAGGGATTCGGTTGTCAGTTTCTCAGCCTGCTTCTTGTTATCATTAAATCCGTCTTTATTAAAAACCTCGCCCTTGTAAATCCAAACCTTGATGCCTATTGCTCCGTAAGTTGTGAAGGCAGCTGCTCTAGCATAGTCAATATTAGCACGTAAGGTATGCAAAGGCATTTTGCCTTGCTGTAATTTTTCTTCTCTGGCAATCTCAACGCCATTCAATCGTCCTGACATGGAAATTTTTACACCTTGGGCCCCTGCTCTCATAACTTTATCAATATTTTGCTTCATAACTCTTCTGAAGGGAATTCTTTTTTCAATATCCTCAATCATGCTTTGTAAAACCACCTCTGAACTTAGACCTGGATTATCAACTTCATAAATATTGATATTTAAAATATCTTCTTTGTTTAAAAATTTACTGACAATTTCTTTTTTTAAATCTTCAATACCGCTGCCGCCTCTGCCGATTATCAAACCAGGTTTGGCGGTAGTAATATTTATATCAATCTTTTTGGTGGATCTTTCAATTTCTATTCTGTCCAAACCGCAACTTTTCAATTTATTCTTAATAAATTTTCTAATCAAATAATCTTGCTTTAATAAATCAGCGTAATCTTTCGTGGCAAACCATTTAGATCGCCATGATTCGTTTTGTCCTATTCGAAATGATTTTGGATTAACTTTGTGTCCCATTTTTTTATTTCTTGTTACTATTCTTTTCTGTTACGGCTTTAATCTTTTTTGTCTTCTTGGTCTCCTGCTTGTCCTTTTCTTCCAATTTTTTAACTTCCACTAATAATTCCACGTGGGAAGTTTTCTTGCGAATCGGATGAGCAGCACCCCTGGCAGCTGGTTTAAATCTGTGTAATGTCGGACCCTGATTAACTAAGACGTTTTTTATATATAAACTTTCTTTTTTTTGATTATAATTATGCTCGGCTGCACTACCAGCGTTTTTCAACATTTTTAACAAAAACTGGCTAGCTTTTTTATGTAAAAAATTAAGTTGGTCTTCGGCTTCTGTCAAAGACATGCCTTTGATAAGCTTGGCTGCTAATCTGACTTTGCTTGGAGAAATTCTAAGAAAGCGGCTTCGGATTACAAACTCGTTGATTTCCTTTTTGGAGCTTTTTTTGACATCAGTCGCCGGTTTAACTTCTTTTTTCTGACTGGCAGTCTTAGACTCTTTTGCTTCATCTTTGACTTTTGTTTCTTCCTTAAGCTCTCTTTTATCTTTTTTTACTTTCTTTTCCATATTTATAAATTACCAAATCATTATTTTTTACTGTCTGATGGTGCTGGCGATGCCTTGGCTTGTTCTTTGGCCATTTTACCACCATGTGAAACAAATTTTCTGGTTGGGGCGAATTCACCTAATTTGTGACCAACCATATTCTCAACCACATAAACAGGTACGTGCGTTTTACCATTGTGTACGCCTAGAGTAAAGCCAACCATCTCCGGAGTAATAGCTGAAGCTCGCGACCAGGTTTTGATAACGGTTTTGTCACCGACCTTCAATTTACTAATTTTTGCTAGTAACTTCGGATCAGTAAATGGACCTTTTTTTAAACTTCTTGACATATTATAAAATCTTACTTTTTACTTTTTCTTCTTTTAACAATTAATTTATCGTATTTTTTATTTTTTCTGGTTTTCACCCCCAAAGCTGGTTTGCCCCATGGAGTTTTCGGATGCTTCAAACCAATAGGATTGCTACCCTCGCCACCACCATGAGGATGGTCAACAGGATTCATAACCTTACCTCTGACAGTCGGTCTAATACCTCTATGTCTCATTCGGCCAGCCTTACCCCATCTAATATTACGAAAGTCTGGATTTGAAACTTGACCTAAAGTTGCTTGGCAATCTTTTGGGACTAATCTTATTTCACCTGACGGAAGCTTCAACTGAGCATATTTACCATCAACAACCATTAAAATTGCATAGGCACCTGCGCTTCTGACTATTTTTCCGCCTAAACTAGGTTCTAATTCAATATTGTAGACCATACTACCGGTAGGGATATCTGCTAAACGTAAACGATTACCATTTGCTATGGTTATTTTTTTCTGACTGGAAACAATTACTTGTCCAATCTTCATACCGATTGGTGCTAAGACATACCTTTTCTCACCATCAGTATAGCTAACTAAAGCGATGTTGGCATTACGATTTGGATCATACTCAATACTTACGACTTTAGCGCCGATATCAAATTTATTTCTCTTGAAATCCACTTGTCTGATTTTCTTTTTAGCTCCGCCGCCTTGATGTCTGATGGTTATTCTACCCTGGTGATTTCTGCCAGCTCTTTTTTTACCACCTTTAGTAAGTTTCTTAGCTGGTTTTTTGGCGGTTATTTCATCAATCACTAAAACACTCGTTTTTCTTCTGGCTGGTGTTGTTGGTTTGTATATTTTAATTGGCATATACCTTAATTATTGAAAATTGATTATTGTATTTACACTCCTTCGTAAACGCTAATTGTTTCTCCTTCTTTCAAAGCAACCACTGCCTTTTTCCAATTCTTAGTAACTCCCCTGACTCTGCCATAGCGCACTTTCTTGCCTCTAACTTTTATAATATTGACTTTTTCAGGCCAAACACCATAAATATTCCAAATTGCTTTTTTTACGGTAATCTTGTTAGCTCGAGGCGCTACTTCAAATATATATTTATTCTCAGAATTCAAATAGGTTCCTTTTTCAGTTACCAAAGGACGAATAATATAACGATAAGCGTCTTTAGTGTTTTTGGACTTTTCTTTGACGACTGTCTTAGCCTTCGAACCTTTAACATCTGATTCTCTGTCTTGTAATTCCTGAAGGGTTAAATCCTTTTTATCTTTTTCAACTGTTGTCTGTTCTTTCTTGTCCTTAGTTGGCACTGCTTTTTGTGGCTTGGCTTTGTCAGCCAGCTTATCGCTTTTGGCCTTTTTAGAAAAAATTTTATTTATTAAACTCATTTTATTTCTTTTCAACTTCTTTGGCCTTCGCTTTCTCGCTAGTAGCGGCAGCAAAAGCTTTTAAAACGTTTTCAAGACCTTTTTCAGTTACAAAAACCCAGTGGTATTTTAATATTTCATAAATATTCAAACTGGTAGCTGACAAAACCTTTATCTTGGCAAGATTTCTGGAAGCCTGAAAAAGAGGTTTGTTTTTCGGATCGATAACCACCAAATAACTATTTTTAACTTTCTTATCGGTCTGTTCTTTTGCCACTGCTTTGCCTACTTTGTCAACTATATTTTTAAACTCTTTGGTTTTGGATTTTTCAATGTCAATTTTATCGATTATAATTAGATGCTCATTTTTAACCTTATCGCTTAAAGCCATAAATAAAGCTTTGCGTCGAGCCTTCTTATTCATCTTCTTTTTGTAACTCGCTTCCTTGGTGGGACCAAAGGTTATACCACCGCCTTTCCATAAAGGCGAACGAATAGAACCATGTCTGGCCCTGCCAGTACCTTTCTGTCTCCAGGGTTTGCGTCCACCGCCTCTGACTTCGCTTCGTCCTTTGGTGTGAGCATAGACTTTTCTCTGATTGGCTAAATACAATTCTACCGCTTGCTGAATCAAACCTTCTTTTACTTCTACCTCAAAAATTTCAGCGGGCAATGTTTTCTCGCCGACTGATTGGCCTTCTTGATTGTAAACTTTAGCTTTAGGCATTTTATTTATTTAAATTTATACTGGATAATTTATTAATCATTATCAATCCTTTTTTGACTCCCGGCACTGCGCCTTTGAGATATATCAAGCCTTTGTCCTTATCCACTTCCACTATTTCAAGGTTACTTACAGTTACGCGATCAGTTCCCATCCGGCCTGGCATTTTTTTGCCTTTGGCTACCGGACCAATTCTTTTGGAGCCGATTGAACCTGGCATTCTGAGCTGATCTTTGTGACCGTGGCTCTTGGGACTGCCTGAAAAATCATGTCTTTTGACCACACCTTGGAAGCCCTTACCCTTGGAAGTGCCTGTAACTTTGACTTTTTCACCTTTTTCAAAGATGTCGACATTCAATACTTGTCCTTTTTTAAATTCTTCACCTGTCAAAGGCACGAATTCCCTGGCATAACGAAAAGATCCCAAATCTTTATACTGATTTTTGATTGATTTTTTGAGCTTTTTTTTCTCGCCAGTTCCAATTTTAACGGCCTGATAGCCATCTTTGTCAACTGTTTTTATCTGAATAACTGTATTTGGCTCAACTTCAATAATTGAGACAGGTACCATCTTACCGTTTTCTATAAATTTCTGGCTCATGCCGATTTTTTTTCCTAATATTGTTGCCATAAAATTATTTTTAAAGCAAAAACCGTGATTCTATCCATAGGTTTTTACGATAAAATCGCGGTTTCTGCTTAATTAACAAATGCCTATGCACTTGCTAAATAAATTATAATTAAACAGATAAATGATTTTTCAATACTTTCGTTTATTAAGCCTCAAATAAGCACTTCTCCGCTTGCCCCTAAAGACAACCAAAGGTTATTTATTTATCAACTCAATAATTATTTTATATTCACAAAAATGGTTTAATACATCTTGATTTCCACATCAACACCAGCAGGTAAACTAAGATTAGTCAACGAATCAATAGTTTTGTCAGAGAGGTTGGTAATTTCCAAAATTCTCTTATGAATCCTCATCTCGTACTGATCCTTGGAAGCTTTGTGCACAAAAGTTGATTTCAAAACTGTGTACTTCTTTTTTTCAGTTGGCAACGGAACCGGTCCTATAATCTTAGCCCCGGTTCTTTCCACGGTGCTAATAATTGTTTTGGTGGACTGGTCAATTATCTTGTGATCAAAAGCTTTAATCTTGATTCGAATTTTTTGACTTTTCTCTTCGATATTGTTGTTGTCTTGTTTCGGTATATCTTTTACCATTTTTATATTTTAAAAAACCTATAAAGTCTCGCCCGCCTATAATTTTCAAAAGGCGGGCGGACCCTTGGCATATATTTATTTTATTATTTTCACAACTACGCCTGCGCCAACTGTATGTCCACCTTCACGAATAGCAAACTTCTGCTTCTCTTCCAAGGCAATTGGAACTAATAATTTAACTTTTAAATTAACACTATCGCCAGGCATTACCATTTCTCGTCCTTCTGGTAATTCTACTTCACCAGTAACATCAGTGGTCCTGATATAAAACTGTGGTTTGTAACCTTTGAAAAATGGGGTGTGTCGGCCACCTTCTTCTTTGCTTAAGATATAAATCTCAGCTTCAAATTCGGTGTGTGGAGTGACGGTACCTGGCTTGCTTAAAACCTGACCTCTCTCAACTTCGTCTTTCTTGGTACCGCGTAAAAGAATACCAGCGTTATCGCCAGCTTGTCCTTCATTTAATGATTTATTAAACATCTCAATACCAGTAACAACCGTTTTGGTGGTATCTTTGATCCCGACAATTTCAACTTCGTCGTTTAATTTGACCATGCCTCTCTCAATTCTTCCGGTTACTACTGTACCACGTCCTTCGATTGAAAAAACGTCCTCAATAGGCATTAAGAAAGGTTTATCAATATCTCTCTTTGGTTCTGGAATGTATTCATCTAATTTATCCATGAGTTCCAAAATTGGTTTAGCGTCTTCACCTGTTGGATTTTCCAAAGCCTTTAAAGCAGAGCCTCTAATAATTGGAGTGGTATCTCCAGGGAACTCATATTTCTTCAATAAATCCTTAATTTCCTCTTCGACTAAATCTACTAATTCTTTATCCTCGACTTGGTCGACTTTGTTCAAGAAAACTAAAATATAAGGAACACCGACCTGTCTGGCTAATAAGATATGTTCTCTGGTTTGAGGCATAGCGCCGTCAGCTGCACTGACAACCAAAATAGCACCGTCCATCTGGGCAGCGCCAGTGATCATGTTTTTTACATAATCAGCGTGTCCAGGACAGTCAACGTGGGCATAATGCCTTTTGTCTGTTTCATATTCAACGTGAGCAGTTGCAATGGTAATACCTCTTTCTTTTTCTTCTGGGGCATTATCAATCTGATCAACGTTTTTGTCTTGAGCGGTTTTACCATTAGCAGTTAAAACCTTGAGTATAGCCGCAGTTAAGGTTGTTTTACCATGGTCAACGTGGCCGATGGTACCGACGTTAACGTGCGGTTTACTTCTGTCAAAATTTGCAGTCATTTTTTATATTTCTCCTGTTTAAGGCAGCCTCTATTGTCTTATAGAGTTTTAGCCAACTGCCTGTTTAAATTTTTTTAATAATATATTTAATAAATTAATCAAAACGTATAAAACATTATAACAGTTAATATTGTTGTTGGCAAGATTTTTTAGTCCAAAGGTTCAATAAAATATTCATCATTCTCTTTAGGATCTTCTTCGTGTTCCGCTTCAAGATTACCAAAAATTTTTTTGTCCTCAACAATTTGACTTAAATCGCTCGAATCATCGATATTTTTTGGCTTATTATCGCTAATATTTTCAGAAATTCCTAAATCATCAATATTTATCTCCTGACTTTTGTTACTAGTGCGCCAAACAGCGATTTGTCTGTTGATCTTATCCAGAAGCTCTCTTTGGCTTAAACTGGATATCTCGTCTTGTCTAAAATTTAACTTTTCGTAATCATTAAAATTCATAATGACAAATGGCGGTTGATTTTCTCCTAAAATTACGCATTTATCACCTGTTTTTTCAATGAGTTGAATTACTTTTTTTAAATTTTCCCACATAATTTTAAATTTTACCTTACTTTAGATAATTTATTAATAAATGTCAAGTATTTAAATGTGGGTAAATTTTTAACTTTAAATTAATATTATTTCTCTTTTTTAGTAACTTTTTCAACAATGTTTTGAGGCACTTCCTGATAACGTGAAAATTCCATGGAGTAACTACCTCGTCCTTGAGTTAAACTTCTTAAGGTGGTGGAATAATTAAACATCTCAGACAATGGTACAAAACCATCAATAACTTTAACATTTCCTCGATCGCCCATTTCATTTATCTGAGCCCTTTTTGAATTTAAATCACCAATAACATCTCCCATGTAATTTTCCGGGGTGACTACTTCAATTTTCATAATAGGTTCCAGTAAAGCCACTTTGGCGCGTTTAACCGCTTCCTGCAAAGCCATGGAACCAGCAATTTTAAAAGCCCCTTCTGATGAATCAACTTCATGATATGATCCGTCAAAAACAGTCACTTTCATATCAATTAAAGGATAGCCAGCCAAGACTCCGTTATCCATTGCTTCTTTGATGCCTTTCTGGATGGCTGGGATATATTCCCTAGGAACAATACCGCCCTTTATTGAATCTACGAATTCATAGCCTTCACCTCGTTCTTTCGGCTCAACTTTCAAAACACAATGACCATACTGACCACGTCCGCCTGACTGCCTGATGTATTTACCTTCAGCTTCAGCCTGACCGGTAATTGTTTCTTTGTAAGCCACTTGTGGACGACCAACATTGGCTTCAACCTTGAATTCTCTTTTCATTCTATCAACTAAAATCTCCAAATGAAGCTCGCCCATGCCAGAAATAATTGTTTGCAAGGTTTCCTCATCAGTTTTGACTCTGAAGGTTGGATCTTCCTCTGATAATTTATTTAAAGCTAGGCCCATTTTCTCTTGATCTTGTTTGGTCTTTGGCTCAATGGCAACTGAAATAACTGGTTCCGGAAAAGTAATTGATTCCAGAATAACTTGTTTGGACTCGTCACATAGGGTGTGTCCTGTTTTGGTATGTTTTAATCCAACCACAGCTGCAATATCTCCAGAAAATATTTCCTGGATATCTTCGCGGTGATTAGCATGCATTCTCAAAATTCTGCCGACTCTTTCTTTTTCATCAGCAGAACTATTAAAGACATATGAACCAGCTTTAAGACTGCCTGAATAAACTCTCACAAAACAAAGAGTGCCGACATAAGGATCGGTTGCGATTTTGAAAGCCAGGGCTGAAAATGGCCCGTCATCCTCAGTTTTTCTAATCTCAATGGCATCAGGATCATTAGGCTTAAATCCCTGAACCGGCGGTACATCCAGAGGTGAGGGTAGAAAATTTATAATCGCATCTAATAACAATTTAACGATAGCGGTTCTACCATCACCGACCAAAATCGGATAAAAATTTCCTGAAATTGTACCTTTTCTAATCAGAGAAATTATTTCTTCATTGGTTAATTCCTGGTCTTCCAAATATTTTGCCATCAAAGCTTCATCTATTTCTACGATCTTTTCCAGCATTTCCAGACGATATTTTTCAACATCTTCTTTATACTGGTCAGGAATTTCTGTTTCTTTTATGTCAGTGTGCTCTTCATTGGAATAGATCCAAGCCTTTTTAGTTATTAAATCTATTACACCCCTGTGTTCTGCTTCGGTGCCTATAGGCAGCTGAATAGCAAAAGCCTTGGGACTTAGACGATCTTTGATTGATTCCAAACTCATCTTAAAATCACCGCCAAGAGCATTTATTTTATTAACAAAACACATCCTGGGCACTTTGTATTTGTCAGCCTGACGCCAAACTGTTTCTGATTGCGGTTCTACACCCATCTTGCCGTCGAAAATCACCACCGCACCGTCTAAAACTCTCAAAGAGCGCTCCACTTCAGCGGTAAAGTCTACGTGGCCCGGGGTATCAATAATATTTATTCTGTTTTCCAGCCAAAAACAAGTAGTAGCTGCACTGGTAATGGTTATACCTCTCTCTTTTTCCTGTTCCATCCAGTCCATTTCGGCCTCACCATTATGAACTTCGCCAATCTTATGTTTTCGTCCGGTATAAAAAAGAATCCGTTCCGTGACGGTTGTTTTGCCGGCGTCGATATGGGCAATAATACCGATGTTTCTGGTTTTCTCTAGGCTATATTCTCTAGACATATAAAATATATTTGTTTGAAATAAATTATTCAAGTATAATCTTTAACTATTTTCAATTTCTTCAACGTGACTTCTCAAATCCTCGACTTCGCTTTTTGATTGACGATAAAATTCTTCGCCCTTATTAGGATATTCTGCTAGTAAAGTCTCCAGTCTTTCTAAAACCGCTTTCATTGAAGCCACTTGAGCTCCCTCGTTTCTGTTCTTAACTTGTTCAGCTAATTCCATAATGGCGGTTTTTATTTCACCTTCGTTTCCTGCTTCAGTATCTTCGATAAAGTTTTTTTCTTGTTCCATATTATTAAAATATTTGGTTATTATTTAGGCAAAATGAGCAAAAGCCTTATTGGCTTCAGCCATTCTGTGAACATCTTGTTTCTTTTTGACGGCATCGCCTTCGTTTTTGGCAGCTGCCATTAATTCGTCAGCCAACTTCTCGGACATCTTCTTGCCTTTCTTGCTGCGGGCAGCTTCAATCAGCCAACGATAGGCCAAAGCCAGCTTGCGGTCACCAGAAACAACTATTGGCACCTGATAATTAGCACCACCGATCCGGCGGCCCTTGACTTCCAAGGTCGGTGAAACGTTTTTCACAGCCAAGGAAAAAATTTCCAAAACTTCCTTGCCTGATTTTTTGGTAATAATATCAAAAGCTTCATAGACAATCTTTTGGGCAACTGTTTTTTTGCCACGATCCATAATTTTGTTAATAAATTTAGCGATTTGCATGCTATTATATCTTGGATCCGGTTTGATTACTCTTTTAGGGGCTCTTTTTCCTCTCATATATTTTATTCTTTCTTAGTTGTTTTTTCTTTTTTAACACCATAGAGCGATCGGCTTTGCTTTCTGCCATCAACGCCTTGGGTATCAAAAACTCCTCTGACCACGTGATAACGAACACCTGGCAGGTCTTTAACTCTGCCACCGCGAATCATGACGATAGAGTGCTCTTGCAAATTATGTCCTTCGCCCGGAATGTAAGCAGTAACTTCAATACCGTTTGATAATCTGACTCTAGCGATTTTTCTCAATGCGGAATTTGGTTTCTTCGGAGTAGTAGTGGTTACTTTGACACAAACGCCACGCTTAAAAGGACTACCTTTATCAAGAGTCTTTCTCCGTCTTTTTAAAGTATTTATCACTGTAGTCAAAGCCGGTGTTTTTGATTTTTTACTGAAAGTCTTTCTTGGCTTTCTTCTTAATTGATTAATTGTTGGCATTTATTTGCTTAAAATAAAAAAATTATAGTTTTTTATAGGTTGTTGATAACTAATATTTATGTAATCAAGACTATCATAATATTTTTTATTAGTCAATAATAATAGCGACTAATGAGAAAAATGCATTAAATATAAATCTAAATATACCTAAATTTAAAAAATTATCCAATAATAACAGGCCAAAAAGCACCCAAATTCCATATTTATTAAGTTGATACTTAAAATTATCAAATTTTGAAGGCAAAATATTAAAAAGGACTTTGGAACCATCAAGTGGCGGAATTGGCAATAGATTAAAAATAAACAGGGTAAAATTAATAATTACCAGCAAAAAAATAAAATTTATTAATAAATTACCACTACTTAATGTTGTGTAAGCATCCAATAACTTGATTACGATCAGAAAAAATATCCCACTTAATAAATTTGATAAAGGTCCGGCCACTGAAACAATAATTGAATCCCGTCTTGGATGACGAAAATTAACTGGGTTAACCGGCACTGGCTTTCCCCAGCCAAAACCGGCAAAAAACAACATAATAAAGCCAAGAATGTCCACATGTGCCAAAGGATTAAAAGTCAAACGTCCAAAATCCTTTGCCGTGTGATCTCCGACCAGATAAGCGCTGAAGGCATGTGAGAACTCGTGGATTGTTAAAACATATAATATAGCCACAATGTAGGCGGCAAACACAAATGGTTCTTGAAAGATGGTATCTAAATTCATAATGCTTTTTTATTGACAAAAGTTAATATCAATGATAGTCTAATCTTAATTCAAATTATAATAATTATTAAACAAAAAGTGATTTATGTCCAGAGTTTGCGAAATTTGCGGCCGGGGTCCTATCAGCGGCCAAAAAAAATCCCATTCAAATATCAAAACCAAACGAATGGTAAAAATTAATATTCAATCAAAGAAAATAAACGGTAAAAAAAGAAAAGTCTGTACCAATTGCCTGAGAACCCTGACTAAAAAATTATCTGACTAAACCCTCAACCAGTTTAGCAAGTCTTAAAATTTCACTTTCTTTATAATAATTGCCAATTATTTGCATACCGATTGGCAATTTTTGTTTTGTAAAACCGATTGGCAGTGAAATTGCCGGTAACCCTGAAATGTTTATGGAAACCGTATAAATATCTGACAAATACATTGACAGCGGATCTGATATTTTTTCACCGATAGCAAATGCCGGCTCCGGAGTTGTCGGGGTGATTATTAAATCAACGTCAGCAAAAGCTTTTTGAAAATCTTCAATAATTAATTGTCTGACTGCTTGAGCTTTTTTGTAATAAGCATCTTTGTAACCAGCCGACAAAACAAAAGTACCAATAATAATTCTCCTTCTTACTTCGTCTCCGAAACCCTCTTTTCGATTAAGCTGATAAAGAAATTCCAAATCTTCAGCCTCTCTATAGCCAAAGCCATACCGCAGGCCATCATACCTGGCTAAATTAGCTGACGCTTCGGCTGGCTGAATAATATAATAACATGCCAAAGCGTAAGGAATAGTTGGTAAACTGATTTCCTTAATTTTAAAACCCTCTTTTTTAAATAATTCAACCATATAATTAATCTTGTCCTTTATTTCTGAATTCAAAGAGCCGGAAAAACATTCTTTGGGCAAGCCAATGGTTAAATCTTTAGGCTTAGTAATTAAATCTTTAAAATATTCCGGCACTGCCTGATCTGAACTTGTGGCATCATGCTTATCAAGACCGGAAATTTGCTGCATAACCACTGCGGCGTCTTCAACATTTTTGGTTAGAGGTCCTATTTGATCAAGTGAAGAAGCCAGAGCAATCAGGCCATATCTGCTGACCCGGCCATAAGTTGGTTTAAAACCAACCACACCACAAAACGCAGCTGGCTGCCTGATCGAACCGCCGGTATCAGTCCCCAGCGAAAAAACCGCTTCATCCGCCGGCTCGCTAACTACCGCCGCTGACCCCCCTGAAGATCCTCCTGGTACTCTTTTTAAATCCCAAGGATTTTTCACCGGACCAAAATAAGAATTTTCGTTGGACGAACCCATGGCAAATTCATCACAATTTGTTTTGCCCAGGATAACCACTCCCGCCTCTTTTAATTTCTCGACCACCGTAGCATCATAAACAGCAGTATAATTCTCAAGTGTTTTGGAAGCAGCAGTCGTCTTGAGATTTTTTGTCATGATCACATCCTTAACCGCTATCGGCACGCCGGCTAAAATTCCAATCTCTTTTCCGGCTTTAATTTTTTTATCAATTTCTTCCGCCTTAGCTAAAGCTCCTTCTTCATCAAATGAAATATAAGCGTTGTGTTTGTTTTCCAACGCTTTTTTTAAATACAAACTTGTAATTTCTTGGCACGAAAATTTTTTCTGTTTAAGGCCAAGGTTGATATCGCGAATTGTAAAATTATCTACCATTATTTTTACTTAAAGGAGATTTGGTTTTTAATAAATTATTTTCCTGGTTGGTGAATTGGCTAATGATTGCTTTCTTGGTTTCCCCGGCCACTAATTGAGATTCATCGGAGCGAAATCTATTTCTAGTTTTAACTGATATAGCTTTAACTGAGTTGGTTTTTATCTTTGACAATTTTTCAATGTAATCGAAAATTTCACCTAATTGTTTTTTATAGGCTTTTTTTTCTTCATTGTTTAATTTTAACTTGGCCAAACGTGCTAAATGATCAAGTTCTGATTCAGTTATTTTCATATTATTTGCTTAAATTTTACCATAGTTTGTTATTTTTTTTCAATATAAACCACTTCAGTCTTCAACTTTCCAAACTTTAGACACTATCTGTATAAATAATTTTAAAAACCATCTTGAACGAACTGATAAAAAGTTGTAGAATATATGTAAACAAACCTCTTAAATATTTAATTATTAACTTCAATTTTATGAAGCTAAAAAAATTTTTCTTCGCGCTTACAGCGTTTTTAATTTTTAGCGCGCTAGTTTCTCCTGCTGTAGCCGCTAATTTTCTCACAGATGAAAATAATGGCAACATCACTGTTACCTCGGGCGAAACTTACAAAAATCTCTACACCGCAGGTAACATGGTGACAATTGATGGTAACATCGAGAGATCAATGTACGCAGCCGGTAATATCATTACCATGAACGGCAACGTGGAAAACGATGCCAACATTGCTGGCGGCACCCTACTGATCAGAGGTCAAGTTGGCGGGTCAGCCCATTTAGCCGGTGGTAACCTAGTAATTGATAGTGCTATTAGTGACGATCTTTTTATCGCTGGTGGCAATATCACTCTGACCAGCAAAGCCTCGATCGGCGGAGATTTATTAATCGCCGGCGGTACCGTTGATATCCAATCACCAGTAACCGGCAATTTGTTTATTCGCGGTGGTGAAGTAACTATTAATAGTAAAGTCGAAGGTATAACTAATATTGAGGTTGGTAATTTATCTATTGGCAGCCAGGCAGAAATTATGCAAGATCTGGTTTATCGCGCTTCTCAAAAAGCCAACATCGCTGATGGTGCCACCATTCTAGGAGCTATTGATTACCAACAATCACAAGTAAATAAGATTAACAGGATCAACGCTTTGAAAAACCTTTTTGGAATTCTGACTTTTGCTTTTTTGATGAAAATCCTGATCTACATTGTTACTGGATTAATCCTGGTTTTACTTTTTAACAAATTAGTAGAACCGGTTGTCAAAGACGGTTTAAAAAATTTCTGGCCCTCATTAGGTATTGGCTTTGCTGCTTTGATTCTAATTCCGCTTATCTGCATTATATTATTAATAACCGTAATTGGCTCGATGATGGCAGGTTTTCTGGGTATCCTCTACGCTCTCTTCCTGATTTTAGCGCTTCCTCTAGGCAGTATTGTCTTCGGCTCATGGCTGATAAAATTGTTCAACAACAAAAAAACTACCTACCAAGTTGATTGGCAGGCAGTAGTGGTGGGTGTTATCCTTTTGAGCATCATTTCTCTGATCCCGATTTTCGGCTGGTTGATCGCTTTCATCTTTATGTTAATCGCCTTGGGTGCGCTTTACCGCCAACTATCTTTCTGGACCAAAACCAAGGGCAAAAAATAAAAGCAAACAAATAAATGAAGAACCACTCTATTAAAAAGAGTGGTTTTTTGTTAAAATTATTGCATTATGGGGAATCCAATCGTTAAAGTCGAAAACTTCAGTAAATTGTTTGGCAGACGACAAGTAGTGTCTGACCTGTCTTTTGAAGTCAAAGAAGGTGAGATTTTTGCCTTCCTAGGAGCTAATGGTTCGGGTAAAACCACGACTATTCGCTGTCTTCTTAATTTACTCCAGTCTGATAATGGCAACCTTTTAATTAATAACAAACCTTATTCGCCCCGAATGTCCTCAGAGGTTGGTTATCTACCGGAAGAACGAGGTCTTTATACTCAAGTAAAAGTCCTGGATGCTATGGTTTACTTCGGTGAGATAAAAGGTCTAACCAGTCAGCAAGCCAAAAATTGGTCAATGGATTATCTGCAAAAAGTGGGTCTGGCAGATAAAACCAAAGAAAAAATAAAAAAGTTGTCTTCAGGTCAACAACAAAAAATACAGCTAGGCATTACTATTATTAACCAGCCGAGGTTATTAATTCTTGATGAACCAACCAAAGGTCTTGATCCGGTTAACAGGTCGCTACTAATGGACATTTTACTGGAAATGAAAGAAAAAGGCAGCACCATCATGTTTATTACCCATCAAATGGAAGAAGTGGAAAAAATTGCTGACCGCCTAATCATGATCAAGGACGGCGTCAGAAAACTTTATGGAGAAGTAGGAGAGGTAAAATCTCAATTTGGTAAAAATACTATCCATTTAGAATACCGCGGTCAACTACCAAAAAACGATGAGCTGTACAGAGCCGTGATAAATAAAAACTACACCGAAATCACGCCTCAGAACAAAGTCACGACCAAACAAGTTTTGGAATACCTTCTGAAACATGAAGTACAAATTAATAAATTTGAAATCACTGCGCCTTCGCTTAACGAAATATTTATTTTAGTTTCCAAAAACCATGAATAAAAATATTAAAATCATTGCTAAGAAAGAATACCTAAAAATTATCAAAAAACCTTCTTTTTGGATATTAATTTTTCTGGTACCAATCCTCTACATGGTTTTGGCTACTATCGCCGGTCTGTCCGCCACTTCAGTAGAGAAAAAAATCAAAGAAGAAATGTCTCAAGTTTCCAATATTATTGTTATTGATCAGGCCGGTATCATTGATGACAGTTTGATGGGAAACAACTATCACGAATCAAATAATCCGGAAGCTGCCATTGATCAGGTTAAAAACAGTGAGGCCAGCGCCGTGTTAATTTATCCAGAAAATATTTTGGAAACGGACGAAATTAAAATTTACGCTCAGGACACCAGTCTGATTTCCCGTGACCGTTTCGACCAAATCGCCTCCTCTCTCCTAAAACAAAGTTTGCTCTTAGGAATCAATGATCAACAAAAAATATCTTTATTTAATTCTAATTTCAAAATAGATAAAACTTTGTACAAAGACGGTGAAGTAGTTGATCAGCGCTTTGAAGTCTTCATCGTCCCCATTTTTTCACTGGTGATTTTCTTCCTCTTGGTTTTCTTTTCGTCCAGTTTCATGCTCTCAAGTGTAGCTGAAGAAAAAGAAAACCGCATGATCGAGACTGTCTTATCAATTGTTACTTCCCGACAGCTGATCTGGGGTAAAATTATCGGTCTGGTCGGAGTAGCCATCACTCAATTAGTATCACTGCTGTTTCTTTTTTCCATGGTCACTCTAATAACCACCAATATCCTTCCCATCACTATTAATTGGTCAGCTGTCCAAGTAAACCCCTGGCAAATTTTAGGCGCTCTTTATTATACTTTTATGGGTTTTCTTTTTCTGGCCAGTGTCATGGTAGGAGTCGGTGCAGTTATGCCATCGCACCGAGAAGCCCAGCAGTTTTCCGGAATTTTTATTATGCTGACTGTCCTGCCAATTTATTTTGCCACAGTTCTGATTGCTGACCCCTCTGGCACTATTGCTAGAATAATCAGTTTTACTCCTTTTACTGCTCCCCTGATTTTACTGTTCCGCAATTCTTTTGGAGCCATCTCCACCACTGAGTCAATAATCGGAATTTTTACGGTTTTGTTTTATGTAATTATCGGTTTTTGGCTGGCCTTCCGATTATTCGAAGTCGGTTCTCTGGAAACTTCTAAAAAATTATCACTCAAGGTATTGTTTAAAAAATAATAAAACCAAAAAACTGCCTTATTAATTCTGACAGTTTTTTGTTATTTGAATTAATTTAAAATTCCTTAGCCTGTTCAATTTTTATTTGTCCGCCTGGTTCTAAAATCACCTTATCACGGCGGCCGATTTCGCCGGTCAGCAAGAAGTTTGCCAAAGCATTATCAACCTTTTCCTGAATAACTCTTTTAAGAGGCCTGGCACCGAAAATCGGGTCATAACCCTCATGTGCCAGCTCTCTGACTGCTTCGTCAGTTGCCTCCAATCGTATCCCCTTCACTTCCAAAGTAGCTTCCAGCTTTTTCAGAAGCAATTTGGTGATCTGAAATAAATCATCTTCTGACAAAGGCTTGAAAACCACCACTCCGCTAAAACGATTAAGAAATTCCGGTCGGAAATAATCTTTGAGTTCGCCCTGGATCAAGCTGGTCTTAATTCTCTCAATCGGCCAGCCCTCCTGAATTTTTTGCTGAATAAAGGTGGTATTGGCATTAGAAGTAGCGATTAGAATAATATTGGTAAAATCAATAGTTCTACCCAAGCCATCGGTTAACCGCCCATCATCCATCACCTGCAAAAAAACATTTAGAATATCAGGATGGGCTTTCTCCAGTTCATCAAGCAGTAAAATTGAAAAGGGTTTCTTGCGCACAACTTCAGTCAACTGGCCGGCCTGTCCGCCGGAAGCGGAACCAATTAATCGATCAAGGCTGTCTTTGTTCTGGTATTCACTCATATCCAGTCTGATCATTTTGTTTTCCTCGCCGAAATAAACTTCAGCTACGGTTTTAGCCAGCTCAGTTTTACCGACACCAGTCGGACCAAGAAACAGCAGATTAACTATTGGCTTCTTGGCGTCCCTGATTTCTGTTCTAGCTCGCCTTAAAGCGTTGGCTACAAAATTGACTGCTTCATCCTGGTCAACCATTCGCTGATGGATAACTTTTTCCAAGTTCAGTAGTTTTTCGCTTTCTTTTTGGGTGATCTGTGTCAAAGGGATGCTGGTTTTTTCTGAAATATATCCAGCCACATCTTCACCATCAATAATCCAGTTTTTGCCTCTTTGCCGTCTGACCTTGCCGGCCACTTCAGTCATTATCAGAATTGCCTTTTCCGGAAAATATCGATCTGGAATATATCTTTTGGATAATTCAACTATTTTTTCCAGCGCTTCGTAAGAGAAGTAAACTCTTTCCTTGTTTTCAATCATAGTAACTTTGGCTTCCATAATCTGAACGGTTTTATTAAAATCAGGTTCTTCAATCTTTACTTTTTCAAAATATTGGCCCAAGGGATTACTTTCAATATATTTTGTATAATCTCCGGGCGTAGTAGTACTAATAGTAATAACATTGTATTTTTTTATAAATTCCGAAAAAACCTCCGATAAATCAAGGCTCTCGGTACCAACTGAAGTCGCGCCAACCATGTTATGAATATTATCAATAAATAAAATAATGTTGCCAGCTTTGGCAATTTCGTTCATAATGCCCAAAATACGATTTTCCAATTCCCCCTCGCCCTGAGCACCGGCAATTAATTTTGATAATGATAGACTCACAAACCTTTTATCCTGCAATTCTATCGGTACTTCTTCGGCAACCATATTATTAGCAACTCCTTCAACAATATTAGTTTTGCCAACTCCAGGAAAACCTACTAATATTACAGCTCGCTGCCCGCTGTCAATTAAGCTATAAATGTCCTCAAGCTCTTTTTCCCTGCCCACGCACAAATTTAAATATCCCGATCTAGACAATTGGGTCAAATCCTCGCTAAAAAGATCAAGGAAAGGAGTAGCCACGGCTGTCATGGCTCTGTTCATCACCCCTTTAGGTTTAAAAAACGCCTTTTTTCGAAAACTTAAATATCTCTCTTGTAATAGTTCTTGGGTTCTTATCCACTCAGCTACATTTTTTATTTTGTCAGCGTCAATATCACGATCATATAAAATCTCTCTGATTCTCTCGTCTGTCAAAACCAAAGACTCTATCAGTTCAGCAATATCTGTTTTTTTCTTTCTTTTGTCATAAGCAATCTGATAAGCACCAAAAACAGCCTCCAATGTTTCAGTCGACAAATTAAGGCCCTGGTTCTTAACTACGATATTATCTTTAAGAAATATATTTACTAATTGTTTCTGAAATTGTTTTACGTTAATCCCCAGCCTAGCAAAAATCAAACTAACCTTTTCATCAGACAACAAAGCCGCAAATACATGAATCGGTTGAATAGCGCTTTCCTGATCCTTAACTGCGTAATGATAGGCCCTTTCCAAAGCTTTTATGTTGTTGAGGGAAAAACTATGGCTAATATCAATTTTTTTTCCACGCTTCTTTAAACTACTGACCTGTTCTGAATCAAAACTTTTGATCATAACGTTTTTGTAGCCTTCATCTTCACGGCTAATTCGATAAAAAAGATACATCATAAAAGGCATAGTAGACCAAAATCCCAACATTTTGAAATTCTGCCAGCTGGCAAGCATTAAGATCGGTACGCCAGTTGTCGTAATGTAATAAAATTGAAAAAATAAAAAACTCAAACCGGCCAAAGCAATTAATAACAGTAGTAAATTTATTAATTGATTAACTCCTCGTTGAATTTTATTAGAATAGATTATGGTCGGCGTATAAGATTTTTTCCAAATTAAATAATTGTCATCAAAAAACATATAAGTACCTACTCCCTGGCAGCTGCTGCAAGTTCGGTGTTCAATCTGCCCTCCGCCATTACAGGCCGGACAAAATATTACTTTGTTTTGTTTATCGTCAGCCATTTAAATTAAAATTATTATTTGCCAAATCGTAAAAACCGGTAAGCCAAACCAAACAACCAAAACCACTAGCATGATCACTAACCATAAAAATAAAAATAAGAGATGCCAGACGAATTGAAGTATTCTGAAAAAGAAACTTATGATACGTCCGGCGATATCACGCTGGCCATACATCGGCTTCAGAAGATGTGAAAAAAGTATACCAATTGATAGCCTTTTGGTGGCTTGTTTGGTTTCGTGCCAACAAAAAAGAGACACTTTTTTTGCCCCTCTGGTATACCACCAAATTGGAAAATAAATAATATCCCCCAAAAGGTCTCTGATAACGAATTTTATTGAATTTAGAAGCAAATTTTCTGCCATCTTATTGATTATTATATCATATTTAATAAATTTAAACACCTTTTGTTAAAACAGCCTTTGTGATATAATTAAAAAGCTAAATATTAACTAAAGTATATGCCACAAGACAATTATGAGGAAGAGGACGTCCTATTTAAATGGGGTTTTCCTGATTTTACCAAATATCGTCGGGGAAGATTATGGTATGTTGTCGCTACATTAATATTTATAATTCTAATTACTTATTCAATTTTCACTGTTAATTTTCTATTTGGGATTATTATCGTTATGTCAACGATAATCCTGTTTATCCAAGAGCGCAACGGTCCTCAGGAATCAGAGTGTGTGATAACTTTTGAAGGTGTCTATATTGGAAATAAATTACACCCTTTCAAAAGTATCAAAAATTTCTATATAATTTACGAACCACCCACTATCAAAAATCTTTATATTGAATTCAAAAGTGTTTTTCAACCCAGATTACAAATTCCTTTAGAAGATCAGAATCCAGCTGATATCAGAAATGCCTTGCTTGAATATATCGAAGAAGATATTAACAAAGAATACGAACCTCTGTCTGAAAAAATAAGTCGCTTTCTAAAACTGTAATATTTTAGTCCCCCTTTTTCCTGTCAAACCGGCAGGATTTTAGAAATTGACAAAATTATTTTTTTGAGACAAAATGCTCAGCAGTTATCATCCTAACCGCTAATGAGTCCTCGTAGCTCAGTTGGATAGAGCGTAGGCTTGCGGAGCCTAAGGTCAGAGGTTCGAATCCTCTCGGGGACGCCAGTAAAAACAGGCAGAATGCGTAGACTTGCGGAGCCTAAGGTCAGAGGTTTGCCGCCACTGAAATTAATATTTAATGAAGGTGGCACCCCGCCATAGGCGGTGGCGAATCCTCTCAGGGACGCCAGTTTAAAATTTTATTAAATTTTTTATAAATAACTTTACTTTATTATTATGCTAATCTTCTGGTTTTTTATTTTTATCATCTCGCTCATCGTACTGGTAAAATCATCCGACTGGCTGTTAGTGAGCTCAGAAAAAATAGGTTTAGCTTTGGGCATGTCTCCGTTTGTGGTCGGAGTGATAATTGTTGGTGTCGGCACTTCTTTTCCGGAACTGATTTCTTCTTTAGCAGCCACTATTCAAAACGTAACCGAAATTGTGCCGGCCAATGCCATAGGTTCTAATATTGCCAACATTCTGTTAATCGTCGGCTTGGCAGCGGTAATCAGCGGTAAGCTAATTGTAACTAAAAATTTAATCGATCTGGATCTGCCACTACTAACAATTGCTACGGTAATTGTTTTAGCAATTCTCTGGGACGGACAAGTAGTTTTCTGGGAGGCTGTTATTCTGTTGTTATCATATTTAATCTATCTCCTGTATAGCTTAGTTCACAGAGAGGATCAAGAAGATGATCTCAAGAGTCTACCTGCTCGAATTCTGAGAAGAAAACACATAGTCACCCCCGGAGAAAAAGTTTCTATCAAAACTAAATTGAAAGCAAATGATTTTGTAATGTTAGCAGTTGGTATTATTGGCTTGGTTTTCGGAGCTAAGTATCTGATTGAAGCAGTAATAAATTTATCCCAGTTATTAATGATTGGCGCAGGTGTCATCGCCATTACCGCGGTGGCTCTCGGCACTTCACTGCCAGAGCTTATGGTTTCGGTCAAAGCTGCCTTGCAAAAAAAATCTGAAATCGCACTGGGTAATATCTTTGGTTCAAGTTTCTTTAATATGCTGGTAGTAATCGGACTGCCTGGCCTTTTCAAAACTATTCAATTGGATAGTCAAACATTATCAATTGGTGTGCCTGCTCTGGCTTTGGTAACTCTAATTTTTGTAATCTCAGGCGTCTCCAGAAAAATCCATATCTGGGAGGGTTCATTTTATTTAATGGCCTACGTGTTATTCATTGCGAAGCTCTTTCGTCTGTTTTAATAAAATATAGGTCAAATTGGTTAATTATCAGTTTGACTTTTTTTAAATAACTAAATATTAAATAAGCTCTTTTTATTATTTTGGAGGATTCATGAACGGCACAGACTATACAAAACTAGCAGTCCAAATCCTGGGAAAACGCTACCCTGCTGATATTATTCATTTAACAAAAATAGTTAATTTCGATATTGATGATAAAAAAATTTCCGTTCTTTTCCAAATTAATAGTAAGCCCAAAAAAGGTAAAAATATTTTGGCAGAACCTGAAAATATTTCTAGCCAAAATTTCCTGGACTGCCTTTACCAGCTATCATTTGTCTTAATAGGATTGTTAATAAAAAACAAGCAAAGCATCTTCAAAAAAATAAACTGGTGCAAATTCACTAAACATCTGATTGAAAGCAAAATTGTTTTTTGCTATAAATGTGAAAAACTTCCCCGTGAAATTCCTTGTGATTCACCTTTTGAACTTAATCTTCAACTATTAAATTATGAAATAAAAAATTTGAACTTTGCTTGTCACCTTGCTCTGTCCGGACCTATTGAAGGCAGTTATGAACTTGTTTTGCCCATAATTTACTAAAGCATTCCCGAAAAAAGGAATGCTTTTTATGTATTCTTGATATTTTAAAATTTTTTTACTAAAAAAGGTTGACAAAAACTCCACTGTTTGTTAGTCTGAATAAAACATCCAGCACATTCACAAGCCCCAAGGGAAAGGAGGAAATCGTGTTAAACCTAACTACCACCCGTAAGGCCCTGAGAGGTTTTTTTAACCCCAAAGGTAATAACAACTGCCAAAGCGATAAATGTCAAGTTGTCAAGGAAGGCATAGCAGAGTTAGCCATCAGAGTCAGTAATCCTAAGATCAAAGGTAAGTATTTACAATTCTTTCTTGCAGATTTAACCGGTCAAGATTCACCTTTTATCATTGACCGTAGAAAAGCCTCTTTATTAATTACTCAAAAATTACTAGGAATCAGAAATGGCGCAGCTTTGGCTTATAACAGTCAAAAACTTAAAGAACAATTTAAGTCAATAATTAACAGGCCTGCTCGGGTTGTAATTATCGATCGGCTTGATAAAAACCCGCGTTTTGGTATCGTCCTGCATCCACCTTCCAAAGATTCAGCAACTGATTTGTTGTTAGTCACCACTTCGAATAGTCGGGAAACTGACCCTGATTTCGAGATGGAGACCAATAACCCTCTCTGGCAATGGCAAGATACGAATGGAAAAGGAATTTTTCTTTTACCAAAATAATTACAAAAGCCACTTTTTAAAGTGGCTTTTTTTAATGGCTGATTAGTTGTTTGTTTTCTGTTCATCTGGCGGATAAACGTATCTCCCTGAATGGGAATTATGCTGGGCTTTTTTACATATTTTTGGCCCGTAAATACAAATTCCTACAACAATAACGATAGTTAAGATTCCTGCTGCCATTTCCGCCTCCTTAAGTTTTTTTGTGCTATTTATTATTAATATAATATAAATTATTTAAAAAATCAATATATATTTTAGCTAAAATTATTATAAATTTTAGATATACAAAAATAATAGCCATTGAAATACCTTGACAAAATTTTTAAAGTATACTAATATTCTCAAACGCCTTGAAATAGATTAAAACAGAAGCACGCTTATTAATCGCTAAGCGGCTTCCGAAAATCCCGATAACCAATGTCCAAGGAGGACGCCATGAGACCAGACACCTGACGCTAAAGACCAACACGATTACAATTAATTTTTTCGAAAAAAATCGATCTAAACGTGACAAAACATCGGGAGCCCCCATGAAAAGCGGATTTACTTAACCTTAATCTATTTCCCTGCACCTTGATTTTATAAACAAAAAAAATGCCCGGAGTAAAATCCGGAAAAAAATGGTCGTCGGGAAAAACCACGTACAACACACAGCAGAAAACAGAGCCTTTGGCCAGTTTATTAACCGGAACAAATGATTACAGATCGGCGCAAAGGCCGACAAATCGATCCAGAGGATCAAAAAAAACCGGTAATATATACCGCGGTACCATCGAAGATATCTGTTGTTAGTTGACGGTTTCCGGCACCATAACGGGCTTGTAGCCATATTCGCCCCTCAGACTTTAAACGGGGCTCCTTCGTTATCTCTCTTCGTTTATTATCGATAACCATCGAAAACGAAAACGCCCAAGTTGGACGTTAAAAAAGAGAAACGATCTCGCAAATGGCAAATCGGAAGCCCGTCGTCGAAGCCCTCAAGTTTATACTTGGGGGCTCTTTTTATTTCTTAGTTTTATAAAGAGATAAAACCAGATTATCAATGATAATAAGCTTATTGACACAGCTACCCGCCTAATTAATGTCGTTTTAAATCTTAACTCTAACCGGTGATTGCCTTGAGGAATATCAAACGTCATTAATTGCAAATTATTATCATGATCTATTGTTACCTGTTTATCATCCAGATAAGCTCGCCAGCCCGGAAACCAAAATTGATTAATATAAATTTTACTATCTACTGAAGCTTCTAAATCGTAAGTTTGTTGATAATTATTAACCTGAATCTGTTCCCAATTAATCTCTCCCGAGACAGTATTAATTTTTGAATATAATTCATCGAATCTTTCTTCTTCATCAAAAACCGCCAAGGTTATCACTGTATTGCAAGCCTCCTTGATAAATTCTTCCAACAGTACCCCCCTGGGAACAATAAAAGGAATGGAATTGAATAGGTAAGCAAATTCCAAAGGAAAATTTTTTAAGATGGAATTACTTTTGTCTAAATTTTCTTGAGTAGGATCCATACCCTTAAAAACCACCGCGTCTTTAAAGGCCTGCTTAAAAGGATGGTAATTAGAATCCGATTCAATTGGTAAAAAACCAAAAGGTTTGATAAATACAAAGTTAGCAACCAGAATAATTATGAAAAAACCTGCTAAGGATAAATTTAATGACTTTTTTTTCAATGATGAAATTTTAAAAAATACTTGACTAAATAAAAAGCCGCTCACAAAAGAAACTCCCAATACCTGATAGCTCAATAATCTCCAAGGAAACTGAGCGAAGCTTACCAAGGGTAAATTTTCCCAGAAAAAAGCACTAGCGCTCAGTGACAAAAAGGAAAAAACAAATATTGCTGTCAAGAAAAATACTAAATTTCTTAGCTGATCATCTTTTAATGTTCTTCGTTTGATAAAAAAATAATAAACCGACATCAACAAGATTATTAAACCAACGGCACCAATTTGAAAATAATCATAACTACTCCATTTCGGTGGCAGCAAGTCCACAAATGACAAGAAAAAATTATGATAATTATAATCTCCTTTGTTCAAACCAATTAATTCCAGATGCTTTAATTCAAACAAAGCCGGTAAAATAAAAAAGGCTGCTAGTCCAAGCCCCAAAACTATAAAGGCAGCAGTTTTTTTGTACATTTTTTTCAAATCCTTCCGATAAACATAAGCTAAATAAATAATTAAAACCGGCAAAAAAAATAATGATTGTATATTATGAGACAAAAACAACAAGGCTAAAACCAAAGAACCAATAAGTCCATAAAATATCTTTTTGGTTTTGATAAATCTGATAAATAAAAATAAGACTAAAGGAATCAGCGATAGCGCCAAAAATTCAGCAAAAGCACCTCTGATATAAACCATTGCCAGGTGGTAAGGAAACAAGGTGAAGACCACTGCGGTCAAAACAGCGGCCTGTTTACCCCAAAATTCGCGTGACAATAAATACATGGACCAAAAGCCTAAAATAAATGACAGAATAATAACAAATTTTATCGAAACAACCAGACTAAAACCAATTAAACCAAATATCTCAGCCAAATAGAAAAATAAAGGTTGAATAAAGTTAAAAACCGGTGAGCCAAGTCCCAGCCAGAAATCGTCTGACCAGCGTGGCAACAGATGTCCCTCTCTAATGCCTTGATCAAATTCATATTGCAGGACTGGATACAAATTAAAATCGTGAGTCTGCGGATACTTAGAATTTAATAGCGGCAATATACTGACCAAAATAGTAACTATAACTATTAGCCATAGAAGCCAATTTTTTTTAAAACTTTTCATTTTTTAATATAAAAATAAATCGGTTTGGAATTTTTAGTAGACATGTCTTTTTTTTCAAGAATCCAGCTCTGGACCTTGAAAGCATAAGAAATAATTTTAGCGCCTGGTTTTAATTCTCTCTCCAGTTTAGCTTTTAGAAGCGAATTAATAGGCCTAGGGGTACCAAAAAAATAAACTACATCCGCCTTTGATAAATCTTCTTTGTATAAATTTATACACTTGAATTTTACCTTTCGCCCGCTTCTTAGCCGAGAAAAAATATATAAAGGCCAGGAAGACTCTAATCCGATAATTTCCCCCCTAGTGTTTCTGCTCAGCCAAAGGGCTAGACTGCCAGAGCCAGAGCCCAGATCATAAAATTTTTCACCTGGCTTTAGATCAGCAAGTCGGAGAATTCTTTGGTAATCTTTTCTGCTGGTCGGCACCCAAGGTGCGAATTTCAACCAACCACGAACTGAATAATATAAAAATGATAAAAACGCTATCAAGACCAGCGCTTGAATTAATATGTAAAAGTAAACCATTAAGTAAATTTAGAATTATTTTTTTATTACGCCTGAAGAAATAGCCGGAAACCCAGGTAAGGCAACGGGTGAATCGGAGTAGCCCAAAATTATTCCATCATGTTGAGCAATTAAAGTTTCCTGAATCTTGCCAAAGACATTATAAATTCTAGCCAAGGACTCGCCTTTCTTTACCAGCTGTCCCGGTGAAACCAAAAATCTTATTATACCACTCTTCGGACAAAGCGGTTGTTGTGAATATTTTAATATTTTATTTCTCAACTCAAACGACATATCATCATCATAAAACCTATCTTTATTTTCTATGGTTATCATTTTTAAATATGCCAATAAATTAAAAATAGAATTTATACCGTCATGAATATCTTTCTCTAATAATAAATACGAACCGCCCAGTTCAATCGTTAATGAAGGTATATCATGTAGCAACATGCTACCTGACAAAGATTTTTTTAAATCACTGCCATCTAGATCATCTTCTTCCTGCTCCATAATAACCGTAAAGCCAGTTTGCAAAGCAAAGTCCTTAGTTTTTTCATAAGCCGAACGATGCTTCAAACCCGGATTTGGATCGATCAAGGTATAAGAAATAGATTTTATCCAGTCATTATGCAGATCAATTACCAGAGTGGGTTTTGTTTTGGCAATTGTTGAAAAAATTGTGTCGGCAATTCTCTCCGCCAAAGTACCGTTTTTACTTCCCGGAAAAGAACGGTTCAAATCTTCTTTAGTCAACATAATACTTCTGGAAGCTGTTTCAAAACCAATCGGATTCATTAAGGGAAAGGCATAGATCGCTCCTTTGGCTAAACCGATTTTTTGCAATTTCTTAAAAATTTCCTGAATTACAATAATCCCACTAACCTCGTCGCCGTGAACACATCCAGTCAGCCAAATTATTGGTCCTTCGTTTTTACTCTCAACAGACATCATGGCCAGCTTTCTGACGGATAAATCAGAGCCCGTCAAAACGTTTTTAAGAGAGTATTTTATTTTGTTTTTTAATAATATTTTATTCATTTGTTTTATTCATCTATATTATGCCACAAATTTTATTAATTATCAATGTCAGATTCTTGGGTATACTATGCCTGATGGAACAAGAGTAGAATAATAATATTAATTATTAACTATCTT
>Ga0066639_10000245_pt1 | contig 45243 bp, 58 predicted proteins | sample CryGeyCG2114_010_2_FD_59504 | JGI IMG/M metagenome (GOLD analysis project Ga0066639, IMG submission 59504) | Groundwater microbial communities from aquifer - Crystal Geyser CG10_big_fil_rev_8/21/14_0.10 | ecosystem: Environmental > Aquatic > Deep subsurface > Groundwater | place: USA: Utah...
CGGAGGAGGGAGGACCAGAGGGAGGAGGAAGCGGTGGAGGAGGAGACGGAGGCGGAGAGGGCAGAAGAATCTGCTGGTACTTCATCCCACTCCTTCTTCTTACAGGTACATGTTCCTGTCCCCGGCGTGTTGTCACAGTACTCGCCTGAAGGGCAGTGGACAGCTCCTATACCTATCCCGCACTCCGCACCTTGCACACCATCGCAGTAAAGCTCGCACTTGTTTTCAACACATATCCAACTGGATTCCCCTTTCTTCGCCTGACAGAACGCGTCCCCGTTCACGTCGGGGCATTCCTTGCACGTGCAATCCCCGTATTCCGGTTCGCTGTCACAGTACTCATCAGGAGTAAGGCATTGATCATCCGAGGCACATTCATAATTTTCCTGTCGTTCACACCACGTTTCACACTGACATCCAATACATTCCTCATCCGCAAGCGAGCAATCGCTCTTCTGTTCACATTCCTCTATCCCCGTAATACTCCCATCGCCGCAGACGCCGGAACACTTGCAAAGATCATAGTTGCGATCGTCACCCATGCCAAATCCTACACCTCCAGTTGACACACACTTTTCTCCATCCGGGCACTGTGTGTCACTATTGCACAGGGAATCGGGATTATCAGAATTCTCACAAACATTCACACAGGTGCAGTCCCCGCCGACCCAGTTCTTGCAGTATTCCGTATCCTCATCACAATCGCTCCATTCTTCGCACTCATCACCACCCTCTTTGCTGCACTTGTGGTAGCAGGTACACGTGCCAACTGGCGTATCTCCAAATCCTAACCTGAAATCACATGCTTCCCCTGGGCTGCACATGTCGTCCTCGTAGCACTCAGCCAATGAGAAACTCCCCGTGCGGACATCGCAGTAATGGAGGCACCCACACTCGTGACACACGTACTCTGGACCCTTCTTTGCGCAATCCGACGTCGTTTCGCACTGCTCCGCACCCGTAACTTTCCCATCGCCGCAGATGCCGGAGCACTTACAGAGCTCCCTCCCCTCAACACCACCCTGCGATGCGTCTGCAACGACACACGTCTGATTTTCAGGGCATTGAGAGTCGGTCTTGCACTCAGAATCGTTATTGATCGAAAGTTCACAAATGGGCTTACACGTACAAGTGGGGTGAGAGATGAATTCATCGTCACAGGCGTATCCTGCGGCACAAGGATCGTCATTCCCGTCACACTGCTCTCCCTCTTCTTGTATCCAGTTACCGCATTCCGGCGAAGAAGACGAAGAGCTTGTGGTAGAGGAAGATGATGGCGAGGTAGAAGAGGAAGTGCTGGATGAAGTTGTGGAAGGAAAGAAGCTAAAGGACGAGGAAAACGACCACGACGAGCTGGGGGAGGAAAAGCTAAAAGATGAGGAAAACGACCACGAGGAAGAAGGCGACGTCGTCGTGGCAGAAGAAGGGGGCGTCGTTGTCGTTGAAGACGACACCGGAGCAACCGCTCCCTGCAAGCTCACTCCGCTCTGCATGGTCGTCCCCCACTGCACCGCAACGATCACCGTGAGGAAGACGGCAATGCCCAGCACAAGCCCGGAAGATTGTTTCTGCATACTTACAAAATAGCGTAGCACCCCGCGGGATCGCCGAACAAGCTGAGTTTGTACAGCGGGACCGGCCTAAGGGCATTGAAGAAAACACGAAGACGTGCTACAATGCTTGGATTTCTCCACAACAAACACCCATGTCACTGGAAGCCTGCATCGCCCATGCGATCCACAACGACCTCGATATCCTGGAAGTTCTGCCAGAGGTCCACGAGCTCCCTGTGGAAGAGCTGGAGCTCTACATTGAGCGCTACATCCTCACCGTGCAGGAATCGCTCTACCGGACGATTCAGGAGAAGGGCGAATCCTACCTGCGCGCCAAAGATGCCGCAGGCCTGTGTGCGACGTGCTTGGAAGCCGGCGTGGAGCTCCCCGCAGCCACACTCCTCAAAATGTGCAGGACAATCCTGGAGCTCTCCACAATGGATGCACGCTTCATCCTGGATACCGAAGAGGGCGCAAGTCTCTACTACGTGAAGATGGCGGTAGCTTGAAAGAAGACCGGCAATACCCGCCGAACCATGAATAGCTGTGTCACCCTGAGCGGAGCCACGTCGTTCGCGAACGACTGTGGCGGAGTCGAAGAGTGACGAAAAACGTGTGTCATGGTGAGCGGAATCGAACCATGACACAACATCCCTGCTATCGTTTGCTGAACTGCAAAGCACGGCTTGCCCGAACCACAATTAACGTTTACTGAATTGTGGGGCGCGGCGCGCGCGCTTGAGCCCCGGCTTCTTGCGTTCCTTGATGCGAGCATCGCGCCGGAGAAACCCTTCGCGCTTGAGCGTGGGCCGAAGATCGGGATTGATGAGAACCAGTGCTCGGCTGATGCCGTGCCGCACAGCATCGGATTGTGCTGCTTTGCCGCCGCCATGCACAATAGCTTCGACATCGAACGTTCCTTTCATTTCTGTAATACGCAGAGGTGCAACGGCATTCTCCACATCCGTGCCAGAGAAGTAGTCTTTGATCGCAAGACCGTTCACGGTCACCTGACCGCTCCCACCCTCGAAGAGTTTGACGCCGGCAATGGCGGTCTTACGCTTCCCTGCGCTATAAAAGTACTGCCGTTTATCGGTGGAGAGTGCCATGGGAAATTACGGGAGGGTGACGGGAAGAGGCTTCTGCGCTTCGTAGTCGTGCTGCGCCTCTGCAAAAACATGGAGTCTCTTGAGCATCTGCTTTCTGAGCCGATTGGGAGGGAGCATGCGCTCAACGGCCAGCTGAATGACTTCTGTGGGATTGCGTTCCATCTTCTCACCGAGCGTTTCCTTGCTCAGGTGTCCCAGCATCCCTTTGTGCTTATAGTACGTCTTGCGATGTAACTTCGTAGGATGGAGCGCAAGCTTGCGCGCATTCACTACGACTACATGATCACCACAAAGTTGGTGCGGAGAGAACGTTACGCGATGCTTGCCGCGCAGACGCGTTGCGGCGGCAGCGGCCAGGCGCCCCAGAGACTGCCCATCGGCATCCATGAGTACCCACTGCGGAGCTGGTGCGGGAATCGTAGAGGTCTTCATGATGCAGAGGAGGAATCTTTCTTGGCTTTGCTTTTTGCCGTTTTCACGGACTTCTTGACGGTGGAACGAGGAGCCTTTGCCTCGCGAGGCACAACGTCCTTCCCCTCAAGGAGACTGATCTCCACGAGCTCGGCCCCGTCGCCTTTGCGCGCACCAACGGGAATCATGCGGGTAAATCCCGATTGACGGTCGCTGTAGCGCTCGCGCAAGACCTCCATGAGCTTACGACTGGCATTCTTATCGGTCACAACGCGGTTAATGAAGCGGATAGCAAGGTGCGGCTGTTTGGTCTTCGCCACGGTAATCAAACGGTCGGCCATGGGGCGTACCACCTGGGCGCGCTTCTTGGTCGTACGCACGGTTTCGTAGAGGAGAAGCGACGTAACGAGATTCCGTTTGATCATCCGCGCGTGAGCGGGTTTCTGCGGGAGCCGGAGGCGGGATGTTCGATGACGCATGGGTGAGTGATCTTGCGGAAGGCTTTTCCTCCCGTCAATCAGGTATCGAGGGAATCATCGGCAAGGGCAAGTCCCCGCTCTGCGAGCGTCTTCCTCACCTCCTCAAGCGCCTTGGCACCGAAGCCACGGAAATTACTCAGAGAGGCCTCTGTACACTTGGTAAGCTGCTCAATGCTCCCCACGCCCGCATTGATAAGAGCGTTGAGTGTTCGGGGAGAGAAGTTGAGAATTTCGATGGGGGTGTAGCTCTCTTTCACGGGGGCAGCATCGTCCTCAGAGACACCGCGCGCGCCCGATCGTGTGAAGTCGGCAATGAACTCACCCTCCACGACTTTGTCGCTGCTTCCAAAGTACTCAAAGTAATTCTTCAGAAGTTGAGAGGCAAATTGCACAGCCTCCTCTGCCTTGAGTGATCCGTTTGTCTGCACATCGAGAATGAGTTTATCAAGATCGGTACGCTGCCCTACACGGGCCGACTCCACCGCAAAACGCACGCGTTCCACCGGGCTGAACACGGCATCGATATGGATGAGACCGGGTTCGTTCTGCTTCTTATTCCGCTCGGATGCAGGCGAGTAGCCCACACCCTTTTCCACGGTGATATCCACATCCAACTGTCCTCCTTTCTCCAGAGTCATGATAGGAGTATCGGGATCCAGAATCTCGATGTCTGAGGAGACTTTGAGATCTTTGGCTGTAATGGCTTTCGGCCCCTTTACCACAAGGGAGATCACTTCCGCATCCTTGTTGTACTTTCGCAGCTTGAGTTCCTTCAGATTCAGACAGATATCGATGACAGACTCGCGTACTCCTTTGAGCGTGGTGTACTCGTGCTGCACGCCCTTGATACGCACCGAGGTGACTGCGGCACCCGGCAGACTGGAAAGGAGAACGCGGCGCATGGCATTCCCCAGCGTGACGCCGTAGCCCTGTGGCAAAGGAGAGATCGTGAAGATTACATGATTGTCATCACCCTTCTGCACGGGCACGGCCGAGAAGGTGGGGAGGCCAATTTCTTCCTGGATAATGTGCATGGGAAGGGAAGGGAAGGGAAGAACGGAGAATGCGTCTCCAGTGGGTTAGTTGCGGGAGTAGAACTCAATCACTTGGCGCATATCGATGGATTGTTCGGCCATGTCGGGCGTGGGGACCGCCGTCACCTCCAGATGGAGTTTGGCACTGTCCACTTTTATCCATCCGGGAGGAAGATACTTTTCATGTGCCTCGACAATAGGGCCGAAGAGCGGCGACGTACGGCTGCGCGAACGTAACTCCACAACATCACCCTGACGCAAACGGTACGAAGGGACCGTGACACGTCGGCCATTGACGGTGAAGTGTCCATGCCCAACGAGTTGGCGTGCCTGAAAACGCGTCAGAGCGAATCCTGCACGGTAAATGGCATTATCCAGCCTGCGCTCAAGGAGCTGCTTGAAGATGTCTCCCGTTTGCCCCTTGGCAGCAGTGGCTTCCTGGTAGAGGAGATGGAACTGACGCTCGCCCAACCCATACATGTCACGGACCTTCTGCTTCTCTGTAAGTTGCTGAGCATACTCGGACTTGCGCCCCAGACGTGCGCGCGGACCTTTGCCCGGAGGACTCGATTTGCGCTGGAGAATTTTGTCGTACTTATCGCTGGCATAGAGGTTCACTCCGTGCCTGCGACAGCGCCGTGCCTTAGGTCCTGTGTACTTCATACGAAAGAAAGATGGGGACAAAAACTACACGCGTCTGCGACGCCGTGGGCGGCAACCGCCGTGGGGAATGGGAGTGGTGTCGATAATGGCGTCAAGATCGATGCCCGCGCCCTGGATACCGCGAATCGCCTGCTCGCGACCGGGGCCCAATCCTCTCACCTCTATTTGCACGGACTGTACGCCATAGGCTTGTACCATCTCCGCAGCCTTCTCCGCAGCGACCTTGGCTGCGTAGGGCGTGGATTTGCGGGTCCCGCGGAATCCTGCGGCACCGCAGCTGGAACCTGCCAGCTTGTTCCCCTCCAGATCGGTGAACGTGACGATGGTGTTGTTCTCTCCTGCATGAATACAGACACGCGCCTTGGGTACGGTGCGCTTGATCTTCTTCTTGCGAACAACTTTGGGGGTTGCTTCCGGTGCTGGTGGAGTGGTCTCGGCCATGAGGGGAGGAAAAGAAGGATTACGTCTTGGTCAACGTGACACGACCGGAGAGTCCGGTCTTCTTCTTGCCGCGCTTTGTGCGCGCATTACGCCGTGAAGTTTGGCCACGCACGGGGAGCTTTTTTCGATGACGGTACCCGCGCCACGTGCCAATATCCTGGAGGCGTTTCACATCCATCGATACCTTGCGCGAGAGATCTCCCTCCACTTCTTCCTGTTCCACCCGCGCACGCAGGCGGGACTGTTCTTCCTCACCCAAATCATCCGTCTTGCAGTCGGGATTGATGCTGAGTTCACGCACGATCCTCCCCGCAAGAGGTCGGCCGATGCCCTTGATTGCCGTGAGAGCAATCACAATGCGTTTCTGACCTGGGAGGACGACACCGGCAATGCGGAGCATGAGGGGAGAAGGAGGAGATATCAGCCTTGGCGCTGCTTGTGCTTTGGATTCTTACAGACAATGCGGCGAGTCATCTTCTTCGTGCCGCCACTGCGTCGGATGACCAGTCGGCAATCCTTGCACATGGGCTTAACGGAGCTACGGACTTTCATGAGGAGGGGGCGGAAGAGTCGTTTGCATCTGGTGCGCTACCGGACCTCTGTTCCTGCGGCTCCTCTAGCCCCAAGGGCTGGTCAGAGCGGAAACGATAGGTGATGCGCCCCTTCTCAAGATCGTAGGGCGTGATTTCCACGCGCACACGATCTCCCGGGAGGATACGAACGCGGAACTTTCGCATTCGCCCGGCGAGGGTACAGAAGAGCTCGTGGTCTTTCGCCTGGGGACTCAGGATACGAACCCGGAATGTGGCATTAGGAAAGGACTCTTCTACGATGCCGATCAAATCAATCACATCCTTTGCCACTGAGTGCAAGGTGAAATTACAAGCCGATGAATGCTACAGAGCGATCTTCGCTTCTTCAAGCGAATTGCCAATATTTTCTGCAGAAGCCAGAAAAACATATTGCTTAATTATTAGATTTATTTTATAATAATATTTCCGTTTTCCGTCAATGTTCGAGGGGTTTTCCCGCCCCTCCAAAGAGCCCTACGTCAGCACCTCACACCCCTGTGGAAGCACAAGGATGGTATGCTCAAAATGCGCACACAGAGAGCCGTCTTTGGTGGAGAGCGTCCAACCGTCGCGCTCCTCAACAATGGCGTCACTTCCTGCAGAAATGATCGGCTCCACGGCGATAATCGTCCGTGCAGGAAGCCGGGGACCTGTACCCGCTTTGCCAATATTGGGGATATCGGGAAACTGGTGCAAGTGCGTGCCAAGCCCATGCCCCGTCAATGCACGTACAGGATGGAATCCCGCCGATTCCGCTGTCTTCTGGACGGTGGAGGAAATGTCGCCAACGTGTATCCCTTCACACACCAACGCAACAACGCGGTTGAGTGCATCCTGTGTTACGGCAATGAGTTCTTGCGCCTGCGTGCTCACCGCACCGACAGGTACGGTGATACAGGCGTCCGTGTAGAACCCTTCATACAGCACACCACAATCGATACCAATGATGTCTCCTTTTTGAAGAGCATAGGTGTCGGGGATACCGTGTACGCACACGGCATTCACGGAAGTGCAGAGCGTTGCGGGAAAACCGTTATACCCCTTAAAGCCCGGCAGTCCGCCGCGCTCGCGGATGAAAGCTTCCGCTTCGCGATCGAGTTCCGCCGTCTGCCTGCCGGGTTCCACGAGTGTAGCCATATGGTGCAAGCATGCACGAAGAATGCTGCCTCCTGTGCGTAGCAGCGCAATCTGCTCGTCAGTGAATGTTTGGCATTGAGACATAGGACAAGGATAGCGAAGAAAGAGACCGTGCCGAAGACACTTTCGCATATGACACTTTATGGCTTCATAAAGCCATAGGCTACTCCTCCAGTACGAGTGCCTCCGTGAGCCGCTCGTAGATCTCCTCCACCGAGCCATGCCCATCCACCTCGATGAGGAGCCCCTGTGCACGGTAGGCCTCGATCACCGGACGCGTTTTCTCGTGGAACGTTTCCATACGTCGACGAATAGTCTTTTCGTCGGCGTCGTCGGCTCTCCCCTCCTGCTGCGCACGTCCGAGAATGCGCTGAAGCGCCTCCTCTTCGGGGAGGAAAATTTCGACGCAGGAGAATTTTCGGCCCACCTCGCGCATGATCACATCGAAGGCGTTCATCTGGTCCTCATCACGCGGGATGCCGTCAAAGAGGATTTTTTGATCCTTGGGTCGCGCGAGAATCGCCTCTTTCACCACCTGCATGATGATGGCGAAGGGGACAAGCTTGCCCACATCAATGAAGGATTTCACGGTTTCCCCTAGCTGCGATCCCGAGGCGGCGATTTTCCTGAGTTCGCCTCCCGCTTCAAAAATAGAGTAATGGAACTGCGCCGCAAGCCGTTTGGCCTGCGTACCTTTACCGGAGCCTTGAATACCGAAGAAAACTAAATCCATGGCTGAAGTATGAAGTATGAACTATGAATAATGAAGAGCTTCTCACCCATCATTCATCATTCAAGATTCAAAATTCAAGTAACCCTCAGCAGCAAAAACATCTGTCCTCGTTGGGCTTGCACAACGAAAGCGCCCCTTCGTGGGCGCGATGGTGAGACGAACGACAATTGATGCTCTCACACGAGTTTCTCGTAATCGTGCGCCAGGAGCTGCGCGTTGACCTGTCGAATGAGCTCCATGACGACACCCACGATAATGATGAGTCCTGAACCGGAAATGATGAGATCCTGAGAACTCAAATTCGAGTACTTAGTGAAGAGGAGCGGGATGATCGCAACGATACCGAGGAAGCTGCCTCCCCACAGATTCAAGCGATTGCTGGTCTTGGCGAGAATCTCCGCCGTCTGTTTCCCCGGGCGAATACCGGGGATGAACCCGCCACGCTTCTGGATGGTTTCGGCAACTTCTTCGGGGCGGAACGTCACGGAGACATAGAAAAATGTGAATCCGAGCACGAGCAGGAAGTAGAGCAGCATGTAGAGGATGCTGGGATTCTGCGGATTAACGTAGGCATTGACGAAGCTCACGACCTTCGCGAAACGCGGGGCAGTGGAGAGGAATTGCGCAACGATTGCCGGCAAGGTGATGAGGGAAATCGCAAAGATGATCGGGATCATTCCCGCCTGGTTCAAGCGAATGGGGATCCCCCCCTGCACGCCGCGTCCTGCACCTTGATTGGCATAGGTGATGGGGATTAAGCGATGCGCATCGGTAAAGAGCACCACCATGACAAGGAGCGCAAAGGAGACGATGCAGAAGAGGTAGAACGCAGCCATTTTGCCCTCACCGGCAATGAAGAGTGAGCTCACGACTGTCGGGATACCCGAGACGATCCCCGTGAAGATGATGAGCGATATACCGTTACCAATACCCTTTTCGGTGATGAGTTCTCCCAGCCACATGAGGAACACTGCGCCAGCGGTGACGAAGATCATGGGAGCAAACACCGCGGGGAAGCTCAAATCCAGCAGGTTAATGCCTCCGCGCTGCAGAAGGATAAGGAAACCGTAGCTCTGCACGAACGCGAGCGGGACTGTGAGCCAGCGCGTGTAACGATTGATCTGTTGCTGTCCGGTGGCACCTTCCTTGCTGAGCGCCTCTAAGCGCGGGAAGATCACCGTGGAGAGCTGCATGATGATCGAGGCATTGATGTAGGGCGAGAGCCCGAGCATCACAATGGAGAAGTTGTCGATGGCGCCGCCGGTAAGCGCAGCAAATACGCCAACCACTCCGCCGCCACTGCGTGAATCCAAGAACTGCTGGAGAGCGAAGGGATCGGTACCCGGAATGGTAATGTGCGCAATGATACGGTAGATGAAGAGGAGCCCCAGCGTCATGAGGATGCGCTTGCGCAAGTCCTCGGAGTGCCAGAGCTGTCGCAGGTACGTGAACATGTGGGTACTATTGTCGATGCTGAACACCGCAGGGTCAATGGACCCTGCTTAAGAGATTGTCACGGAACCGCCGGCCTTCTCAATGGCCTCTCTGGCCTTCTTGGATGTGGCAGAAACGGTGAGTGTGAACTTCTTGGTTACCACTCCGCGCGAGAGCAGCTTCGCGGGACGCTTGGTGCGCAGGAGCCGATGCTCACGGAGCGCCGCCGTGTCGTAGCTTCCTGCGGGGAGCTTCTGCTCCAGAGTATCAAGGTTGAATACCTCATACTGAATCTTATTCGGATTGCGAAACCCCGGGAGCTTAGGCTGACGCATGAGCAGAGGGACTTGACCGCCCTCAAACCCAGGACGACGCCCGGATCCCGCTCGGGAGTGGTACCCCTTGGTACCACGGCCGGCTGTCGTGCCACCGTGTCCGCTGTTGCCGCGCGCAACGCGCTTGGCGCGCTTGCGAGAACCCGGAGCTGGCCTGAGTGTATGGAGCATGATTATGGGGAACTCCCTGCCTCCCTGTAGAGGAGAACAGCGTAGAGGCATGGTAAGGGGACTTGCGGCTCTGGTCAAAGAGAATCGGCGAAATTTCACCCTTCGACAGAAGAAGCTCTGCGGCTTGCTGCCGCGTGCTTGACCGTTAGAGAGACCCCAGTGTCTTGCCGAATTCCTCCGCGGCACCGGGACCATCCCCCGTGACAATGCGGCCATCCACACTCACGGATTCACCAGTGAAGATTGCTCCGTAACGCTCGAGTTCAGCGATCTGCTCCCTCGTGCCTCCATCCCACACCGTAGCACGCCGCCCCTCCAGCACCTTCGCACGCGCCAGAATGAGCGGCGCAATGCAGATGGCGCCGAGAGGCTTTTGGGCACGCACAGTCTCATGCGCAATGCGCAGTGCTTCCGGATCTTCTTTGAGCAAGGCGGCCCCTGGTCCTCCGATGAATGCAACGCAGTCGTATTCCCCTACGCGAACATCACGTAATGCAACATCTGTCTGCTCTGCTCCCCCAAATCTGCCCGTACACATCCCCGCAATGGTGCTGCCGATGACGATCGAAAAACCGGTTTCTTCTAAGCCATTGCGTACTCCCGCGTACTCCTGATCCTGGTATCCCTGATGCGCGAGGATGATGAGCGCTCGCTTCATGAACCCAGTATAGCATTGAATTCAGCCGAAGCGCTTATTGTCGCTCTACCCTAACGGCGATGGAATGACGCGCACTCCCTTCCTCGGTGTAGACATATCCCTTGCGATCCTGGATCGGACACCGCGTAATCTCCCTATTCTTAGCCGTGAGCACGTTGCAGATCCTGTTGTTGTAATGCGCACAGCGCGCGGTACATGATTGCCACGACGATCCATTTTTAAGCCCTGCACGTACCTCCAAAGCCCCTTGATAAACAAGAGGACACCGCGCAACCATTGGATGGATCATCTCCGGCGCTATGGAGCTGTGGAAATGTCGCAAATCCACGACCGTGCCGATGGTAAGGGGCTGTTCCTGCGGTTGCATGTCCCGAAGGAAAATTCCTTATTCCCCAACAACATCCTCGCGTCGCACTTCTTTTACCGTCAGTTGCTCGCCCGCCAGTGCCTCGGCATCCTGGCGCGCTTCCTTCATTTGCTTGGTTTCCTCCACACTGACACTGGAATCCTGCTCATTGGGAGGTACACCGCGCAGCTCTTGCAGCGCTCGCATGCTTGCCTGAGCGTTGACGAGTTTGTTCCCCGTTCCATAGCGCTTGGAAAGTACATTCTGCACGCCCGCATGCTCCAGGATAACACGGAGCGCTCCTCCGGCGATGATACCGGTGCCTTCGCTCGCCGGAAGCAGGCGGATGCGTGCCGCTTTAAACTTGGTATCCACTTCATGAGGGATAGTGCCGTTCACGATCGGTACACGGATCATGTTCCGCTTGGCATCGGCCGTCGCCTTCTGCACTGCTACCTGAACTTCTGTGGCCTTGCCGGTGCCGAGCCCCACTTTGCCCTTCTTATTCCCAAGAACCACCACCGCGCGGAAGCGTAATCTGCGACCACCCTTCACCACGCGGGTAACTCGATCAACGGAGAGTGTGGTCTCTTCGTACTCTTTAGGCTCGCGTGTGCGGCGGTCGGAACGTTTGCGGTCGGGACGGGAAGTCTTGGGCATGAGAGGAGAAAGAATATGGGGGAATCAAAACGTAAGGCCACCCTCCCTCGCCGCATCGGCGAGGATTTGGACACGACCGTGGTAGGCATAGGCATTACGATCGAAGACGACGGCGGAAATCCCCGCATCTTTAGCCTTCTTCGCAATCAGAGCACCGAGCTTTTTAGCCCCTGCGGCATTCGGCTTCGCCTTGAGCTCCTTTGTGCTCGCCGATGCAATGGTCTTGCCAGACGTATCGTCGATGATCTGTGCCGTCATCTGCGTCAGAGACCGGTACACGGTCATGCGTGGCTTCTGTGTCGTACCCTGCACGCGTGCGCGGATGCGTCGCTTGCGGGAGAGCCGATTCTTCATCTTGGGCATGAGCATGAAAGACAGTGAGAGAAAAAGCTTACTCTGCTGCCGCAGTCCCCTTCGCTGCGGTCTTACCGACTTTGCGTCGGACCTGCTCGCCGACATAGCGCACTCCCTTCCCCTTGTAGGGCTCTGGGGGGCGCATCGCGCGAATATCTGCGGCAGCCTGGCCCACCTTCTGCTTATCGATACCGCAGATCTTAAGGAGATTTTTGTTCTTTTCGTCCTGGGAAATCTCTACGCCTTCCGGAGCCTTGTACTCAATGGGATGGGAGAAACCAAGGTTGAGTGTGACAGACTTGCCTTTGGCTTGCGCTTTGTAGCCCACACCAATGATTTCCAATTGCTTCTCGTACCCCTGACTCACCCCCGTAATCATATTGGCGATGATCTGGCGAGTCAGACCGTGGCGTGCGCGAGACTGCGGTGTGTCATCGATACGCTTCACAACGACACGCTCAGCCTCTACTGCTACGGTTACCTGCGGAAGGTATTCGTACGAAAGCTGCCCTTTGGTTCCTTTGACAGCCACACAGGAGCCTGTGACGGTTACGGTCACTCCTGCGGGAATTGCCACTGGTTTGTTGCCAATACGCGACATGCTATGCAATGGTACAGAGGAGTTCGCCTCCGACTCCCTTCTTGCGCGCTTGCGCATCGGTTAGGAGGCCCTGACTGGTGGTAATGATGGCAATGCCATACCCTCGGAGGAACGGCTTGAGTTCAGCTACGCCCTTGTAGACACGACGACCAGGCTTGCTCACACGCTTGAGAATCAGACGATTTTTTTCGGGAGAGAACGTAACGACGATGTTCTGCCTGAGAGCCTCGCCCTCCACTTTCACTCCGGCAATCCAGCCTTCTTTTTGAAGAATTTCGCAGAGACTCTGCTTGGTACGTGACCAGGGAGCTCTGCACTCCGTTTGGCCCGCGCTCTGCGCGTTGCGCATGCGGGTGAGGAGATCGCCGATGGGGTCTGTTACGAAGGCCATAGGTCTACCAGGAAGATTTGGTAACACCGGGGACATCACCATTGCTGGCAAGCTCTCGGAAACAAATGCGGCAGATACCGAAGAAGCGCATATATCCGTGGCGTCGGCCGCAAAGCTGGCATCGATTGTACACACGCGTAGGGAATTTAGACTTTTGCCCAGCGGCTTTTGCTCTCAGGAAGGCCTGGAGCTGTGATTGCTGCTTGTTCTTGAGTGCGGTTCGTGCCATGGGCTTATGCGGAAGCGGGGGAAGATGCTGCACCCCTAGCGTCCTTCTTCTCTGGACGGAAGGGCATGCCGATGTGCTTGAGGAGCGCTTGCGCCTCTTCGTCATTCTTCGCAGTCGTCGTAATCTGCACCTGCAAACCAAAGATATCCTTCGCATCGGGAAGAGGCACCTCGGGGAAGATGGAGTGGTCGCGGATGCCGATTGCATAATTTCCGTGACCGTCGAGTTTTGTTGGAAGCCCCCGGAAGTCGCGGATACGGGGAAGAATATAGCCAATGAGCCGATCGAGGAATTCCTCCATGTGCCGCCCGCGCAGCGTTACCATAGCTCCAACAACCAGTCCTTTGCGAGTTTTGAAGTTGGAAATCGCCTTGCGAGAGCGTGTGAATACAGGCTTCTGCCCCGTAATGGCAGCCAAACTCTGCTCAATGTACTCATGCAATTCGCTGCGATCCATTTTCGACCTGTTAATGCCTACATTCACCACAACTTTTTCCAGACGCGGCAATGCGTAGGTATTGGCGATCTTCAGCTCTTTTTTGAGCTCTGCAGCAATAGGACCTCTCAGCCGATCATGGAGGGATGCATAGGCCATCAGGAACCACGTTGGTGAGCAAAACTCTCGGGAGTTCTGGTTTCCTCGGGAACACTGTGATCTTCCTTCATGTGCGCTGCGCCTTGCTGCTCAGCAGCATCCTCAATGGCTTCGGCTCCAAACCCCATGCGCTTCCAGAACGGCGACTTTTCCGGTGCCTGAACACGCTGCGCAGAAGACTCCTTCTCCGCCTTTTTCGCTGAACGCTTCGCCGCAGTCTCTTTTGTTTCGGGTTTCTCCGCCTTCGTCTCTTTCTTCGCACCCGCAGAAACCGTGACAATGGCACCGCTGCGCTTGGCAACGCGCTGCATCCTGCCCTTCTCATCTTTCCGCATCCCCAGACGGGTGCGCTTCTTGCTCTGAGGATCCACCAGCATGACATTGCTCGCGTGGATACTCGCCTCGTATCGCACAATTTGTCCGGGGCGATTCGGAAGAGCACGGATATGCTTCGTTCGCATATTCACATCCCCCACCACCACACGATTCGTGCGTGCAAGCACCCGCAGTACTGTGCCGGTCTTGCCCTTATCCTTGCCGCTGATGATGACGACGAGATCGCCGGCACGGATCTTCATAGGACTTCGGGTGCAAGGGAAATAATTTTCTGGAAACCCTTGGCACGCAGTTCGCGGGCCACGGGTCCGAACACGCGCGTGCCCTTGGGCATGCCGTCTTTGGCAACAATGATGCAGGCATTATCATCGAAACGGATGCCGCTGCCATCCTTGCGTCGCGTCAATGCTTTCGTACGGACAATGACAGCTCGCTCGACCGCTTTCTTCCGAACTGCACCACGCGGAGCTGCATTCTTGACGGCAACAATGATCACATCCCCCACATGCGCATAGCGTTGCTTGGACCCGCCAAGCACCTTGATGCACATGACGCTTTTTGCGCCCGTATTATCTGCTACGCCAAGGATGGTCTGCACCTGAATCATGCTTGAGGTTTCTTAGGGGAACGTTCGGATTTCTTTGACACTTCCGGAGCATGCTTCTCACGATGGATAACCTGCTCAATGCCTTCTTCCTCCTGAAGAGCACTGACGCGGGGGGCCCGCTCCACCACTTCCGTGACACGGAAATGCTTTCGCTTACTTAAGGGACGGCACTCGGTGATGATGACCATATCTCCTTCCTGCAAATCCTCGATGCCCACCGCATCTGCAAGGAATTTCTTACTCTTGCGGAAACGCTTCTTGTACACCGGATGGAACGCATGACTGTGCACAGCAACGGTAACCGTTCCCTCCATCTTCGCCGATGTGACAATGCCTTTCTTCTGCCTCATGAGATTGCGGGGGAATGAGGAGCGTCTGCGCTGCACTTCTGCGTGAGGGCGGTCTGCATGCGGGCGAGCTGCCGTTTTTCACGACGATAGCGCGCGGTGTCCTTTTCTTTTTTCATCTTGATCCCCAAACGCAGCTTTGCCAGCAGTGTACTTCCCTCGCGGATCTCCCGGCGGAGATCCGTCAGGTTCATGTTGCGAAGCTCGTCCATGGAGAGTTGCGTTGCCATCAGTGCGTAAAGCGGGTAACAACCTTGGTTTTGAGTGGAAGCTTGTATCCGGCCAGACGCAATGCAATGCGCGCCGAAGGCTCATCGAGACCATCCATCTCAAAGAGGATGGTGCCGGCCTTCACTGCCAAAGCAAAGTATTCCGGCGTTCCTTTTCCAGAGCCCATGGGAACTTCTGCTGCCTTCTTTGTGACTGGCGTGTGGGGGAAGATACGAATCCAAATCTTGCCGCCACGCTGCACAGAGTGCGTCATGGCACGTCGAGCTGCTTCGATTTGCCGCGCAGTCAACTCACCATTGGACTGCGCTTTGAGTCCGATAAAGCCGAAAGCGAGCTGGTGACCGCGCTTGGCGGTCCCGCTGAATGCACCGCGACGACGGTGCTGCTTCCGGTAGATGATCTTCTTGGGCTCAAGCATGATTTACGCCTCGGAAACAGGTAAGGAAGCGGACTGTACGTGCTCTACTTTGCGGAACACCATTCCCTTATAGACCCATACCTGAACGCCGATGGTCCCGTAGGTCGTGCGTGCATGGCGCACGGCGAACTGCACGTTCGCCCGCAGCGTCTGCAAGGGAATATTGCCCTCTTTGAAGAGTTCGGATCGCGCGATCTCCGCGCCGTTTAAGCGACCGGAAACACGGATTTTGATCCCGATAGCACCTGCTTGTATTGCCTTTTCTAGAGCCATCTTTGAGGCACGTCGGTAGGGCATACGCCGTTGGATCTGTCCCTGGATCGCCTCCGCAATCACCACGGCATCCGCATCGGGGTTGCGGATCTCCTGTATGTTCACCTCGAAACTGCCTCCGAACTGGCGCTCCAACATCTTGCGTAACTCCTCAATAGCACTCCCCTGTTTCCCAATGATGATACCGGGTTTGGACGTGAGGATCATGAGAGTTGTTTTCTTGCCACGTTCGATGGTGATGTCACTGATGCCCGCATCCTTGTACCGATCATGCACAAAACGCTTGATGCGCGTGTCCTGCAGGAAGAGATCGCGATACTTGCGACCACGCGCAAACCACGTGCTGGGCCACGGATGGGTGATCCGTAAGCGGAAGCCGTTGGGGTTAACTTTCTGTCCCATGAATGTCAGGCGGGAGGAGGAGACTTCCTCACAGAAACCCTGGGAGCCGGGGAGGTATTCCTGGAAGAGGACTTCCGGGAACCTTTCCCGCGATCCTGTGTACTCTGCGCGGAAGCGCGTGAGTGTTGTACCGGTTTCTGCACCCGCTGTGAAGCGACTTTCGTGGCTTTTTTCTCAGCAGAACCCTTCTGCTCTGTTTTGCGTGCCGTGGAATCCTCATCATGGCCAGCTACACCCAACGTGAGGGAAATATGGCTCAGGAACTTGCGCATGGAGCGCATTCTCCCGCGCGCCATGGGCACGCCGCGATGGTAGGTCTGTGCCTTGTTCACCGTCAGTATTTTTACAAAAAGATGCTGCGGATCTTGCTTATCATTTTCCCGCGCATTCGCCACGGCAGATGCGAGAAGTGTCTGCAGAAGACGCGCTCCTTTTTTATGCGTATGTTCCAGAAGATACTGTGCATCTTCTACGGACTTGCCACGGACCATCTTGGCAATGAGGTTGGCCTTCTTGGGGGAGATGCGCGTTGCGTGGAGGTAAGCTTTCATACAAAAGAGAGTGATCTATTACGCCTTTTTGGGCACTGGGGCTTGAGGAGCTGGTGCTGCAGATGCACCTAAAGCTTTACCCTGAGCTTCAGCCATCTTGCCTCCGTGCACCTTGAACTTTGTCGTCCAGGCAAACTCACCAAGTTTGTGCCCCACCATCTGTTCTGTCACATACACGGGGGTGAAATCTTTTCCGTTGTGCACCGCGAACGTAAACCCAACGAATTCCGGCGGGATATCGCAGTCACGCGCCCACGTCTTGACGATGTTCTTCCCGCCAGCTTCTGCCATTTTGAGCACCTTTTTAAGGAGCTTCGGATCGATGTAGGGGCCTTTCTTGAGAGAACGTGACATGGGAGAGGAAGAGGAGGATTAACGCTTGCGCCTCTTATGCGTGCGGCGCCGAATAATGAGTCTGTCGGATTTCTGCTTGCGATGGCGGGTCTTTACCCCCAGAGCTTTCTTGCCCCACGGGGTCTTGGGGCCACCCTTGAGACCAACCGGAGAGTGTCCTTCTCCACCACCATGCGGGTGGTCGACGGCATTCATGGATTTACCTAAGACCTGCGGCCGCCGCCCAAGCCATCGCGTGCGTCCTGCTTTGCCAATACTCACCAGGTTATGCTCTGGATTACTGACCGTACCAATCGTGGCATAGCAATTCTTGTGAATTTTGCGGACTTCTCCGCTGGGCAGTTGGACGAGAGCGTACTCCCCGTCAACACCCATGAGTGTTGCGGCGGTTCCTGCGGAACGGACGATGCGTCCACCCTTGCCCATAACCATCTCGATGTTGAAGATCTTGTAACCCACCGGAATATACCTGAGCTGCATGCGGTTTCCCGGTTTCACCTTGGTGCACTCCGCACAAACCACCTGGTTTCCTACTATGAGGCCATCCGGAGCAAGAATGTAGCGTTTCTCGCCATCGGCATACTGCAGGAGCGCAATGCGCGCAGAGCGATTGGGATCGTACTCCAGCGCCTTCACAAGAGCAGGGATGCCCTTTTTGTCTGTGCGCCGAAAATCAATCGCACGCCAGAGACGCTTATGTCCTCCCCCGCGATGACGCACCGTAATACGGCCACCGCTGTTGCGACCAGAAATACGCTGGCGTCCGGAGGCGAGAGCCTTTTCGGGGCGCTTGCGTGTGAGCCCAGAGAAGTCGGCAACCGTCATTTGGCGCCGCCCCGGAGTCGTTGGTTTCATCTTCTTGAGCGGCATGATTACGTTTTGATGGTAGCAATATCGAGCGGTTTACTCTTGGGCTTGAGCGTAACAAGAACACGCTTCGCGGGGTGCCTCTTGCGCATGACACCGGAACGTCCAAACGCACGGAACTTCGGTCTGACGCAGAGCACGCGTACTTGCTTCACTTCCACATCGTAGTAGCGACGCAGTGCGGCACAAACATCGATTTTGGTCGCCTGTGCATCCACCTGCAGCGTGTACACATGCTGTGTCTTCAGGCGCTCGGCCTTCTCCGTCACAACGGGACCGATGATGACGCGAGAGAGATCCATGGGATGTACTGGAGGCGAAAGAGGAGGAGAGGAGGGATGCTTAGGCAGAGGGATCGGACGTTACTTTGGTGCTCTTCTTCGGTGCGCGTGTTTTCGTTGTTGGTACCTTCTTTGGCGCTTTTCGTTCTTTTTGCATCACATCTTCCGGCTTTGTCTTGCGCGTACTCTTCGGAGCGCCGAATGTCTGCTCGGCAACACGAAGGGCACTCATGAGGAATACAATGTGACGGGCAGAGAGCACATCGCGGGGATTGAGGTACTGCGCGTGCACAGTGGATACGTTTGGGATATTGCGAATACAACGCGTGAGTCCATGGCTCTCCTGGTCCACCACGAAGAGAACGCGGCGCCCCAACGCAACGGGGAGCTTGGTGAGGAGTGCATGCGCCTCCTTCGTCTTTGTCCCGGTAAAGCCCTCCAAACCGATAATCACCCCGTTCTTCGCCTGGGCAGAGAGACAGGAAATCAATGCCCTCCTGCGCATTGCTTGTGGCATCTCCTTGCGGAAATTCGCGTTGGAACGAGGACCAAAAGCCTTGTTTCCACCCCGAAGAAGAGGGCTGCGAATGGAACCGCGTCGTGCTCGACCGGTGCCTTTCTGCGCGAAAAGTTTGCGCGTCGACCCACGGATTTCACTGCGAGTCTTCGCATGGGCAATGGAGTGACGTTGATTGCTCAACTGCATGATAAGCGCCTGGTGCATCAGCCCCTCGTTGATCGGAGCTTCAAAGAGCACCGACGGCAGTACGGCCGTGCCTTTCTTCGTGCCAGTGGCGGTGAAGACATCGATCGTCATGCTGCCGAGGAGGACGATTCAAGAGTGAGATATACCGTAGATCCGTTGGGTCCGGGGATCGGCCCCTTGATGGCAAGAATGCCTTTCTCCGCATCCAGAGCAATAACAGGCCTCTTGCGAAGAGTGACGGTGTCCTTCCCCATATGACCAGCCATGCGATGGCCCTTGAGCACACGACCGGGGTGTGCGCGCATACCGATGGATCCGGGCTCACGATGGAAGTGCGATCCGTGCGACGCAGGACCGCCCTTGAATCCATAGCGTTTCATGACACCTTGGAATCCCTTGCCCTTACTCACGCCCGTCACTGTCACCAGACTTTCAGCGGGGATAGTTTCTGCGGTGATCTGCGTTCCGGCTTGGTAACCTTCCAGGGAATCCACTTTCCATTCCCGCTCCGCAACATACGTCATGTGCTCTTTCCCGTTGCGCGTTTTCTTGCGCCGTTCACCAACACCCAGCACCACTGCGTTGTACCCGTCTTTCTCCTGTGTCTTTAAACGGATAACCGTATTTGGTTGTGCGCGTAGATAGGTCACAGGAACTGCTTCCCCACCGGAGAGGAAGATGCGGGACATGCCGATTTTGGTGGTGATAAGACCGGCTGGCATAGACTTGGCGGTTCGTGCAGTCTGCTTATTCTGGACCTTACGGCGCACTCAATTGCCATCTCCACCCGCAGGGCGAAGGCAGACAGGAACACAAGCGAGCCTCTCTTACCTTAAGAGAAGGTTTGGAAGGCTTCTCGCGTCAGCAGGGCTACTCTACGGCGCACCTACATCACCCGTCAATGATTCCCACTGCTTTTTCTCCTGAGCTTGCAGGACATCTTTCACGAGGGAGACTGGTTTCTACGCAACACGTGCCGATCGTATATCTGTATGGCGAACCACCGAGGTTCCACCACCCCACACGCGCAAGAGATACCGGATGAATTGCGCGCGTGCTTCCTCCACATTCCATACATCGTCGTCAATGACAGCTTCTGGGGATATCGGCGGTTCGTAGGGACGATCCGCTCCATCGAGACCGCTTCGCTTCACGTAGACCCACCGTGGCGCGCAGATCGCATCAAGCTCACCGCGCACCTGCGCGAAAGGAGCGATGACGGCCACCACGACACAGAACCCTTGGGATTGTAAAAGTGCCGCTAGTCGAGCTACACGCAGGTTGTGTCTGCGACGATCCTGAGGAGAGAGCCCCTCTTCGGTGGAAATGGTTGCGCGCATCTCGTCGCCATCCAGCACGATCACTCGTCGAGCAGCCTGGTGCTCTGGGGAGAGTTCTCCGTTAAAGTACGCGCGAGCTCCCACGGCGAGCGTCGTCTTTCCCGCGCCAGTATTCCCCGTGAGCCAGATGATGGGAAAGCGTTGTGCCATGGATTACTTCACTTTGAGGTGTGCATCCGGATCGTAGGATTTGCCAGCTTCTTCGTAGAGTTTCTTGCGAATATCCGTCGCGGAGATGTCCTCGGTTCGCGCATCAAGCTGGATGAGTTCGTATCCCACGTCGCGCCCGATGAAGACGGAGAGCTCCGCTCCCGGATCATCGAAGTCGGCAATGATGACCTGTTCCTTATCGGGGAATATTTTCCGGATCATGGCGCGACGTTTCTCTAAATCGAATGGATTTTTCTGAGTCTGCGGTGTCTCACGCATGAAGATGATGCAGCGATCGCAGGATGCAAGAATCTTCTCCACACATCGGCGATGCCCATCGTGGAAAGGCTGGAAGCGGCCGATGAAGATCCCTGTTTTCACGCGAGGAGTATGGTAATCCATCATCGTCGTTCACACAGCAACATTTGCGGGAACTGGCGTATGAGATGCTACGTGGCGCGCATACCATTGAATGGTAGCGCGCAGACCATCAATGAATGGCGTGGTTGCTTGAAATCCGAATTCTCGCAGTGCCCGAGCCGTATCGAGCCTGCGACGCGGTTGTCCGTTCGGTTTTGTGGTATCCCACACAATCTTTCCTGTGAAACCGACCTCTGCTGCAATGACCTCGGCAAGTTCTCGGATAGATATTTCTTTCCCTGTGCCGATGTTCACAGGATCCGGTTTTTCGTATGTTTCAAGAGCAAGAACTAATGCCCTCGCTGCATCTTTGACGTAGAGAAATTCGCGTGTTGGCATACCATCTCCCCAAAGCACCACTTCCCGTTTCCGTTCACATAGAGCACAGGAAAACTTGTAAATCAACGCAGGAATCACATGGGATGTTTCCGGGTCAAAATTGTCTCCGGGGCCGAAAAGATTCACAGGAATGAGGTAGATGGCATTAAATCCGTACTGTTGGCGATACGCCTGCCCCTGCACAAGAGCCAGTTTCTTCGCAATACCATACGGGGCGTTGGTTTCCTCGGGATACCCGTCCCAGAGGCTCTCCTCGTGGAAGGGAACCGGCGTGTGTTTGGGGTAGGAACACACTGTACCCACGGAAACAAATTTCTCGACACCCGCGAGGCGCGCCTGCTCCATGAGGTGAATCCCCATGATTGCATTGTCGAAGAAGAACGTTCCGGGAGACCGACGATTCGCTCCAATGCCCCCGACCACAGCGGCCAAATGAATGATGCAGTGGGGCTTCGTTGCGGCCAGCAACTGTTCGACCTGCGCACGACTGCGCAGATCGTAATCAGAGTGCAGGGGAACGTGAACTTCGTAGTTTTTTTGCTGGAGCTCGCCAACGACATACGTCCCCAGGAACCCTGCTCCGCCAGTGACGAGAATACGTCGAGACTGCATAACGAGGATATGCATTATTTCCATAATAGATCGGAGACGCAACCGACAGTTTCCGGAGATGTTGTACGTTAGCTTTCTTTGTGCCTTCCTACGTCGTACGAGTAACAATGTGGTAGGGAACCTTCCGCACAGCATCGCGGCGGATGTGCGTAAGAATCGTGTGATGGGAACCGTACCGTTTTGTGAGCGTTTCTTCCAGGTACCGCCATACACGCGCGAGTTCACCCAAATTGTGCACGGCGAACTCATCGAACTGTTGTCGAGTCCACTGCTTGTCGTTACCGATATGGCAAGTAAGATGCTCGTGCTTGAGCAGGAGAAACCGTTTGGCGCACGCCATCATATTGAGGAGTAACCCCACATCAACCGCTGGTGCCCCCAAACAGACGGTACCGATATCGCACTGTGGGTACAGAGAACGCGAAAAAACAAAGCAGTCATATCCCGGATGCGGCTTGCCGACGGCCGACCACACACCGGGCAGATCCTCCTCTGTTGTTGCGATGTACTCCGGCACTGTTCTGCGATTGATCACGAGCGCGTCACAACCCATATTTATGTACCACTGAACCGTCGTATAGAACTGTGGCATGAGGATAATGTCGGCATTGGTGTAGACGAAGTATTCCGCATCGCTCGCCGCGTACAGCCTGTCGAGGATATCTTTGAAGAGCGGCAGTTTCTTCTGCCGACGAAACGGCAGTACATCGAGAATGGACCTGCCGAGATCCGGCGTCTTGGTGAAGTATTCCGGTACGATTCCCCTGTCCTCGGGATACTGCGCCGTGTACAGCGTAACGTTCACGCTGTCTTGCGCTATAAGTTTTGCTGTCCGCATCGCTTTTCGCGCAAGTCGTTGCGCAAGGTGCAATTCCGATGACGGTGGAACATCGACGGGATTGATGATGTGGGCGATGTTCAGCATGTACGGCGTAGAAATGACGGGAGGGAATAGAAGTGTTCAGATTGCCCTTGCACGCGAGGATTTATGGAGGAAAGGACCGTAGTAACCTCGCACAATCGTGGGTGCGATTTCTGATCGCACTGCTGGGGCTGAGGCTTCGGTACTCCTCATGCGACGGTACCGGACGCTGCCACCATGGCACAGTGGCCTCCCTTCGACGAGGAGTGCCGACCACGTTTCCCGTTCGCTGCCGCTACGGGCACTGGCAAAGCGCCGTGCCGCAATTCTCACGAGAACACCTCCCGACCACCGCAGCATGTGCGCGGTTTCATCACTGGACGCAGATGCCATGATGAGCACCTACTTTTCATCGGTAATGCTGCGCGAATCATCGCTTTGCGCTTTTCAAATTCAAAGGGATTCTTCTCTGTCTGTGGTGTTTCGCGCATCAGGACGATGCAACGATCACACGCTTTGAGGATTGTTTCTACACACTTCCTATGCCCTTCATGAAAAGGCTGGAAGCGTCCGATGAAGATGCCGGTTTTCATGGTGGGGAGAGCATGATATCACAGCATCTATCCCACACCAGCCCTCGTACCCACAGTTGATAAGGACGCTGCGCACTTTACACTCACTTGTCAGTGGGAATATTGTCGATACATGACGATACAGAACGACATCGGTCAACCATTGTTCGTCATCGGCCCCCCTCGATCAGGAACCACACTCGTACAACGTCTTCTGAACAGTTATGACGACATTCTCATTTGGGGAGAACATGAAGGAGTCCTATCCTTCATCGCAGATGCATTTTTCTGTGGAATGGAATCAAAAAACTTCCTCAAACCGTGTCAGCCGTCAGAACAAATGCAAAATAAAATCGCAACGCATGCATGGCCTGCCTGGCTAACATGGCTTGATGAATCACAGTGGGATGACTGCTTCAGGCAATTTCTCTCCTCGCTTTTTTCCCCAATGGACTTCCAGGATAAGCGCATATGGGGGTTTAAGGAAATCCGGTATGGCAGCAATAAAAAAGACAGAGCTTTGGATTTATTGCATGCCCTCTATCCCCACAGTATTTTTGTGTTTGTTGTCCGCAGCAGTTTTAACACACTAGCAAGCAGCAGGATCGCCTTTCCCACCAACTGCTCAGATGAGCAATTATTGAAAAACAAATGTAAGGAATGGCAACAACATGTCGAAACACTCTTGCAATGGTATCGGAACCCCCAATATCACAGCTATCTAATAAAATACGAAGATCTCATTGAAGAAGGAGGAGAATTCCTGTCTTTACTGCATTATTTAGGAAAAACACTGGGCCACATACAGAAACAGATGCTCCGCCCAGTGGCATCACCTGTAGGAAGCTCCTTCCTTGAGGATACCGGATTCAACTCGCGCTGGAAAACATTGCCTCTGTCGTGGCTGCACATCATCGATGAGTACACTGGGAAGCTCAATGATGCATTGGGATTGGCTAGGCCTCCCGCCCTTGCGCTTTCTACAGCTGCCATCACGACACATGCTGCTCAGCATTGATTCCCCCTGCACAAGCTATACTTCACAGCCTATGACAAGTGCACTTCCCTACGACGAAAAGTTCTTTGCGAGGCAGAGTGCTGGTTCGCTCCGCTCCGCAAAGCAGCTTCTACCGCATATCTTCAAGCTCACTGCACTGAGTTCGGTTATTGATGTCGGTTGCGGCGTGGGTACCTGGTTATCTGTCTGCTGGGATCACGGCATCACGGACATCCTCGGCATTGATGGCCACTGGGTGGATCCCCAAGCACTGCGTATCCCCCAGAAGTGCTTCCAGAGTGCTGATCTCACAAAACCATTTCCGCTGAAGAGAACGTTCGATCTTGCCCTCTCACTCGAAGTTGCAGAGCACCTCCCTCCGGAAGCAGCAGAAACCTACGTCGACACTGTTGCACGGGCGAGTCCTATCATCCTCTTCTCTGCAGCGATCCCCGGGCAAGGAGGCACCGATCACCAAAATGAGCAGTGGCCTGAGTACTGGTTGAACCGTTTTAATAAAAAGGGGTTCGTCGCATTTGATATTCTCCGGAAAGATGTCTGGAATGATGAGGCGATTGACTGGTGCTACAGGCAGAACATCCTCCTCCTTGTTTCAGAAGAGCATCTGCAATCACACCCTGCACTCCACCACGCTCTCGAGAAAGAACGTCTTCATACGAATATCCTCCCTCTCGTGCATCCTCTGAAGCTCCTGGAAGCGTTGAACCAAAACTCTAACTTGCAAAACTCCTGCAATACTTTTCAATCCCAACTTCAAGACACACGTGCAACATTGGAGAATGAGCGAAAAAAGGCCGTTGTCTTGAGAGAGAACCTTCAAAAAGAGGCTGTCATTTTGAGAGAGAGCCTGCAACATGCGCGGGCAAATATCATCCGTCTCACTGCCGAAAAAACTGCATTGCGTCTCAATCTCCACTCCATTCTCTCCTCTCAGACATATCGTTGCGCTGTGAAGGCACGTGATCGTCTGCGGAGAATCCCTGTGCTCTATCCTCTGGCACGGTCTGCGCTCCGCACATTCTTCCCTCATTAGTCCCTACTGTTCCCGAAATAGGTCAGAGAGAGAAGGCTCCCGCCTTCGCCAGCTTATCTCAGGGCTTCACTGCCATGAGTATTACTTGATGGCTCCCTCGTTTCTGCGCGTGCTCACGGCAACGACGATGGAACTCCTCTTCCCCCATCTGCTTCAACTCCTGAAGCGATGTCGTGACCCATTCATGTTGCAGTAATTCCACTGATTCAATGAGGAATCCTGCACCTCGGAAAAGATTACCGAGGAGCAAAGGATTCCACGTGTACAGATGCTGATTGATATCAGCTTCACGGTACGCTTGTTGGACACAATCATGCGGCACAACAATGATGGCACGCCCCCCCCCTGGCGCAACACCCGAAACATCTCACAGGCAATTGACCAAGGATTGTGTACATGTTCAAGAGCATGGCAGGAAATCACGATATCAATCGTCTCTGCACCAATGCAATCGAGGGACGGCTTCGTAGCAATGTCGCGGGCTGCCGCATCGCGGCGTGCATAAGGATTCACTTCAATGCCAACACGCTCTCTGCAGTTGAGATGTTTCAGCATCGCACCCCCACCACATCCGAAATCCAGCACGCTGCTGTCCGGAGTGATGTGCGGTGCAAACATGAATTGGTTCGCCAGTGCACCAAATTCTCCCATATCCCGTTGATAAGCGTAGTTTTCCCATACCGATACATCATGTAAGAGGACATGCTCCTATGAGCCACATGTCGTATCCAGTTCTTCCATTTGCCCAAAATATCATGAGTAGGAAACATCATTGCCAGATCGTACTACACTAATTGCCTGAAGATGACTATTACACATTATGAGTGAAGAAGGGTGTCGTACACTTCCAGGTAACGCTGTGCTTGCAGTTGTGGTGAGTATTCTGTTCTAGCTAATACCTGCGCGCAGATCCCCATGCGACGACGTTCTTCTGGATGCTCAAGCATCCAGAGCATCTTCTGTGCCAAGTCATCGCTGTTCTCCGGTGTTGCTAGCAGACCAGTTTCGCCTGGGAAAACCATATCGGGAATGCCCCCGACGCGGAACCCCACAACGGGAATGGCAGCTGCGAATGCCTCAAGAATCACATTGGGGAGATTATCCTGGAGTGATGGCACGACGAGGAAGTCCGCTGCATTGTAACAATGCGTGACACGCGCAGGATCGTTGAGATACCCAAGAGAATGGAAAGGGAACGGACTCTGCGACAGGAGTTTCACTGGGAAAGAGCCGAAAATCAAAAGAGAGAGCGACTGTGTGGATGTGATGATTTGACCGAGGCGTGCTAGGGCTTGCTGAAGGTACACAGCCCCTTTCCGCTGCCCAGTACCCATAGCGCTGAAGACCATGATTGTCTTTTCAGGCGGAAGACCAAGCACGCGCCGTGATTCTTCTCTGGAACAGGATGGGAACGCGGAAGATGGAATACTGTTTGGAATGACACTCACTGGGAATCCCCTGAGCAGGGTACTGCGCTCAGCACATTGGGCAAGCCACTTACTCGGAGTCGCCACATGGAGACGCTGTCCTGCAAATGCGCGTTGCTTGCGTTGCCAAATACGGCGCGTGACATCCTGTTCTACGAGCGATTGCAGTTGCGGACAGGCTCCGCAGCATTGTTCGTATCGCGTACAGTTCGAAGCATAGTGACATCCGCCGGTAAATGGATTCATATCGTGGAGTGTCCAGACCATTGGCTTCCCTCGCACTCCAGCAAAAAAACTCAAGTAGTTGACATACTCTGCAATCCAGTGAAGATGGATGACATCAGCAGAACGTACAAGTTGGTGTCTTTCCACACGGTGCATTGTTCGATCATCGGTCATCTTTTCATACTTACTGCGCACTACACTCGAGCGAGACCAATCACAATCGCTACGCTGACGAAGGAGATTATTGCGGAGTCTGCCGAACGGCACATCTCTTGCCGGAACGAACTCCACAAGACCTTGCGCTGAAACATGTCGTTTGAGCACGAGCATATGAGACTGCACTCCAACATCGCGCAGCGCCTCATGGAGACCGCATGCGGCGTTACCAGCCCCGTAGATATCGATAGTACTAATGTGTACGAGCTGCATATTCTCAATGAGGCATATACCCTAACCGCATGTTAATCAGCGCTTTGTTGTAGTCATCCTTTAACGAATCGCTCCAATCGCGTTGGAATTGGAATAGTCCTTCTCGAAGGATGACAAAAGCTTTGGGCCCCAGTGCGTCAAAGGAGAACGCTTGATTCGTCCATTGTTTCTTCCATTGTGCAAAATGGAAGAGAAGGGCCGGCTTGCGACTGCATGCATCTAAGAGATTACCCTCATACCAGTAATGCAAGCCCCCATGACGGTCATGTCGCTGAAAGGTATCGTCTAAGCGTAATCTTAATTCCCCTCGCGCTGCGAGCTCCTGTACAGTCTGTGTGAGATAGTACTCGTCGAATGAGTAGGGTTTCCAAGTATCAGAGAACACAACAGCATGCATATCATTCTTCTCGTAGAATCGTAGGAGTTCAGGAGTTTTGCGATAGATTGTAAACGGTCCATTCAGGCGGAGGCCGTACGAAGAAATCACGTCGTATTTATCGAGGATCTCTCGCGTGAGAAAATATCGGATGTCACCGAAAACAACATCCAAATCGCAATGACCCCAAAATGTATACGGAGAAAGACACTCCTCAAAGAGCCTCCCATATGTACATTTAAAATCACAAAACTTTCGGAGGAACTGTGGATGTACTTCAACCTGCAATCCCAAGCGCTCCGAGGCCAAGCGGTTGAATGCGGGGAGATCAAGTGAAAGATACTGTATATTCCAAGGCGCCCCCGAGGGGAGAGGCTCTGAGCCAACCAGGAGCCAGTGAATTGTGGGGTTGTAACGGCAGGTTTCGTAGAAGAAACTCATCCATTGAGGCCATTGACCAATGTATAAGGCAATGAGACAGATAGATGGTTTCCCGGGCATACTCGCCGACAAGACATGCTCAGGTATTTCTGCTGCTTCTCGAACACCCTGGACGCTCATCCTGCTTTCATGCCAGCGCTGCATGGAAGGATTTGTCTGTATTTGCATCGGAGAAGATGGCACAACGAGTCCTCGTGCAATGGAGAATTGTCTCACTCTACGTCGCACACATCTGGGCAACTGAACTCCCTTCACGAACGGAGGTAACCACGCAACGCCGAGATAGTGATGCATGAACCGACGTGCAATGCGTTGCACCCTTAGCATGAAACGCTTGATCACAGTCACCGTGCGCAGGTGCCACGGAAGAATGCGCTCATGTTTATGAATTTTTTCTGCCACCCGAATTCCACAGCGATGTTGTTGAATATCCTCATAAGTCTTCGTCCCAGGGAAAAACCGAAAGTTCCCCCACGTTTCTTCAACGTATACACAATGTGCAGCACGTGCAGCGCGAAAAATGAATTCCACATCCATCGTATAATCGTCAGTTTCATCATAAAGTCCAATGAACTCATGGAGCGAACGATGGTAGAAGTACGAGGATGGATTGCATGGGAACGGATACACCTGTGGCCCTTGAAGGAGATCAGTAATACCGAGACGAGTGGGCCGATCAACGCGCAAGAGCACTCCTCCCTTCAGCCAAATATTGCAATCTGCTGCAACAAAACTTGGATTGGGGAGGTGCTTGAAGAGTTCACTCACTCTCTTCAGCACTCCCAGCCCGTAGTAGTCATCATCATTGAGAATGCCCAGAACATCACCCGTTGCCATAGAAATGCCCAGATTCATCGCTGCTGACTGTCCCAAACCCGGCCGGGAGAGCAGCCTCACGTGCGAATGCCTCTCTGCAAAGCGCTGAATATATTCGAGTGTGCCGTCCGTTGATCCTCCATCAACAACAATGTGTTCTATATCGGGGTATCCTTGTGTAGCAACGTTCCGCAAGCAGAAGTTGATATAGTCAGCTCCATTGAGCACCGGCGTGATGATGCTGATCTTTACGGACATACCAAGGAAGAGAGTATGAAGGAAAATGCATGACCTACAAACCACTCACACTACGTGGTTTCTCGGCAGCAATGAACGTCTTGATGCTTAAGCCCGCTCACGGGAGAGCGTGCCATGCAGCGGAGAGCCAACGGATCGAAGACACATTGCATCCATTGATCCTTATTCCCGAACACCGCACAACGGTGCGGAACTCCACGTGTAGATCCGACAATCACCGGCTCCCCGGCAGTGCATTGCGCAAGGATGGCATTGATGCTCCCCGGCGTGAGAGTGCACCCCGGCGGTAGCCACCCCACGATAGCACCGAGCACCCGATCAAAAGCACGGCGAACAGTGTCTCCTTCCGATGCATGCACCAATCCCGCAAGATAGCGCTCATAGCGCTTAATGAGCGGACTAATGCCGGCATCCACTTCCCCAACGAGCAGGTACTCAAGATTCATGTACCTTTGTTGCAACACGCTTAGGATGGTCGCCTCTAGCTCCGCAGGATGAGCCTGTGAAATTGGTGTCACGATCGAGAGACGTGGTTGACGTGGGCAGGGTGCAGGCATTGTTTGCCCGGCACCATGCATCCAGGAGAGGCTCTCAATGGTGAATGTGGCATCTTCGACAAACCGTAATTTCCGTGTTTCTTTCTGGCCGTTGAAGATGGCGTCGCAATTCATGAAGATCTCTCGTCTTCCACCAATCACATGACTGTAGTCGTGATTCTGATGAATGACCGTGAGTTGTCCTGTAGCATCAATAACAGGAAGCCCATGCTCGAGCGCCTCATAGACAAGGCGCCCATCCCATCCCGCACGCCCGACGACGAACGTCGGGATCCAGGCGAGAATTCCACGCGGAAATATGAAGATATCAATGCCACAGAGCCGACCTTCCATCGTCCCGCTCGCATGTACTGATGCCCGTAGGACCCATCGTTGATCGTGCGTGCTGAGGTCAATGTTACCCGCAACGTCGATGTTCCAACGACGGGCTATGGTCAGTGATCGCGGTACCGTTGCACGAATGGTTTGCAGAATCTCTTCTAGTTCCTCGTGCAGAAGAATAATATCCGCATTCACATACACGTAGAAGTCCGCAATGATCATCTCTTGCACCTGTTGAAAAGCATCGCTCACAAGCGGAACACCTGTACCGTTCGGACTGCATGCGACTGTCGGACAATGTCGAATGTGCAGATCCTGGCAAACTTGGGCACACCCAGGTTCATCCCCAAAAATCACCACTTCTGCATCCGTGGCCTTCCAGCTGCGCAGAGCATTTTGTTGAATGATACCTACTTGTCCGTGGAAGGCCTTTGGGATGGAGAAGATGACAAGCGTAGGCACAGTTGTAGTGTATCGAATATCGCAGTTGTGCCAAGTAGTTAGTACTTCTTCTCTGTACACAATTACTACACAACCCCTGCATCACCACTTCACTTCTCGGTATCATCTCTTCGTGATATGTAACTTCTGTAAAAAAGAGCCAAGCCGGTTGATCATTTTACGACGTTGTACGGCACAGAGAGACCGCACCTTCCAAAATGTCTCCCGCAGAGCGCTATCTATAAATCTCAATCCCCTACTATTTCGCTGTAGATAGAGTGCATGAGACCCATATTGAAGTGACATGTATATCTGCTCAAAGTACTTCATCCACACAGTTGTGTAGATCCTTTTCACATACACATGATCCTTCAGGAGAGTACGGATTGCGGAATCTGAGCAAACCCTGTACTCGTAGAGGGGCTCTGGGATGTAGTGAAACTTCCAACCACGTGCTGCTGCAGCAAGCCATAATCCCCAATCTTCGAAGCCACACATCTCACTATCGTACCCACCAACATCCTGCCACACTGTTTTCCGGAAAAGCGCACAGGTATCGATGTAGTTCGTGAGCATCAGCCGGTTTAAATCAAAACGCCCTGCCCTATACCATTTCTCTTGCTCGCCAAACCACCATGCATCGCTGTATACCACTCCCACGCGTTCATGTTTATCAAGAATACGCACACCTTTGATGATGTATTGAGGAGCCACACGATTGTCAGCATCAAGAGCAAAGATGTAGCGACCATGGGATGCTCGGATTCCCGCATTACGGGATGCTGGTTGACCCTCGTGCGGACGCACAATGACATGGTGCCCCTTTGCTTCCATCTGCTTGAATACTTTTCTCGTGAGCTCATCGGTAGAACCGTCATCGATAATGATGATCTCCAGAGGCACACTATGACATCGTTCAGCACTCTCTACCGCTTCTGGCAGGTACTGTCCGTGGTTAAAACAGGGGATAATTACAGAAACAACAGGATCATGCATAACAGATGGGAAGCTTAGTACAAACATAGCTGAAGTACACCACTGCTATCATGCTGTCAGGACTCGTTCTCTTCGTTCAAGAGCATAACTGGAGTGAGGTTTGCGGTCGATGAGAACTGTGGGGTCGGCACCTGGCTGGTTGCACGATTTCTCATACGCATCGAGAACTTGGATGGGATCACCTTCCATTCGTAAACTTCCTTGCTCTAACCACAATACCCTGTCGCATATTTTCCTGAGCAAGTCGGAGTTGTGACTCACTTGGACCACAGCGATATTACTTTTTATTAATTGCTCCATTGCTTCCTGACTTTTCTTCACAAACCATCCGTCCCCCGCAGAAAATACTTCATCGAGTAGCAGTACCTGTGGTGCAGAATGCAGCGCAATAGAGAAACATAAGCGAGCTCTCATACCATTGGAACACTGAAAGAGCTGAAGATGTTCGTATCCTGTGAGCTCTGCGAATTCCAGGATCGAGTCAAAAGCCTCTTCTATCATCTCTCGTGTCATGTTGAGAAGGGTTCCCTGAACATAGATATTGTCCCGCAGTGTCATGCGTTGTTGCATCCCCGACCCCAGATCAATCAGAGAAACTAATCTCCCTTTGATCTCCACTTGCCCCACGCTCGGACGGTAGATCCCCGCGATGAGACGTAGTAGAGTGCTTTTCCCGGAGCCATTTCTCCCCACGATACCCACAACTTGACCTGCACGAACATCGAGAGATATACCCCTCACCGCCCACAGATCAAAAGAGTGATCCCACCCGTTCGCCCATGCAACGATTTTGGTGAAGAGCGTACCGTGAGGATCAATACGAAAGCGCTTGTGTAAATCTTCTGCGTGAATACCAATAGTGGATGCTAGTGCGTTCATAGATATTCTGCAAGATGAGGGGAGAGCTTTCGAAAGATAACATATCCAATCATAATGGAAACACAGGAAAAAAGTGACAGGATGACGAAAGATTTTACTTCGGGGGCTTGCTGATAGAGAATGATTGATCGCGAGAGTGCGATCATATGATACATCGGATTGAACATGTTTAATTTCGATCCTGGACCCGTCTCAGTGAGTGCATAGAAGATGGGTGTTGCGAACCACCATACACGCAGTAATAACGACCAAATTTGATCCAGATCACGGAAATACACGTAGAAGACAGAGAGTGCGAATCCCACTCCAAGAACGAACAGATACTCCAAGAAGAGGAGTATGGGAAGGAAAAACCAGAAAGGAGAGAAGAGATTGAAGAACAGGCAGATCATCAACAGCACTACCAGCGATACGCAGTGCATCACAAAGACAGAAAATACTTGCGATATGACGATGGCATCTCTGCTCAGTGGAAGACTTTTGATGATGCTTCCACTGGATACCATGCACCTCAGGCACATCATGCTGCCTGTATTGAAGAAATCCCAGACAAGAATGCCCAAAAAGAGATACAGAGGATAGAGAGAGATATCTCCTCCCAATCTGTGTTGAAATACCAGGAAGAGGATGATGAAGGAGAGTATCGGACCAAGCATGTACCACAAGAAACCAAGATAACTCCCTTCATTCCTGAGAATGAGGTGAGCCCTCGTAAGCTGGATAATGAAATTCATTTGCCTGCGCACCATCGAGAAAGACAGATGTTTCATGTCAATCATGGTACAGAACTTACTAATGTGGAACCATCCTAAAAAACATCCCTAACTGCTACGGTTCCCCGCGCAAAAAGATAATGAAACGATAGTATGAGAAGAACCCCATGTACTTCCAGCATCCCTCAAGGTAAGCTTTTTTCCATGATCTGGGTGGATCAAATCGTCGAGGAAATTGCTACGCGGTTCCATGACAAGATTGCTGAGGGGAAACCACTCATCATCAGAGATGAGAAGACGCTCTCCGGCCGCGTGCATGTGGGGTCCCTGCGCGGCATCGTCATTCATGGACTCGTCTCTCAAGTCCTCTCCATGCGAAATATCCAGAATACGTTCAAGTTCGAGCTCAACGACTTCGATCCCATGGACGGCTTACCTATCTACGTGGATCAGGAGCAGTATCGACCGCACATGGGCAAACCTCTCTTCGCCGTCCCCGCACATGAACCCGGTGCGGAAAACTATCCCATGGTATTCGGTAAAGAACTTCAACGAGTGGTCGAACCACTCCGCTTACCCATCGAGTACTACACTCTTCGCCCTCTCTACGAAACGGGGAAATTCAATGAAGTGATCCGCGAAGCGCTCGATAACGCAGAGAAGATCCGGACGATCTACTACGAGGTGAGTAGAGGAAAGAAGGCTGATGATTGGCACCCTCTTAGTGTCATCTGTGAGCAGTGTGGGAGGGTCGGGACAACTCAGGTAACCGGATGGGACGGCGAGAAGGTTCACTACACATGCAAAGAGCATTATGTGAAGTGGGCTGAAGGTTGCGGGCATCGAGGCTCTATAAGCCCCTTCGATGGGAATGCCAAGCTCCCCTGGAAAGTGGAGTGGCCTGCAAAATGGAAGGTTCTCGGTGTAGACGTCGAGGGGGCGGGGAAAGACCACTATGCCGCAGGAGGGTCACGCGAAATCGGTCGACGGATCTCCGAGGAAGTCTTCCACAATCCGGAACCCCTCAATATCCCGTACGAATTCTTCAACTTCAAAGGGAAGAAGATGAGCGCGAGTAAGGGGCTTGGAGCATCAGCGAAGGAAATTGCCGATCTCCTCCCACCGACACTATTGAAGCTTCTCATGATTCGCAAAGTTCCAAACCAGCCCATCGACCTCGATCCAGAAGGAGCAACCATCCCCACACTCTTCGATGAGTATGATCGTCTCGCCGATCACTACTTCAGGCGTCATCCGGAACCCTACGAGGGGTACGCACGCACGTTCCAGCTCACACAGATCGATCCGATTGTACCGCCGAAAGACCTCTGGAAGATGCGCTTCACGGTCTTGAGCTTCATCCTTCAGATGCCACACTTAACACTCAGAGAAGAAGCAGTAAAGCTCAAAGGATCTCCACTGAATGCCGATGAGTTCGCCGCTCTTGAGGAGCGAGCCAAGTACGTGCTCCCATGGCTGAAGAACTACGCACCAGAGGAGTTCATCTACAAGATTCTCAAGGAACCACTGAGTGATTTGAAGTTGGATCCCGCACAAGTGACAGCGCTGAAGGCACTGAAAACCGCACTCGCTTCCCCCTCTCTTGTATGGGAGGGTGCACCGATCCACGAGACGATCCACCTGGTGAAAGCAGAGCAAGCTATAGAGCCAAAGAACCTTTTCCAGCCGCTCTACCAATTGTTCCTCGGACGAACGAGCGGACCGCAGGTTGGGTGGTTTCTGAGTACGTTTCAGCGGGAAGAGGTCCTACGGCGCATCGATGCTGTAGTATCATAGGTCCATGAGTACCACTCCTCTCCTCCAACACGCTGAATACGGCTACATGCTTCCCGAAGCACACAATCTCCTCACGCAGCACGCCGACAAGATTCGCGAGCACCTCATTGCCACTGGTGCTGCAATGGAAGCACTCGCGAAGCGCTTCGGTGGAGACCCCCAAACATGGAAAGTCGCTGGCATGCTCCATGATTTAGACTGGGACAAATTGGAGAAGGATATGGAAGAGCACTGTGGCGAGACGCTCGAAGAACTCCTGAAAACCGTGAAAGCACCACAGGAGCTCCTTGCTGATATCCGCGCACACTACGCCGAGAAGTACGGTGCAGCACACCCCCTCGAGAGCATGCTACGCAAGTGCTTGTACTGCGTTGATGAGCTCACAGGACTCATCATCGCTGTAGCACTGGTGCGACCCAGCAAGAAACTTGCGGGTGTCGAGGTGAAGAGTGTGAAGAAGAAGATGAAGGAGAAGAGCTTTGCTGCACAGGTGAACCGCGAGCAGATCCTGCGGTGTGAAGAGCTCCTGGGGATTCCCCCCGATGAGTTCATCAGCATTACGCTCGAAGCGATGAAATCAGTTGCAGGGGAAATCGGACTGTGAACCCTTCAAATCCGAACACAGGTATGGAGGCTCAGTGAGACATCATGAGCCGCTTGAGCTTCGGTTTGATTCTGAAGCCGAAGCGCTTTAGGTAATACAAGGTTTTCTTCTGGAATGACAGTGTACCAAGGTACTTTCGGATGATGCGATCCTTGCGGAACGCGGCTTGCTTGGTGACGATGCAGGACTCGTACGTCTTGCACCCGGGATATAAGTGAAAGTTTCCCCACGTCTCATTGACATACTGGACGTTCGCCACTTGCACTGCACGGAGGATGAATTGGTAATCCATGGTATAATGGTCTTCGGTATCGTAGAGACCGATAGCCTCGTGGAGGGATTTGTGGTAGAAGTACGCGCAGGGATTGGCCGGTCCTTTGCGGCTTGCAAGAATATCCGTGACAGTGAGTCTGGAAGGACAGTTCACCTCGCTGAGCACTCCTCCATCTAGCCAGATGTTACAGTTACCAACAAGGAGAGATGGTTCCGGGAGATGCCGGAAGAGTTCTGAAACACGCGCCAGTACGCCGGGCTCGTAGTCATCATCAACATTGAGGAAGGACACGATACTGCCGCGAGCCATCGCCAACCCCTTGTTCATTGCGTCAGATTGACCGCTATCTGGCTCCGATATCCAACGAACATATGCGTATTTCCCTGCGTACTCCATCACCACTTCCACCGTCCCATCTGTCGAGCCACCGTCGATGATAATGTGTTCAATACCATCACACTTCTGGTCGATGACATTCTGGAGACAAGCCCGAATGAACGGTTTGCCATTCCTGACGGGTGTGATGATCGAGAGCATGTGAAGCTATAGTGTATCGTATAATTGCCCGCGTAAAATAGCAGAACACTGTATGCTACGTCCCCATGGATGGAGATCCTGATCAACGGAGGATTGTGAAGAAATGGCCCAAGATCACGTTTGGGATCATCGTCCTCAACGGCGAACCATTCACGCGTTACTGCCTGCGCTCGCTTTATCCTTTCGCGCACAAAATCATCGTCGTCGAAGGTGCGTGCAAGTCTGCTGCGTGTAACGCAACCCCCAATGGACACTCCCGGGATGGGACACTCGATGTTCTTCGGCGCTTCAAAGCAGAGGAGGATCCTCAGAATAAAATCCAGATCATCACCAAAGAAGGATTTTGGACAGAGAAAGATGAAATGTCGAGAGCGTACACTCGACAAGCACAGGGTGAGTACATCTGGCAGGTCGACATCGATGAGTTCTACAGAGCAGAGGACATGGAAAAAATTCTCACCGTGCTCCGCGACGACCCGAGAATCACCGCCATCTCTTTCCCCCAAATCTCTTTCTGGGGGGGATTCGACTTCTATACGGATGGTTTTTTCCTGAAGGAAGTCGAGCATTGGTCGCACAGGATTTTCCGCTGGGGAGCAGGGTATAGGTACTGTTCCCATCGACCACCAATAGTGGCAGATACACAGGCTAGAGACTTACGAAAGGTTCGTCCTCTCAACGCGAGGGATATGAAGCGAATGGGTGTTTATCGTTACCACTATTGTCTTCTCTTCCCTCACCAAGTCCTCGAAAAATGTCGATACTACGATGCTGCACAGTGGACAGTGCGTGCGCAGATGGAACAGTGGGCTCAACAGACATTCCTGCAGATGAAGCATCCGCTTCACGTGCACAACGTCTATACCTATCTCAGCTGGCTCGAGCGTTTTCGAGGGGCACATCCGGAACAAGCCCAATGCCTACGACAAGATATATTGAACGGTACGGTCCACACCCCTCAACGAGAGACAGAAGATATTGAACAGCTCTTGCGCTCCCCTCTATATAGCACAGAGGTATTTTTGTTGAAGATACTTCTTCGCTTCTATCCTACGTGGCTCGCCACGTACAAAGTGGAAATGGATATCACCCGGCAGCTGCGTCAGCAGTTTAAATGAGGAAACCGGACCCCTGTGAAGAGAGGTTCTCTCCTGATAAACTCATCATATTACAATTTGTCACCGTCTATAAAATGGCTTCCACCAACACATTTCAAGAATTACTTCCAAGCGCACCCGTACAAGTGAACCTACCTACCTGTTGTTATCTTCCCTTACCACATCAGACTCGAACAACAGTGAGTGGTTTTGTGTGTGCGGATGAGGGGGAGAGACGCGTGTGCGTACTGTGCCCCAATCAGAATGCCTACTCAGAGACATTCATACGCGCGCATATCCGTTATCTCCCAGCACATGTCCGCGTCATCTACGGCGGCTGGTTCCCGCTCGTCATAGACACCGGAGAGCTGCTCCTAGACTATCTGTCTCCGCTCCTGAAAACTATCCATCGACATGTAGGCAGGACAGCGAAATTTACAGCTACACTCTTCAAGGAACATGCTCTTCGTACATTCCTCCGGGAAAATTGTATTGATGTCGTCCTGGCAGAGTACGGACCCACAGCAACCAAGGTATCGCGCGCGTGTACACATGCACATGTTCCATACATCGTATTCTTCCATGGCTTCGATGCCTTCCACGAGAATACATTGCGAATATTCGGAAAATCCTATCAAAGAGTTTTCACCGATGCTGCGGCGATCATTGCTGCAGGACATGCCCTCGGTGAGCAACTCGTCCGTTTAGGTGCTCCACGAGAAAAAATCCACTGCATGCCAGCTTCCGGCGTCGATCTCTCACTCTTCTACGGCGCTGATCCTTCCTCTGCTCCACCACACTTCTGCGCCGTGGGGAGATTTGTAGAAAAAAAAGCTCCTCACCTCACCATTCAGGCATTCTCCGCCGTGAAACGGCAGAGTGCAGATGCTCACATGACCATGGTAGGAAACGGTCCACTCCTTGAACAGTGCAAAGAATTGGTGAAAACGTTGCATCTTGAAAAGGCCATCACTTTCCTCCCACCACTTCCCCATGAAGAAGTGGCACGTCTCATGCGTTCTGCACGAGCTTTCGTGCAGCACTCGGTCACTGCACAGACTCCTGGAAATAGAGGCGATTCCGAAGGTATCCCCATCGCCATAGTGGAAGCGGCAGCATCTGGGCTTCCAGTGGTCTCGACTCGTCATTCAGGCATCCCCGAAATAGTCACCGAGGGAGAAACAGGATTCCTCGTTGAAGAAAGGGATATCAATGGCATGACGGAGTACATGCTCCAACTTGCGCGTGATCCGGCACTGGCAGGAAAGATGGGGCAAGCTGCCCGAGAAAGAGCGCAGAAAATATTCTCCATGGAAGCGCTTATCGCTCGGCTGTGGCATATTTTTGAAAGAGTTTTGTGAATCATTTCCACCCTACGACTCCTCACTCATCACCTCCTCGTAGAGCCGCAAGTACTCCTTGCCTGTTTTCTCCGCTGTAAAACGTTGGAGTATGCTCTCACGAGCTCTCGCGCGCATCGCCTCCCTCTGATGCGCACTGAGATCAAGAAAAGCACCCACCCTGGCAGCCAGTTCCTGGGCATTGCACACTGGAAAGAGAAAACCGTTCTCCCCGTTTTGCACCTGTTCAGGAAGACCTCCCACCGCAGAGGCGATGACAGGCGTCCCACATGCGAGGGATTCCATGACCGTCAAACTACAATTTTCCTCAAACGAGGGGACAACGGTGACATCAGCTGCACTCATGCAGTGGGACATCTCCTCTTCATTGTAGATCATCCCCAGTTTGTACAGGGGGAGGGATATCCCAGAGAGATTGAACGTAGCCCTACCGAAGACAATGATACCAACATCGATGAGCGTGCGCTCCTGCGAGAGGATGGAAAGTGCTTTCTCAAAACATTTACCCCCTTTATTCACCGCATCGTACTCCGAACCAAAGCAAAGGAGAGTCTTATCGCTCGGTAATTTCCATCGCAATCTGGCAAGATCTTTCGGCCGTGGCAGGAAGATTGTGGTATCGACCCCGTGCGGGATGTGACATTTCGGAAAACTCCTGAGGAGTGACTGCTCCAATCCCACGTTCTTGAACATCCATAAGCTCGGTGCCACGATGTGCATGCGCTGGCCAGCGAATGCCTGTTCCATGCGCCTAGAAATTCCCCTCAGCCAGGAACGCATGAAAGAGCGCAAAAGGTGGCTTGATCGTCTCTCACACAAGCACTGTTCATAACCTTGCTGATCAGTGAGAAGATGCCATCCGCCGAGGAATGCGTTGCAGTCATGCAGTGTCCAGATAATCCGCTTCCCCCTGATTGCTCTGAAGAATGAAGTGTAATCCACAAAATCCGTAATCCAGTGCAGGTGTATGATGTCAGCTTCACGCACGAGTGGATGGTCACTAATGTCGAATCCTATGCGATCGTCGGAGAAGTACGTGAAGGTATCCGGTAGCACCGACTTGTACATGGACAACTTCACATTCTTCCACACCTGTGCCAGCGCATAGCGCCGGGTGCTCCTTAGTGTATGGATGTGTACGCTCGTGCTAGCAGACCCTCTTCGCACGAGCACGGAGGAATGTACGCCGAGGGCCATGAGGCTTTTGTGAATACGGCATGCTTCCCTCCCAGCCCCACTGAAATCATTCTCTACGATGTGAACAACGCTTATCGCCATCCAGATAATCTTACAGGAGTATGCCACAGAAGGGGGATGCTACAGACAATGTGTCATGAGCCCCTTCACAGCTCAACGAGTGCTTCTTTCTCCGGCATCATCACTTCTACAGTACGGACATGACGTATGCGCTCTGCAAATGGACCCATTTCATCTGTTTCGCCATGCACCAATATCACGGTTTTTAGCCCCTCAACGCTACGGACAAGCTTGTCGAGATCCGTCATATCCGCATGACCGGAGTACGCATTGATGTACCGCACCTGGGCGCGTTTGGCATACATGCGATCGAAGATCTTCACCTCCGTGATATTCGGATCAACAATCCTGCGCCCGAGGGTTTGTTCCGCCATGTATCCCACAGCGAGAACTGTGTTCTTGGGATCTTCGATCCCATTGCGCAGGTGGTGACGGATCCTCCCTGCCTCGCACATTCCCGACCCCGCCATAATGATCATGGGGCCCGGCATTCCATTGAGTGCCTTGCTTTCCTCTGCGCTCTCAGTGAATTTGACGAGTGAGAACTGGAATGGGTTGTGGGCACGCGAAAGAAATTGCTCATACATCTGTTGGTCGTAGCATTCGGGATGCTTCATGAACACCTCGGTAACACGCGATGCAAGCGGAGAATCAATGAAGATTGGCACCGCCGGAATCTCCTTTGCGTCCCAGAGCAGGTGAAGATCGTAGACAATCTCCTGTGTCCTCTCGAGAGAGAAGGCCGGAATCAGGACCTTCCCACCGCGTTTTGCCGTCTGGCACACTGCGTCACGCAGGTGCTGCTTTGCCGAAGAGATGTCCTCGTGAGGACGATTTCCGTACGTGCTCTCGCAGATCAACGTTTCGACCGGAGGCATGGGCTGCGGATCGCGGATAATCGGAAGGGTGCTCCTGCCCAAATCACCGGTGAACCCCAGGCGGTGCGTCTTTCCTCGTTCTACGATCTCCAGTACCACCATTGCGGCTCCAACAATGTGACCTGCTTCAAGAAACTGCGCACGAACTCCTTCGCAAACCGGAAACCATTCCCCGTAATTCTTCCCCTGAAAAAGCTTCATGCAGTCCAACGCATCCTGCTGGGTGTACAGAGGCCCATCGTAGGGAATCATGGATTTCTTGAGGTGTTTACGAAAATACTCTTCGTCTTTCTCTTGGATGTATCCACTATCCTGCAACATGACCTCTGCGAGATCACGTGTCGCATACGTACAGTGTACGGCTCCTTGATATCCCTTTTTGTAGAGGAGGGGAATCCTCCCCACATGATCCATATGGGCATGGGTGAGGATGACCGCATCAATGTCGGAGGATGGATCAAAGGAGAACGTTGCGTTCTTCACGGCTGCCTCTTTGCGCTTGCCCTGGAAGAGCCCGCAATCGAGGAGAACCCGTTTAGCCCCGGCAGAAGACTCTACGCAAATTTCGTGGCAGGTCCCTGTGACCTCCTGCGCCGCTCCGTGGGGAATGATCTTCATGTTGTACTTCTATTATAGCCCAACAGAGGCCAAAAGTGCAGCTTTCTCCTGCGGCGTAATTACGCGCAATTGCCCGGGTTTGAGCGAACGGTCTTCCAGAGTCGTTATACGGATGCGCTGCAACTGCGTCACGGGGCATCCTACCTTTTGACACATGCGACGAATCTGCCTGTTTTTCCCTTCTGTAAGGGCTAAACGGAATTTCGTAGGTTCGATTCTGCGCACGAGAGCAGGTTTGGTTTTTACACCGGAGAGAGTGATCCCCTCCTGGAGCTTCCGCAATTGCCCATCGGTGATCGCATGCGCAACGGTCACTTCGTATTCTTTCTCATGATCGAAGGATGGGTGCGTAAGACGATACGCCAGCACGCCGTCATTCGTAAGGAGCAGGAGCCCCGAGGTTTCCTTATCAAGCCTTCCCACAGGGAAAACTGTCCCCCGCAAGCGCTCTGGAAGAATATCCAGCACGGTCGTCTGCCCGTGCCGCGATGCATTTGTGGTCACAATACCAACAGGTTTATGGAGGAGGTAATAGAGGAGTTCTTTTCTTGCCTCGATCACCGATCCGTCCACTGCGACCGTATCTGTTTCCGGGTCAGCCTTGTCACCAAGTTTCGCCGTGCGTCCATTCACCGTAACGAGGCCGGCAAGGATGTACTCTTCTGCCTTGCGGCGCGAGCAAATGCCGCGAGCTGAGAGAATCTTCTGCAAGCGCTCCTGCATGGCACGAGTGTAGCGGGCCAAAGGAGGCTAACGAAAGATAGGAACAGGAAAATCCCGCTGCTGCTCTGCCTTTCCTATTGCCCGTAGAGCGCTCTCCATGAGGGAATGAGGAAACGGTTGACGAGCATGCCTGTGCTGAGCATCCAACGTAATTGCAGAGGAAGTTCTTGAGCTTTTCCCGTACGTTCAAGGAGCGCGCGCAGCGAAGCAACCGACTGCTGATCATTGAACCGTTGATAGTCGCGAAACGACCTTGCACGCCATGTGCGACTATCGCCGAAGTGGAAGGTGAGATGCTCACGGCGATACGCACGGTATGCCGTTGACAGAGCAATCATGCTGCAGAGGAGAGGCAATTCTACGTGTCCGATTCCGAGACAATTGAGCCCCAGGATAAACGAATCCAGCTTCTCCCTACGAAAAACAAAACAATCGTACCCGGGATGCGGTTTGCCCTCCTCTTCATACAACAGCGATAAACCTTCGCTGGTATTGTGTTGTCGGCTTCGTATGGTTCGACGATTGATGGTACATGCATCAATTCCCTGGCCAATCTGCTCTGCAACAAAGCGGTAGAAGTGCGGCATCAAGCAGATATCCACATTCGTATAAATGAGGTAGGAAGCGCTTGTTGCAGCAGCCGCACGCTCGAGTATGTCACAGAGGAGTGGGAGCTTGCGCCGCTCACGAAAAATCCCCATGTCGAGGACGGAGCGATCCAGGGGGGAAGTTCCCGAGAAATCAGAGGGAAGAGCCGAAGCATCCTCTGGGAATGTTACCGCGAGAAATTCTACGGATACCGTACCTGCTGCAAGCGCACGGGCACGACGCATGCTCTCGAATACAACTGGCTGTGCAACAGCGAGTTCAGACCCAGGGGATGCCAAAAAGGGCGAGAGGACATGCGCTATGGTTAGCATGCGTTTGAGGATGGAGAAACCTCCAGTCTGTCACTCCTGCGGTACAACCAGTGAAAACTTACGCCAGTGACGATGAGGAGTGGCAATGCGCTCCAGAGCCCCTGCATGCCCACAACCATACCCAGGTTCTTCATCATGGTAGTTCCGTCCTTGAAGAGCGGAACATAGTGCGACCATATCGGAGCCGTCGCAAGTGAAGGGGGCATGGTATTGAGAAATGTTGCTGTGCCCATGAGGAAGAGAGAAATCGCGGCCATGAACCCGGCGAATAGACGAAATTCCGCCGCTCCCAGTGCGGCGGGAACCGCCAGCAGGGGGATGAGAGGGGTGAGATGACGCATCCCAAGAGCCGCGCCCCCGAACCAGTAGTAATTGGCAGAGAATGCGATGCTATACAGGAGCACCGGGGAAATGCTGCACCAAAAGAATTTTCTTTCCCGCCGGTAGAGATGAGTGAATCCCGGAAGTGTAAGGACAAGGAATGGCGTCCAGAAGAATAAACCTCTGTACTGACTGAAGAGCATGGCGAAGAGTACGTCGAATTTTGGCAAACCAAAGCCAAAAATCCTTAATTCATTCTGGTGCAATAGCCCCAGTTGATCCAGTGCGACTTGACCGTATCCCAGATGCAATGGAGAACCCGTGACCAAGAAGTTGTTGAGAGGAATAAGGAGCATAGGCAATGATGCAGCGAGCGCAAAGCGCAGTGCCCTGCAACGATGTTCCACAAGAAGCACCACAAAAATGCACCCAACGATCAGTATGAATGGGTACTCGCTCGCAACGGCAAAGCCGCAGCATAGCCCGGCAATTTCGATATTCCAGCGCGCAAGCACGCCGCGAATCATATCCGCAAACAAAGCCCATAGAGCAATGGCGAGAAGCCCTGCAACCGCGGCGTGCGAGAAGAGCATCGTGGCGTATGGGAACGGCAGAGATCCCAAGAAAAGGGCGAAGATCGCCATGAGAGCGATACGTGCCTCCACCCACTGTAGGAGGAGTAGGTAGAGGGCTACAGCCCCTAGCGCCGTAAGAATACCGACAGATCCCACTGTGGTTATCCATGATGAGAGGAGCCATCCTCGCGGACTATCGATATCCATGCCTACAGCCTTCAGTGCCTCGCTAGAGAAAACAAAGGCTGGAATCGCTAATACAACAATCCCCGGGGCCTTTTCGCTGTAGTAGTGGCCCCGCACGAACGCTTTGTCCTGCGTATTCTCATGATAGGAATCAATGCGTATCGTGTGTTCTTGGACGAGGGCGTGGAGCAAATCCAATCGAGAGACCTGATTCCAGCCATCCGCTCGATGCACGTAGGAATACGCGAAGAGGAACGTGCCAAAGAGAACAAAAAGGAACGCTCGATGCGGCATACTGGCGGCAACTATCGCACATTTCACTCTCTTCTAACAAGAAACCGCTCTCCTCAACGGAAAACACCATACCGAAAAAAATAATGAATAACATCGCGAAGCCAGGCTTTGCCTGGCTGGAGCGACACTTTTTTAAAGGGAAAGAGAGTCCATGAGAGAAAACCATAGGTTTTCTTTCATGATTAAAAACCCTTCAGTCCTGGCGTCGACCTACTCTCGCACCCCGCAAAGGGGAACTACCATCGGCGCTGGCGGGCTTAACTGCTGTGTTCGGGATGGGAACAGGTGTACCCCCGC
>Ga0066639_10000247_pt1 | contig 45106 bp, 34 predicted proteins | sample CryGeyCG2114_010_2_FD_59504 | JGI IMG/M metagenome (GOLD analysis project Ga0066639, IMG submission 59504) | Groundwater microbial communities from aquifer - Crystal Geyser CG10_big_fil_rev_8/21/14_0.10 | ecosystem: Environmental > Aquatic > Deep subsurface > Groundwater | place: USA: Utah...
AAAAACGAAATCCCAGCTTCTCAAATTGTTTCACACGTTGTAAATACTGAAAGAAAGATTGCTCCGATTATCCTCAATACATATACCGTACACCCAATGGAACTTGACAATGCATTCACCTCTTTGGAACAGTTTCACAAAAAAGGCCAATTTCAGACACGAACGCTTCGAGTTATCGAATCAAATGACTACGAAGAAGTACTAAAACGAATGAGAGAAAGCGATTATATCATCGTACCTGATAGAGAAAAAATTGCAGACGATAAATATTCTGATGAACCGACTGACCAAATGATTTTACTGTTTACCAAAGCACTGTATGTGTTCCCTGACAGTTTTTTTGAAGCATATCGTCCTACTCAAACATTTTACTATAAACTCGATCATAGAAGTCTTCTGTTACTTCAAAAAGTCAGACAGCTAACACCAACTGAGGAACAAGAGATAATAAAACAAATGAAAAATATTATGAAGGCTGAATCTTCTTCTGAAGGAATGTAATAGTTTCAATTAGTCCCTTCTCAAGATCATATTCTTCCCTGAATGTAATTTTTTCTCTTGCCTTCTTGTTTGAAATAATCCTGTCAGGAATTGAAGTCTTTGGATCAGCAAGGATGATATTACTTTTCGAGTTTGTAAGTTTAATAACTTTTTTTGCCAGTTGTTTAAGTGTAACAATTTCTGATCCTGCAAGATTGATTGGATCACATACAGCATAATTCACAGTAAGGCTTAGTAACGCATTGACAAGATCTTTCACATACAAAAACGAATATCTTTGCTTTCCGTTTCCGACAATATGAATATCTCTATTACGTAATGCATTATTGATAAATGTAGGAATTACTCTTTTTCTTTTTGACGATGGCATGTCTCCAGGACCATAAATGTTGCCACAACGAGCGATTGATACTTGAAGTTTTTGATTATGTGCAAAAACGTTAGCAGCTATTTCGGTTAGCCTTTTTGACCATACATATCCTGAAATCTGGGAGTCTGAATCTGTGAACATAGCTTCATTTTCTGTGATTGGAGATTGTGCTCTTTTTGGATAAACTTCTACTGAGCTCATAAAGAGTATCTTCTTGTTTTTGTCTTTACATGCATTAAGGATATGTAAAACCATCTGTGAGTTTTGATAAAAAATTTCTTTAGAATATTTGATTTTAAACTCAGAGTCACCATCAAGCGCAGCAAGATGCATGATAACGTCAGCAGGTTTTACAATTTTTGATACAATATCCTTATCAGTTAAATCACCATTAATAACAGGAATTTGTTTTGCAGATTCTAGCGTTTTTTTTGAGCTTGAAATTACGACAACAGAGGCCTGCAACTCGTGTAGTCTCTTGACAAGATGCCTTCCAATAAAACCTGTTCCACCAGTTACAAGGACAGATCTGCCTTTCCAATAGTTATTCATTTTGTAATAAACTCGTGACAATGCCAAAAAAACCTGCAGAATACTCTGCGGTTCTCATAATTATGAATGCTACAAAATCTTTTGGACGATGTAGAAAAACCTTCCAGTTTTTCAAATATGCTTTCCTAATCGGGAAATAACTTATGATTCCAGCACTGGGCCTTTTTTGTATATAAGAAAGGGTCTGTTTTCCATACATGTATCGTTTTTTCATAAGATGCCAGATAGACAACTTTCCCTCATTGTGAAGCACTATGCTTTTTGTTCGCCCGACCCGATACCCATTGGAAAGTAGTTTCTGGTAAAGATCCCAATCATCACCTCCGCCACCAACATTAACGTCCATTCCTCCAATTTTTTTCCATGTACTGAGTCGAATAAACCGTGGGGCTTCAATAGTATCATCTCCCCAATAACATCTTCTTTCAAGGTTTTTTGCTTGTGCCCATATTCCTTCTCCAAACGAATCTTCAGACAAAATAATCCCATCATACCCTTGAGACTCACAAAGATTTACTGCTTCAGAAACATTGTTTTTTGTAAGAATCATATCTGCATCAAGATAATAGTAGTATTTCCCGTTTGCTCGTTTTGCCCCATAATTTCTTTTGTAAGGTGTCTCAAATAATCCTTGTTTCACTTTTGGATAATACTGGTAAACATCAATATGATATTTTTTAGCAATATCGAGCGTATCGTCAGTTGAACCACTATCAATGAGATATATCTCAATATATTGATAAGATTGTTTTTTTATACTACTTAGGCACGCATCTAGATGCATACTTGAATTTTTAGTAGGAATACCAATTGACACCAATACATGCTTTTTTATATTCATTATTCAAGTTTGTCACTAGGAAAAAGTGGTGAAAATTTCATCTCATGTATATTGATATGAAATGGTGCATCTACTGTAAGTTTAGAGAGATACCGTTTGAGAAACTGAAAGTTTGTACTATACCTCTCATGTTCAGGAATTTGAAAGGATACTGAGTTGCTTGATCCAAATTCAATAGGAACATACCATACTCTCTCCGATTCTGGTACATTATTTGAAGGCTCAGTGTCCCATGATATTTTTATAAATGCAAAAGGTACGTTGTTTGATACGTCTTCGTAATCAGTACTTGAAATTCTCTCCCAAAAAGAATATATATCATCAAGTAGGTCACTAGGACTTGAATAATAACGCATAATGTCTTTTGCATCAGATGTGACCGTAATAAATTCAGCAAGCTGAAGCATACCTCTCATAGATGTTTCAACAACGGTAAATCGTATGTATCGTCCGCTCACATTTTTTTGCAATGCATCGATTCTCTCATGTTGTGTATTAGCTTGAACTGTCAAAACCTTTTCCCATGTTTCTCCATCAGAGGATATTTCATAATAATAATGCCGAGGAAATGTATCTCGCGAGAGATAACTTCCCCAGATGAAGCCTGAAACTTGCTCCTCTCTTCCTAAGTCAAAAGTAATCCATGCAGGCCTACAATTTGCCCACCAATGGGAACGATTTTGTATATTCCCATCATGTACAAACTCTTTACGCATTGTGCTAAAAGGTTCATCAGCATACGATCCAATAGTACCGCAGTCTTCACTTTTTATTGACTCAAGAATACGTATGTACTCCGGAATAAACGAAGCTAATGACTCAAGCTTTTGACTTGATATTGTTTCCTTTCCAGATACTTTGCTGGTTGAAGGAGCGGCAGAGTAGTTAACAGTCACTACGCTTGGAAACTCAACCGGAGGCAAATCAGGTGTCGAAACAATGTACGAAGAATCACTTGCGACAATATCATTTCCTGTAAAAATAATTGTTTTTTGACCTTTGTATAACTCCATAACTTCATCCGTTTTGTTGACAATTCCTGTATCAGGTGAAAAATCAACAAAATAAAAGTTTTCAGGATTATGCTTTCGCTCGGAAAAATTCTTAAGAACAATAGACATATCATTTCGAAGCCAATCTTTGGGAATTGATGAAACATGAGGATAAAAATCTTTATAGATATACGAGAGTTCAGAAAACATATCATTTATTCCTGAAGACGCGGGGAAGTAATATATCCTTTTCTCTTCAGAAATTTGCGGCAAAGCCTTCGGTAATGATTGATAAAAAGCAATTGATGGTTTGTGATTTTCCTCATACATTTTCGATGTAATTCGATTGAGAAAAAAGAGATTTATGAGGATAATAACAGATACCCCAATAACAAACAGTGATGGGAGTACTAAACGTCTTTTTTTCATGTGTTTTTTGAGCAACAGAGATAGATTAACAAATGCAATAACAATAAACGGTGCAAACATAGTAAGTGCAAGATATCTCCATCTGTTTTCACTCCATGTATAAGGAATTGGAAGAAAGCTTGGTTTTATTGACCATGCAAATGAATAAAAAAGCGTAACAATCGTAAAGGCACAAAGGAAAAACGTAAGCTGCCAAAAAAGTTTTGATTTTCTTTGCAAAAACCAAAGTAGGATCAAAATTAAATACAATATCCAACCAAGGACAACAAAAAAATATGAAAGTATTAGCTGATGTGGATAATGACCATAGACAAATTCTCTAAGATAATTAAGTATTGGGTATGGAACAAAATACGGAGGAATGTATTGTCCAAAAGCAATAATCCCATACCAGAAATATTCTAAGAAACGTTTTTCATGAAAAAGTAAAATTCTAAACTGTACTCTCTCATCAATAAAATCATGCGCCGAACCTCCATAATATAATCTTATAAGAATATAAATTACCCCAAGAACAAAAAATGGAATAAGAGGAAAAAAAAATGACGTTAGTACAGAAATATGTATCTTTCGTTTTTTAACCATATGCTTGAGCTTATTTCTAAAAATATAAGATTGCATGACACAAAGAAGTGCAATACCAATAATGCCAGATTCACGAAGGACAAGAGCAAGTGAAAAAATCAATAAAGAGAATATATAAAACAAACGTTTATTTGTTTTGCTATACAAATAAAAACACAAAAGCGTTAAGAGAAAGCCAAGCGTTTGAGCTGCATACAATGATTCAAACGTCCCCCACGTTACGACATCATGATGTGCGGTTGATACAACAAACAGAAGACCTGATATAAATCCGATCACTCGTTTCCCTGTCATCCTTGATATAAAATATGACATAGTAACCGTTACGGCAATATGAAGAAGAAACGCTGTTACAAACCATCCAGTAGGATTCCATCCAAAAAGAAGAAGATTAAAATATGAGATAAACCCATGACTTTTCATAAGGTTGACTAGATTAAAATCTCCACCTGTCAACCCAACAAGCCATGATGTCTCCCATCCATGAAAAAACCAAAAAGAAAAGATTCTATGAAAGCCTGTATACGCAAGAATTGTAAATACAATGAATTGAAAAAAATAGTTACGTAAGATATTTGTCCATATGGTATAAATAAACGGTACTCGCATGAGAAATGGCAACGGAGAGTATTATAATATGATTAACGTAACATAAACAACACCCATGATTTTATCAAATCAATACATTTTATGAAATTATCTATCATTATCCCTACATACAACAGTAACGGGCGTGTATTGGAAGTAATCAAGGCAATCCAAAATCTCAAACTTCAAAAAATTCAGAAGGAAATTATCGTTGTTGATGATGCCTCAACTGATAAAACGTTTACATCACTTAAAAAGATTCATGGAATTATTCTCATTCACCACAGAAAAAATACTGGAAAAGGCGGATCTGTGAATGATGGTTTTACAAAAGCAACAGGAGATATTCTCATGATACAAGATGATGATATGGAATATGACCCAAAAGAGATTCCTAAGATTATTAGTCCAATTTTACAAAACGAAGCACAAATTGTCTTTGGATCCAGACGATTAAACAAACGCAATACATATTCATCACCGCTATATTACTTTGGAGGTGTACTTGTTGATACTCTTGTTAGTTTCGTTCTGAGTACGAAACTAACCGATGCAATAACGGGAGCTAAAATCATGACAAGAGAGGTATACAATGCTATAAAACCAATAGTATCGGAAGGTTTTGAAATTGAAGCAGAAATTGCTGTAAAAGCTGTTAAACATGGATATAAACCTTTGGAAGTACCCATTCACTACAGCCCAAGATCTCACAAAGAGGGAAAAAATATCCGTTGGCATCACTCTTTTGCAATCGTCAAAAGTCTTATATACCACACATATTTTTCATAAAAAAAGATTTGTACCATCGCACAGTCCTTTTTAACCCTACATCAAACGGAATTGCAGGAGACCACCCAAGCACTCGTCTCGCTTTTGCAGAAGAAACATATTGGGAACGGATTTCTTGTTTTCTTTCATCCTCAATTCGTTCAATAGTGCATGAAGAGCGAGAAATATCACGTATTAGCTGTAGAATATCGTAAACTCGTATGGGATTACCGCTTCCAAAATTAAAAATCCTGTTGTCGCTTAATTTATCTTTCGGAATTGACGAAAGCCTGACGAGTGCATTGACCGCATCATCAATATACAGATAATCTCGTATTACATCTGGTCCCCACATCTGCAATGGTTTTCCTTCAATGATTCTTTTTATTGTTCGAGGAATAATTCGAGTAAAATTGAGATCCCCTGGCCCATATATATTAACAAATCGGGGAATTATGACAGGAAGATTGTAGGTATTAGCATATGACGTCGCTATTAAATCGACACATGCCTTTGATGTTTCATACGGTCTACTAGGCCTTGGTGTATATCCCTCATAATATGGTACTCTATTTTTTCCATATACATGTGATGTTGAGGCAACAATAATTTTTCGAACATTATATTTACGTGAAGCTTCTAAAATATTCAGAGTCCCTTGAATGTTGACCGTATATGTTTGATGTGGTTGTTCTTGTCCTTTTTCAACTATTGTTTCCCCAGCTAAATGAAAACAGATATCTATCTTTTTAGCTCGGATGAAATCCGAAACCTCTTGAAATCTATGTATATCAACAGGGAAAACATAACGATTTTTTAAACTTCGAGAAATTCCATAAACGATATGTCCTTGCGCCCTTAATTTTCGTGCCAGATGGGATCCAATAAATCCTGATATGCCTGTTATAAGAACATTTTTTCTATTTGATATATCCATGTATTCATCCAAGAATTACTTCGTATGTGTATTGAGTACGACTTTTTTAAATTCTTTGTAACTCGTATCCCAATCATATGTATTTGCCCATTCTATAGATTGTTTTGTGAGTTTGTCACGAAGTTGCTTGTTTTCAATAAGACGGACCATTGAATCTGCAAGTTCTGTTTCAGTAGGATTCTTAGAAAGAATAATACCTGATTTGTTTTTTTGTACAGAATCGCGAAGTCCAGTTACATCACTCACAATCGATGGTGTTCCACACGCCGCTGCTTCAGTTACTACCATTCCCCATCCTTCTTTCACAGAGGGAAGAATATGCGCCCAGGCTTCTTGCATAAGTGTTACTTTTTTATCTTTATGATCCTTTTTGAAATAAAATGTATCCTTTGTCAAAAATGTAACATGATTTGTTAACTCATACGTTTCGACTATGCTTCTTAACCTTTTTTCATCTTGTCCGCTGCCTATAATAACAAGTTTTGCGTTATTGTACTTCTTAACTACTTGCTTCATCGCCTTGATACACAAATCAGCTCGTTTCATTTTCACCAAACGTGCTACAAATATAAAAAGTGGAAATGATGACTTTTTTTTTCCTGGAATATAGCGCTTGTGATCAAGACCTAGCGGAAATGTACTAATATTCTTAGAGGGAATGCCAAAGGATTGAAGGTCTTCTTTTGTACTTTTTGAATAACAAATAAACCGCGTGTCTTTATACGGAAGATATTCATATCGTTCCAAAAAGTAAGCTATCCATGACAGCGGCCAAGGAAATTCAAAAAAAAGCACTTCTTTTGCCAGTTGATTGACATATGCAAGTCTTTTTTCTCTAGGAACATACAGAGGTGTTTGCCAACAAAGCGTATTTATCATGTCAATAACAACGTCTGGTTTGTGAGAGAGCGAACGATAATATAAAAAAGCTTCAAAATATACACTAAATCTGTTTCCTCTTCGAACAACGTGTACACTATCAATTATTTCTTTCTCAAGTGCATCTTCAAATGAACGCGAAAACAAGGTAATTGTATGACCCTCACTAGCTAGTCTTTTTGCGAATTCAAACGCAATAATTTCTGCGCCTCCAACTTCAGGATTGTTTAAGTCTTTCCAATTGAGAAAAAGAATATCCATGGAGAATATATTAGGTAAATAAAGATTTATTATCACGAACCCATAAAAATAGTTCCTTTATTCCTTCATGAACACCTATTTTTGGCTGCCACGAGAGTTCTTTTGCTGCTTTTCTAATATCTGAGATGTAGATTGGCTGATCACCGGGTCGTTCTTTTTTAAAAACTGGCTCAATTTTTTTTTGGAAGAGCTCTTCAAGGATCGGTTTAAATTCATACCAGATTGAAAGGGAGTTCTTAACACCTCCACCAATATTATAAATTTGACCAGATGCTTTATTTATATGAGATATTGCATTGTCATACGAATTGATAAGATCATCAATATAAAGTAAGTCTCTCACTTGCTTCCCACTACCGTAAATTGTAATTTGCTTGCCAAGAGTAAGCGCAATGAGAAACCACGCTACCCATCCTTGATCCTCAATACCAAATTGTCTTTTTCCATAGATGCATGACTGTCGTAAAACAACTGTTGGAAGTCCATATATGCGATGATAATCGCGAACGTATTGATCTGATGCCCCTTTACTACAACCATAGGGTGAATGAAAATCAACACCTCGAGTCTCAGAGATCCCAAATGGTAATCCAACAAACTCATATCGAGTTTTCGTTTTTCGTGTTTTAATATCCTCCAAACCTCCATACACTTTGTTTGTTGAACTATAGAGTATAATTGGTTTGTGATTCGCTTTTCTTGCAGATTCTAAGATGTTAAATGTTCCAAGAAGATTGCTTTCAAAATCCTCTCTAGGATTTATGACTGAAGATGTTACTGCCACTTGCCCAGCTAAATGAATTACAACATCTACTGTTTTTACTGACTTGTCTGTTACCTCGCTATCTCGCACATCCCCTTCTATGATTTTTACAGTTTTACCACTTTCTTTTTGAAGCCATCGAATATTCTCTCTACTTCCCTTTCTCGAAAAATTATCCAGTATACGAACATCATAATTTTTGTTGAGAAAATATTTTGCTGTATTTACTCCAATAAATCCGGCACCACCAGTAATCAATATCTTCATAATTGTTTCGATTGTTAGATCATACGGATATTTGACAAACTCGTCAAGGAAGATTTACTCTGAAATTTAGTTCTGGCTCATATTTCCATTTTCGTTTGTTTCCTGTATCATAATAATGAAGTAATTTTAATCTATAAAAAACCGCAAGAGTATCCCACATCATAAGTATAATAGTTTTCCAAAAATTTTTTGATGTAATACTTGATACACCAGTGAAGTCAAGTTCAATAGGAGCTTCAAATATCCTTTTATAGCCAAGGTAATGGGCGACTGCAAGTATCTCAATATCAAATGCGTACGTTTTGACTATGAGTCTTGGTAGCACATCTTCAAGAACTTTTCTTCTAAAAAATTTCAATCCAACTTGCGTGTCGCGGATAGATAAACCAAATAAAACTCTCACCATCGATCGATAACCCCATGATAATACTTTTCTTGGAAACGGATAGTGCACTTTTGACACAGGGTGTAGTTTGCTACCAACAATTACATCAGCGTCGTACCATTCCAGATGCGAAAGAAGCATTGAAAGACCTTTTGGATTAATATCCATGCCAGAATCTATAAACGCCACAATATCTCCCTTTGCTTTTGCCATACCATAACGCACTGCATATCCTTTCCCGTAATTTGTTTTATATCCATATACTTTTATCTTTTTGGACTCTATTTCTTTTGCCCTCTTATACGATTTGTCAACCATACCATCGATAACCACGACAATTTCATATGGATGATCAACTTCTGAGAGTGCATTGTCAATTTCGATAAGATCTTTTTTTATTGTTCTCTCTTGGTTATAAACTGGAATAATGACAGAAAGGAAGGATTTAGTCTTTTTTGCCATGAGATTGAGTAAGTTTGACTATTTCATGAATGAAAGATTGCTTTACAAATTTCGCATAGTATATCAAAAGACAAATAAAAAGTGCAAAAGTCGTTCCAATTGAAACAAAAATTACCATTTGAAGATTTGCATGAAAAATATAAATACCAATAATTTGAACAATCGCTAGTGGTACAATAATAATATTCTGTTTGGACTCATGAATTGAGAGAAGAAAATTGCTCAATAGAGAACTCAGAGTATATAAGGTGTAAAAGATACCCATAATTCCAAGTAACGGAGCAATACTCATATATCTCTCACCTGGAAGAAGGAAAATAAGAAGTTTTTCCTGCCAAAAAAATAGCGCAATCATCACAATCCCACCACAGAGTGTAAGAAGAAAACCTCCGAACAAATAACGTGCATATGAATCACCTCGTGCATGTTTTTCTGAAACAAAGGGGAAAACGACCTGAGTTATTGGGGAGAGTGCAAAGAAAATTACTTTACCCATAATTGAAAGGATCGCATAATCTCCTGAAATATTGCCGGGGAAAAAATGTCTCACAAGAATTACGTCAGATGCAATAATAGACGACATACCAAATACGGTCAAGAATACTGTAATCGAATATCGTAATAAATCTTTTTGTTGTGTGAATGATGACTTCTTCACTCGAAAACTTTTAACAAAAAAATACAATACAAAAATTCCTAATATACCACTAAGCGTATATCCAATGAGGCCTCCTATCACACTTAACCCGACCCCTACGAGAATAACGCTAATAATTATCTTTCCAACTGATTCAGAAAGTGAAGATGCCGCAAGCGCCAAAAAATTTGTAATACCCTGAGCCATTCCCCTATAAAAAATAAAGATGACTCCTATTGCAAAATTGAGTGCAATAAGTACTCCAATCATTGGGGAAGTTACATGAAGATATGAGTTTATTATAGGTGAAAGTCCTAAAAGGAATACTGTTCCCAGAATCCCAACAACAAGCAATCGTTTAAAAAGATATGAGTAAAGTCCTGATATTTTTTCAATTTCATCTCTTCCTTTATAGGATGAGACAAACTTCATCACGACTATAGAAAGAGTGGTAAGCGGAACAGAAAGAATATAAAAAAAAGCTATTGCACTTTCTAGCTCTCCCAAATCAGCACGAGTCGGAAGCATTCTTGCCATAAGAAAGTGGTACAAATAACTTCCAAGGCTTGAAAACGCTGTTGCAAGATACATAAGGAAAGTTGCTTGGAAAAATGCATTTTGGGAGAATTTTCGGATCATGACTGTGAGGCTTTATGATATGTTTCAAATGTTTGTTTCGCAGTTTTTTTCCAAGAGAATTCTCTTGCACGAGCTATACCATTGGAAGATAGCTGAGTACGTTTTTTTTGATTATGAAGAATAGAAATCATTCCACGTGCTATATCTTTCGAGGAGTATGCATCAACAAACTCGGCTGCATCTGAAACAACCTCAGGAATTGATCCTTCTTTCGATGTCACGACAGGACATCCGCATGCCATTGCTTCTAGGATTGGTAGACCAAATCCTTCATAGAGAGACGGCATCGAAAAAACGCTCGCTAGGTTATAAAGAGCAGGAAGGTCTTCATCTGGTACAAATCCTAACCGAATAAAAAGAGGGTCTTCTTTTATGATACTCTGTACTGTAACAAGGTCCTGATTCCACGGATTCATTGGATCACTGACGCTTTCAATAAGTGCCTTTCCTGCTAAAACAAGCGGAACATGTATTTGTTGGATTGAATGGAGAAGTCGAGGAAGATTTTTATTCCAAGTTACATCACCAACATATAATACAAATTGATCTGGTAAATTGTATCGCTTTTTAACTGATGTTAAATATTGTGTATCTTTTATCTTATGAAAAGTTTGTGAAACTGCGAGATAAATTACGTCGATTACGTCTTCTCTAATATTGGTAAATCTGATAAGATCTTTCTTTGAAGCTTCAGAGTCAGAAATAATTCTATCTGATTGTTCAAGAATCCTCTTTTGTATTTCCCATTTTATTCTTCCTTTCAGACCGCTTGGGAAAAACTCAGGAAAAACAAGTGGTGTTAAATCATGAACTGTAACAACTCTTTTTGCAAATTTTTTATATGGCAAGGTCAAAAAAAATGGTTCAAAGTAGGGATAATGAATAACATTCACATTTTTAGGAATCGATCTCTCATCTGTGAAAAAAAAGAACTCTTCCTTCGGAAATTCATTCTTCAGTTCTGCCTTAAGATTTTTCACATAATATCCTACACCCCGAACACGATGCTTGACATGTTTTTTGTTTGCTATTGGTGATTCATCTATAGCGACTCTCATATTTTTCTTGTTTTAAACCAAATTACAAATGTTCCAAAAACACTAGCCATTGAAACTACGACACTAATATGTCTTATCATTGTATCAGCAAAATATACTTCGAAGCTATACGTTCCTTGTGGTAATGTATGTGTCATTGTACCCATATCATTTGGATGTAGTTTAAAATTTTTTCCAAGATATTCTATTCTCCAGCCAGGAAAAAATGCTGTATGAATCAAAAATGTACTCGCATCTTTAAGATCAACAGTAGCCTGATAACGAGTTGGTTCAATTATTACATTTTTTAAAGTACCTTGATTTTGCAATGTGAATTTTTCATAGCTTGGAATCTTCTTCTGCTGAAACCATATAGTGTTAAATACATCACCTGGGCTGTTTGTTCCATGTATAAAGTTAGAACGCGATAGGTAATGATTATCATCGCGATAATGATAATACGCTGGTTGTGTGTATGAATGTGTTACAAGTATAGAGCCAAAAACTACGCATGTTGCTAAAACATATCGATATTTAAATTTTCCAATAATACCAGCAAGAAAGGAGCATATGAGTATAACAAGAGACAATAAACGCCATGGAAACTGAAAATATGTCATAAGAGGTATAAATTCCCAAACATTTCTTGATACTGGCAACATTAAAAAAACAAGAACGAAGAAAGACAGAAGAAAAAACACAAGAAGCTTTCTCTTAGTTTTTTGTTTTCTCCAGACAAACAACATACTAAGAGAAAGTATGACAACAAATATATTCAAGACACCAATCTGAAATGATAATCCCTGTCCAATTTCTCCTGAAAATCCAGAGCCCCATGATGGAATCAACAGTTGATATAGCTCGACAAAATGTCTATCAACCGTAAATACCTCAAGTCCTCTTACATACTGTTTTTCAACAAGTGCAGGTAACCAAAACACAGCAGATAAACCAAGGCCAAATACAAATGATAAGATAAGATGGTTAATGTATTGATATTTCTTATATATATGGCATAAAAACAACATATACATAAATGCAAATCCAAAAAACAATAATGCAAGAATGTTATGTGAAAAAACAAGAAACGCTATTGCGATACTAACAAGAGGAAGAAATCGTAGATCATTTTTTCGTATGACATTTGTAACTGCCCAAAGAACAAATGGAAGGAATGCAAGAGACCATACTTCGCCAACTGACCCTCTTATATATATATCAACAAATCTATACGGAGCGAATGAATAAAAAACAGATGAGACAAGTCCTCCAAGCTTCCCCCAAAAATCTTTCGACCATAGATACATACATACTGCACCAAATACGGTTGCTATAACCAAGTTTGCTTTAAATGCATCAATAAAACTTAAACCCAAAAAGTGTAGTAATGAAGCTACGTAATTTGGAAGAGGATACACGAAGTTGAAAAGCGGGATACCGTAGCCCATGTTAAAATCTGGTGCCCATCGAGGATACAAGACACCACTTCGTAAAACCGTATCAAACTCATAAAAACGGACAACATGGTACTCTCCATCATGTGTTGGATGAAGACCAGGATGAAAAAGTGGCCATACCCCGATTGATGATAGTACCAACACAGAAAATATAATTAAGATTGTCTTAACCATACATTTTTACTTTTTTGAAACACCAAATAGAATAACACTGGTACGAACGTAATAATCCATTTTGCGTAAGGAGTTATCCCAAAATGGCTTCCGGTCACTAAGTACGGCACATATCTGAAAAGAAGTGAAATAGTAAGAATATATATACTTGTTAGAATATATTTTCTTAGATTTAAAAATGGTAAAAAAACAAGAAACCATATTGCATACCACGGGTATATTTCTTCCCTAAAAAATGAAAGAAGAAAAATAAAAAACATAGATATAAATCCATATTTGTATACTTTTCCCCAATCAATTGGCTTCTTGACTACTATTCTATAGACAGCGTAAACAAAGATTGGTATAAGTGCAAATGTCGCATATTTAATAAGAAATGACGCCAAAAGAAAAAAAATGGCTAACAAAACTCTTTTTTCTTTGAGCATAAAAAAACTCAAAAGTGCTAAAAACATCATTACAATATCATTGTGCGAACCTATAAATGTTTCAATAATAACCAAAGGATGTAGTGCGAAAAGCGCAACCTTAGTGCTGTCTTTTGTCATTTTTAGTAAAAGAACAACAGTAGCAAAATAAAACAATATTATTATTGTTTTGAACAATAATAGTGTAGCAACAAAATTGTTAAAACCTAAGAAAAACGGCACGGCAGTTAGAAGTATCCATACTGGTCCATACAAAGCAGTTTTGTTTGCGGCGTGCATAAACGTTATTAACGGATCAGTAGAAAATTCGATTGGCATCACGATGTATGGATTTTCCAGATATAAAAATGTAACCTTGGATGTTGCAATATAATTGTAAATATCATAGGAGAGCATTGCTGGATAGGAGAAAAGAAGTATAAGTAAAAAAAGCAGGATTTTTTGGAAAAGACCCTTTTGTGATTGTTTTTTGTACAAGCGGCGCATGAAGAACAAAGAAAAAAAGATACATCCGCATATGCAAAAAATATATATGCTTGTTAAGAATAAACGATTTTGTATATGAGGAGGATCAATAAATGCTAAATACGATATCTCAGGATCCAAAAAAAAATATGAAAAAATGACAACAAAAAAAAGAAATATACCAAAACCTATCAAACTTAATGGAAATAAATTCATTGTCTACGTATATGTAATGATTCTTCAATCATTGTATGTATATGTAATTTCGTAGGCAAATTGTCTTCGGGAACCCATAAAAAATCTTCAGGTGTATTTGATGCTATATCAGTAAGAATATCTACATGCTTCTGAGAAGCACTCATAAGTATCTCACGTTTCTGAGTAATATCTTTACCATTTTGGGAAGCGTTATTAAGGTTGTTTTCAAGTCTTGAAAAATAGCTATCTGATTTTCTGAGGGCTACGGTTGCAAGAAGATACTGATTATATTCAAAGAGAACCTTTGCTTCAACAATATATTTATCAGCATAATATAAATTGTTTTTAAATGAACCGAAATCCCCAAAATGCCAAAGTGGTGATAGTTTCTCTTGCACTTGGTCAAACATATACCCTTTACTACCCGGCATTGATGAAGGATATGGAAGAACGTAATCAGAGGCAGAAAAAACAGGCGGTACGATTGTGAAAAATAACAAGAGAAAAAATATCAAATTGTTTTTCATTCTTCATTGTTTGAACGTAAGGCGTTACTATGGTATGTCCATGCTGTTTGGACGATAGTTTGAAGATCTGAAAATTGTGGTCTAAACTCAAGTTCGTTTTGAATTTTTGTAACATCTGCAACAAGCACGGATGCATCTCCAGGACGCCTCTTTTCCACACGAAGCGTAATATCTTTACCACTTACAATTTTCACCATTTCGTATACCTCTTTATTTGAGTAGCCTTTTCCTGTGCCGACATTGTACGTTAATCCGAGTGTCTTATGTGATAGTTTCCGAAGTGCCAAAAGATGTGCGTCTACAAGATCATATACATGGATATAATCTCTTACAGCAGTACCATCCTGGGTATCGTAATCCTGACCAAAAAGTGTAAAGGGTGTATTATCAATTGCTGCACGAATAACATTTGGAATGATATGTGACTCTGGATGATGATCTTCACCAAGCGATCCGTCAGATGCTGCTCCAGACGCGTTAAAATAACGTAATGATGCATAGGGAAGATTATAAATTTTATGAAACCAAGACAGTATTTGTTCTACCATCAATTTACTTTCACCATAAGGATTTGTTGGATATTTTGGATGCTCTTCGGGAATAGGGATTTGTATAGGGTTTCCGTACACGCCTGCTGTTGAAGAAAAAATAAAGGGAACGTTTCCATTTCTTATATTTTCTAAAATATTCATTGCAGATACCACGTTGTTTTCAAAATACCTTCCTGGTTTCTCCATGGATTCTGCCATAGAAATATACGAAGCAAAATGAAACACAGCATCTATAGAATGGTTTGAAAAAAGATTTCGTACAAACTCCTTATCAAGAAAGTTTCCAAGTACAAAGGTTGCTCGATCGTCAATAACATCACGGTTTCCACGTTCCAAGCTATCGGCCACAACAACATTGTATCCTTCATCTAGAAGCTTTCTCGTCATGAAGCTTCCTATATACCCTGCTCCACCTGTTACAAGAATAGTATTCATATTACTTCCTTACTAAATATTTTATATAAGATACGGGAAAACGCATAGAGGAAAAAAACGAAAATACAAACCCTTGCCATGAATCCATAAACCCTTTATGCCTTATATAAGACATCACAAACCACCAAACGGGGGATATAAACAAATACTTTATTGATTCACTCAATTTGTTTTTATTTTTTAATGACCGTAGTTCATCTGCCATAAGGTTTGTATATCGATTATACCGAATAAGATACCTTTTAAAACTTGGGTCAGCAAAATGGATGAGAGGATGTGTGAGATACCCAACTTTCCCCTCAACGGTTGCTTGTTCATGAACACTTTTTTGTGGAAGATGTCCTTTTCCTCTTCTGTAAAGACGAATCGTATAGTCAGGGTATTGTCCACCCTTCATTAAATACCTTCCTAAGAAAAAATTTTTTCTAGGGATCCAATAACCGTTTATTGAACTGTCATTTTTTTTCAATATGTCTATAATCTCATCCTTCAAAGCCTTATCAACTCTTTCATCAGCGTCTAATTGTAAAACCCAATCTTTGGTTGCATTGTCAATTGCTTTTTGTTTGTTGATATGAAAGATAGAAGGATTATTTGTTACTATTACTTTTGCCCCAAGCTCTCTAGCAAGATCTGCTGTCTTATCTTGTGAACTACCATCTACGACAATAATTTCATCTGCAATATCTTTTACGGACTTGATAAGGTCAGTTATGTTTTTTTCTTCGTTATATGTTGCAATAACTACTGAAAGTGTCTCCATAGTATAATTTTTTTAAATATGAAAAAATACACTCCAAGTCCGACCAATCCTCCCAAAGAAAGAACCTCAGCAAAAAAACGGAGTTTTGTGTTTTCAAAGATAATTGTAACATCATTTATGCCTTTAGGAACAAAATAGGTAATAAGTCCTCTATTGAGCTGGTCTTGAAACTCAATTTCTGAAGAAGAGCCATTTACATAAACGTTCCATCCTGGGAAATACAAGGTATTCTCTCGAATACGAGTCCTCTCATTTGCATCGATGATGTATTTTCTTGACGTTGATGTTCTCATAACCTCCGTTATGGTTGCATCACCTTCAATAACCTCGATCACTTCATCCGGTCTCTCAAGCATAAATCGAACAGACCAAATTGGCGCACTTTCGCCGGTATCTGTGGTACCGTTATAAATACCGGTATAGAATGATTCAGGATATGTAAGATATTCATTTGCTTGCCAATAGTTTCGATTTACAAACAAGAGCAGTCCAGCAAGAAGTAACGCAATAGTAAACTGAGTTTTTTTAGGAAGAGATAATACGAAAAGTCCGCTTATGACAGATGTAAAAAAAACAGTAAGAGTAAGAAATCTCCATGGAAATTGGAATTTTTGAAGTGTAGTCACTATCTGATACACGGGTATTGAAATATCCATCATCAAAAAAATTGTAATCCAAAAGAGAATAAAAAGTGATAAAGCTAATCCAAATATATATGTATTCTTTTTATAGAAACGAAAAAGTAATATCGGTTGCAGAAGAACAACTGCCCATTGAACAAGACCAATCTGAACACTAAGAAGCCCAGTCCCACCATAGCTCCACGGACTATACAAAAAATGCGAAAAGGGTTCAAATCGATTAAGATATTCGTTCTCCGTTACGATATCCCGCAGTGTATATTTTCCTTCAACAAATGCAGGTATCCAAAAAAACGCCGAAACGAGAAATCCAAAACCAAGCATGAGAATGCTTTGAAACACTATGACCCGCCACTTTTCCTTTGTTTGTAAAAGAACATATATCACAAAAAGCAAAATTATAGGAAGAAACATAAGACTTATTGCGTTATGGGATAAAATGAGTCCTGAAAACGACAACGCTCCCAAGAGTACATTCCATGGGCTCTGATGCTTTGAGATACGATAAAGAAAATACAAAATAAGTGGAGGAAAAATAAATGCAACATGCTCCCCAATCGCACCTCGTACATACAAATCAACAAATCGATAGGGCGCAAACATATAGACAACGGCCGAAGCAAAACCAGCAAAACGATTAGTAAACGAACTCATAAAAAGATACATACTCAATCCACTGAGAATAAAAGTGACACCAAATACAAGCTTTACGCTATCCACAAAAGAAAAACCCAGCACATGAAAAAATGAGGCAAAATATGACGGAAACGGATATAAAAACATAAGGATTGGATGCCCATATCCCCAGTTCAGATTTGGTGCCCAACGAGGAATTATATTTCCATATGTGAGGTTAAGATAAAAATTAGCAATTCGAGCGACATGATCTTGCCCATCATGCGTTTTTGGGAGGCCAGGATAAAAAAGATCCAACAAAGGAATCAGTGAAAGAAAAATAAGTACAATCACCAAGAAATTATTTTTGAGGCTAATCTTTTTCAGCATAGTGCTTTTCAATAATGATACCACTTGGAAGAGTCACTGTCTTTATTGGCTTTCCTGTTTTCATTACAGTTTCCCGCCAACCTCTATAGCTCCAAGGCTGGTGTGGATCCGGTTCCATTAAAAGATAAAACGTTCCTTCTTGTTTTTGATGTGGGATAAACCCATACGCTCGTTCTCCTTTCCACCAAATCAGATAATCATACGCGTACGTATGTACAGGCGGCGTAAAAATAAAAAGTCCGAAATTGTCAAATTTTGCATCTTTATATACATACTCAATCGCATCAAGTTTTCCCCTCAGCTTTGCAGTCCCACCATAATCATTACTAGAGAAATTTTTTTGGATCTGAAATAGCGAGTGCATAACAAAGAGAATCCCAACGAAAATAAGAATCACTTTACCAAGCTTGTAGGAAACAATTTTTACACTAATGAGAGCAAAAATCAGTAAATAAATTGATTGTATACCTGTTAAAAACCAATATCGAATAGGGAACGGATAGAGAAATGTAAGAAGATACAAAATGCTCATGATTCCAGTCAATACACATATGAATACCTGTTCACGAGAAGAATAGAATTCTCTTTTCAAGATATAAAAGATGCCAAACAAAAGCACAATAAAATACAATATCCAAAGCTGAGGTGAATATGGCATAATCGGGAAAGCTGACCTAAAGTTCAGCAAAAATTCATTTGTATGACTGTTTAATAGCCTAAGATATGACGTTTGTTCGTTTGTAACAAATAGTCCTTGATCAGATCCACTGAAAACTGCAAACACTGAACGTGTCATCAAGAAATCATGTTTAAGATCAAATACGATTTGAGGAATAAAAAACAAAAACCCAATTCCCAACCCGAGAAAAAAACTTTTTGAAACAAAAGACTTACGTGAAAAGAGTATCAGATATATACACGTTGAAATTGATAAAAAAACAGCCAGAGCTGACTCAAAATGAAACATAAGACTAAGAATAGACCAGACGATAAAATGAAAGCGTAATCTTCCTAACACAAGCTCATACAATCCCAAAATGTATATGACAATAAGAAGCCACATGGGATGTGGATTCCAAATATATGTAGCTGCGGAGATTGCTTCAGATGAAACAGCAAACAAAAAACTTGCTACAAGTGCTATAAGAATTCCGAATAGTCTTCTCATCCAGAAAAAGACAACCGCCACAACAGACATGCTGATAAGAAACATGAGAAACATCGGACCCCAAGGATTTCCGTTTAACAAAAAAAGTGGTACTGCGAGAAGATAATAATACAATGGCCCTTGGAACACACCTTGAAGGCTTGTATATGGTCCAATAAGAGTTATATCATGGTCAAATACGATTTTTTTTACTTCAACCAAGTCACGTCCTTGATCAATAAGAAAAAGAAAATTACCAGACCATATTTCTTGTCCTCGAAGTAACGCTGCAAGAATTAAGATGAGACCAAAGAGTATATACGCGTATGTATTTATAATTTTCATATCTTATTTTTGGACTAACACAACTCCGCTGTCACCACTTATAAACGTATACTCTTTTACAAAGCGAGCATTTTCTGGAAAATCGCTTGGGTTTCCCAAAAGAAATATATGTTGCTCTTCGTTTTCATAATCAATTGGACGAAACTCAATACCACTAATTGTATGTGTTTCTGAAAACCCACCAGAACCCGTTCCGCCTTCAGCAAGATATTTTTGAGGATCGTGTTTTGAATGAAATAGATAAAACATATATGACTGTGTTAAGTTGTCTTCATTAGATACAACTATCTTCTCGCGTTCGTTTGAATCAATAACCTCTTTTAGTGCCGTGGTGAGAGGGTACTGAAATGAGTCTGAATGAAAACGAGGAAACGTATAAAAATACTGTTGTGAAAAGAAAGCAATACTTCCCACAAACACTATAATAAGCACCGATACCACAACAAACTGTGGAATAAATCGTTTCATGTGTAGATATGTGTAAACCAATCCAAGAGCTGAAAACAATTGAATAATTGGGATAAACGTAAACGATCGCATGGCATGTGGTGCACCAGTTGTTATCGATGCAGCAAGCGGAGAAGTAAAAAACCAAATGAAAAGAAAAATTTTTATTTTAGTATCAATTGTTGATTTTATAAGCACAAATACACCCATCAAAAGAAATGGTAATTCCCATATGTACAAAAGGCCAAGATATGGAACTTTATGATCTTCTTTTACATTCCCGAAAAAAAGCCACTGAGGATCAAAATGCGAAATATATTGCCCGAAAAAAATTGCTAGATTGTTAAATCGCCGATTGTACACAATTTGTCCCAAAATATCTCCTTCTTCTTTTGCTAATACAAATGCATGAAGCCTTTGCTGATGAAGAGTATGGTTGTCTGTAAACACAGTTGTCCCGTCAAGCCTTGTAAGGCCAACGGGAGATAGGGATACAATAAGAGCAGGTAAGACGATAACAAAACCAACTACTGCTGCTCCAATACTTTCTTTCACATGCCTAAAAAGCTTTTTCCAAAAGAGAATTATAAGAGTGAGAATTAAAAATGGAACAATCACTTTTTGACTTTGATAACTATAAAAACTCAGCGCAAAAAAAACTGCTGAGAATAATAGTGATGCAAAGATATGTTTACTGTCTATTGCCCTGAAAAAGAAATAGATTCCAAGTATCGTAACAGTCAGTCCTAGATTTACTTCGTGACCAAGTCTTGATAGATAGATATGCCAAGGGGAAATAGCCACAAGAAGCATTGTAAGAAGTGCAACATACATGTTTGGCAATACAATAGAGCCGATTTTGAGTTCTTTTTTAAATATTTCCTTAAAAAGGAAATAGACAGTAACAACAGTAACAAGCGATAATAATACAGAAGGAATTCTTACCGCTTCAATAGTTAAACCAAATAGTGCAACAAATGGAATAACAAGGTAGACATAGAGTGCAGGGCGATAGTCATCGTATGCCCTCAGAAGAAGCGGCAGCTGATTCCCATATTCATCACTACCAGTTTTCAAGATTGAAAAAGCATTGTATCCAATACTCACCTCATCAAGTGAGGGACTTGGAGGAACTAACGAAAGTAATAATCCTCTTAAAACAAATGAAACAAAAACAATAGATACAAAGAGAAACTGATATTTCTTCATGTTATTTTCTTGTATAGATGTAATAAAAATAGGATTCTGGAGCGCCCTCAACAAACTCAATTTGTTCTCCCTTGTCTATCCTTTTAAGAGTCCTATTCCTGTAAAACTCAATTCCTTCGTATCGAGTTGATAAATACTGACTTATGTTCGCATATCCATATATTCCAAGCAAAATAACAACCAGAACCTTAAGCATCAAATGAATAGTAAAAAGTTTATAGAGAAGATATGACACAACTGCAATTGACAAAAGTCGTGTCAAACTAAAATAATACCCAGTCAAATCCCCCGAGTATGTTGAGAATACGATCCAAGGAACTATAAACCATATAAGAAGAAGATAGACGACAAGGAGTTTTTCACGAGTACGTTTTTTTCGAACATATGCAAATATAAACAACGGCAGAATAAGAAAACGAAAAAACGAAAATATTGGGAAAACTGTAAAGTTACCTAGCTCGATAAACGCATCCGAGGAGAGCTGTAGCATCCTTCTTAGATGAAGTCCATGATAGATAGACTGAGCATATAATGTTCCTGTCGCTGTGGCTTGGGAGATGAGATGATAATACAAAAGCGGAGATATAAGCGTGATGACGCTTAGTATTCCAAGCCCCCCGAACAAAAGAGTTTGTTTTGTTCTTGGGAAAAAGGGCAGCGCAGCTATAATAAACAGTGGATAAAAAATGGAAGTTAAATGAATATGAAATGAAAGTCCGATCCATATTCCAAGATACAAAAGGTGCAAATATTTTCTTTGAAAAACATTTGTGAGTGAATAAAATACAAGAAGTGATATAAGTGGTATAAAATTAACAGGCCACTGGATACGATCTGCTTGGATATAAGTTATAGTAACGGTATAGAGAAAAACACTGATAAATGCCGTACCTTCATTAAATAATCGCTTTATAACGATAAACAATACCAAAAATGTCAGAATACTTGTTACCCCTGCAATATAGCCAGATGCAATGGGGTCAAGATCAAACATGAAATATACCGGCGTAATCAAATAGTAGTAAAGAGGGCCTATGTAAATTCCACTGTTGAGTTTTGCTTGCATACCAACAAGTGGAATACGTTTATCATCAATAATAGTCTTTGCCGCCCATGCGTTATTGAGTTGGTCCCATGTAAATTGATTACGCTGCTCCATCTCATAAAAACGTGTGAGAAGTAAAAAGCCAAAAAGTACAAGAAGTAAAAGCACTCGTAACCTTTTCGTACTAACAAAGGGGAATGTAGACATTGTTTATATATTGCTTCCTGAAACTATTTCTATTGCAGTGGTTCCGTCAAGATAGTTGACTACTTCAATTTTATTCACATCTTCATGGAAATCACCAGGTCTTCCAATATAGAGAATGTTTTCGCTCTTCTCTTCATTACTAATATCAATTGGGCGAAATTCATATTTACCAAACATATGATTCTCTCGAAACCCACCAGATGCATTTGCGGCTTGCTCCTGATACATATCTGGAGGATATGCAAGGTAGAACAGGAAAAACATATATGACTGATCAAGTGGAGGCTGATTGGAGACAATTATTTTATCATATGAATGTTCGATAGTTTTCACTTTTTCAATAGCTTGTTTATATCCATACAACCAATCACGAGATGTTTCATAATTTAATTGAATAAAGTACTGATTGAGGTAAAATAAAATACTAAAAAGTAAAAATAAAATAGACAATGAAAATATTAAATATTTTAATTGTATTTTTGCTATTTGATATCTGATATTTGATATTGCAACTACAGACGCAATAATTCCAACTGCAATAAAAACTTGAAACATTGGTAAAAAATTGAGCGTCCGAACTGCATGAGGTACTCCGCTTGTAATCATGGCGGGAACTGGAGATAGAAGAAACCAAGAAAAAATTGTCCATTTTGTTGTTTTTGAAAACTTACCAAACGCCATCTGATATATTCCAATAAGAAGAAATGGCAACTCAAATAAGTATAGAAGCCCCATATTTGGTGCGTGATGTCGTGCTATATCACCATTTATAAAGAGCCAATTTAAGTCAAAATGAGAAATGTATCCGGCTACAATGGCTTTTGCAAACTCAACTCGCCGGTTATCAAATACTAATCCAATGACATCACCGCGTTGTCTGTCTACTTCAAGTCGTTTTACGTTTTCTTTTAAGAATTCTGTTTGATCTGAAAAAACACTTACACCTTGTGCACGTGCAAAAGCTTGTTCATCTGTGAAATGAAAATAAACCATTGGAAAAAGAACAACAAGTCCAATAATTACCGAGGAAACAAGGAATTTTTTGGGGATTTTCAAAAGCTGTTTTAAATAAATTATTGCTAGAGCAAGTACTAAAAGTGGAGTGAATACTTTATCACTCTGATACATTGACGGATTAATACCAAACAAAAAAGCCGAAACGAGAAGATACCAATGTGTACGAAGTCCTTTGAGGAAAAAAAGAGCTCCAAAAACATTGAAGGCTAAGCCGACATTTGATTCAAATGCAATACGTGAAAAATGAATATGCCACGGAGATATTGCAAGAAACAATGACGTGAGAACACCAATAATTTTTGGAGAAATTTGTCTTCCAATAAGTGTAACTTTTTCTTTTCCAAAGATTTCAAGGATAAGAAAATATGTCGCTAAAACAGTGAGTACTCCAAAAAGCATTGATGGAAACCTTACAGCAAATGTATTGAGTCCAAAGAGTAAAAACGATGGAATAACGAAGTAAGCATACAATGCTGGCTTATAATCATCGTAGGAGCGTAAAACAACCGGAAGAAATTTACCGTACTCATCACGACCAGTTTCCCAAAGAGAATATGCATTGTACCCTAGTGAAACCTCATCCCAGTTTGGAGATGGAGGGACATTTCCAAGAAAAATAAACCTAAGAATAAATGCAATGACAATTACTACAAGCAATATGTATGTTGAATGAAACTTGTTTTTCATAGTGTATATGCAACGAGTGAATCTACCCCATTGAGCAAGGTGAACCTTCGTAACACATTTGCATTCCCTGGAACATCACCAGGTGTTGCAATAAATAAGACGTTGCCATGTTCTTCATCATGAGGAAGTTGATTGACAAAACGGAGGTTGTCAAAACCCTCAACTGTGACAAATCCGAGAACCTCTCTTTTCACTTGAGCTGTCTGTTGAAATTTTTTGGGGTCAATACCAAGATAATACAAATAATATATATAGGGTCTGCCTAATGTATCTGTTATATAAACTGTGTCATAAGTATCACTATTTTCACTAACATATATAATGGAGTCCTTATACCCATATTGCCATTCACCTGAAAATACTCGGGGATAGTGAACATAATAGCCATGAATATAATACAAAACATTTATAATAAGAGCCAAAAATAATACTGCGATGATACTTCTGTATATGTATGTTTTTGAAATTACATGTTTAAGTAAAGCAAGTACTTGCACCAAACCATATGCTACGAGGATCTGAAATGTCGGAAGAACTGTCTCAATCCTTAACGCATGTGGGGTTTCACGTGCAGTTGCAGCAGGGGCAATTCCAATGAGAATCCAAAGAGGTATAAGATACCACTTCCCTTCTCGTTTTCGAAAAAGATACAAAAGCCCAAAAATTAAAAAAGGGGCATCCCATAGATAGAGTTGTCCGACAGTTCGAGTCGAGAACTTTGGATTACCATCTCCATTTACAAAAAGAAACGATGGGCTAAGATTATCAAAATAGTGCTTAAGATATTCTCTTACGTAAAATACCCTTCTATTATTTACAATCCGTGAAAAGAGTGAATTATCTCTTTCAATATTTTTGTTTGCTTTTTCAACAATTCCAATATCTGAAAAAATGTTCACTTCGTTAAATCGAAGACTTGCCTGAGGGGACAAAAAAAACGGTAAGGTTGGGAGAAGTGTTAACATCCCAATAAGCGCTGAAATACACACGACTTTTAGATGTGTTTTTATAAATGTAAAAGATGATACACCAAGCAAAATCACAAGAAGTGGAGCTACAATCCGTGCTGTGTTAAACGTATACATAGAAAGGACAAAACTTACCCCAGAAAAAACAAGAAGCCATTTATTCTGATGTACTGATTTTAAAAACAGCCACACTCCAGTAACAATAAAAAATGTTGCAACATTTGCTTCAAACGCCGCTCTTGAGAGATTAATATGCCACGGAGAAACCGCTAAAAAAAGAGCTGAAAAAAGTGCATATAAATGCTTTTTTTCACTTCTATAAAAAATCTGAAGGACTAGAAAATATGTCACAAGTACGGTCAGTGAACCAAAGAATGCCGAAGGAAATCGTGTAGCAAACTCATTTAATCCAAAAAGCATAACGGGGATAACTGTCAAATATGCATAGACTGGCGGTTTAAAGTCTCCAAATGACTCAAAATAATCAAATGGGAACGACTTACCAAATTCATCTTCTCCATAGAGGCTAAGTGCATATGCGTTGTATCCCCAAGCAGCCTCATCCCATGTAAGAGATGGAGGATTCTCACCTAAATTATAAAAACGAAGTACAAATCCAAAAACTATAACAACAATGAGAAGAAAACGTGGAGAAAACAAAAACCAATTCATGAATGAAATCAAATATATTGTAACAGGTTGCTTTAGGCTGTGCTTCTATCACTCATAAAGCGAATCAACAGGTATCTTTGGAAAATTTTCCAAGAGTGTTTACTTCTCTAAGAGAAATACTACCCCCATTGTAAAATTGAAGGTTTTCTTCTTCTTAATCTGAAGATTGCTTTTTTTTAGTAATTTTTCTAATTTATTTGTGCTAAATGTATGAATATGCGAATCTCTCCATACTCCTTTCCTCATGTTCGTCCACCAATGCCAGACAACCCTGAATAATACATTCCCACTATCCATTTCAATAACAGCAATTCCTTTTTTCTTCAAAACACGTTCTATCTCAGATGTAACTTTTTCAGGGTTTACCACATGCTCTAATACTTCGGTACAGATAACAAGATCAAACGAATCATCAGCAAACGGTATTTTGTGGCCATCTGCTACTTTGAATTGAATCTTGGGATACAGTTTTTTTGCATAGGTAATCGCTGGATTGTAAACATCAATACCAAAGCATTCAGCATTAGGGTAAACACTTGCAATTTGAGAAAGAAACCATCCACCAGCACTTCCGACATCAAGTATGCGTGCTGGACTACCTTTTACCATAGAAAGAACTGCATCAGCTTTCCCCGTATGCCATATCCTTTGAAGGATATTGTTTTCTATTCCTTTTTGGTAATAGTCTGGTGGCACTTGATGCCAAATCTCTTCTAAATTATCATGTGCGTGGTGGCTGTTATTATTTTTCATACTTAATTATATATTTTCCATATCGGATTCCCAAAGTAATCTCTAATAAATGCACTTGGGGTTGCTTCTTTGTTACAATCATGAGCGGTAATAAGGGTTATATTCTTTTTTTTCAATTCAGGAATGTTTTCCAATTGTATACACTCTCGTTGAAATGTGACAAGACCGCTTGTATATTCGTATCCATCTTCACTCTGTTTTTTATTCTTCCAGGTATTTTGAATAGATGCAGGATGATATTTTTCATAAAAAGCAAATTGAACAACATCACCAAATGAAGTGTTAGTTATAATAACTTGTCTCTGTTTTAAAATTTCATTGTGAGCTATCACACTAACATCCTGAAGGCTCTTTGCCCACGCCTCTGCAGATTGATAAGCATAACGATAATAATAATCAAAAAGATATCCTCCAAGACTATAAGCGTATAACACTGCTAGAAGTCCAATTGTCAATACCCTCACCCATCTTAATCGCACACAGCTTATCAAAAACAGAACTCCACCTGCTACAAATACAGGGATCACTACAGCCATAAAAAGATTCCTTGCTGAGTATGGAGCACCCCCGATCATTCCTGGCAAGCCGCTTATGAGGAACAACCCAAGCATAAATAAAGCTGTTTTTTTCCGCTTGGTAAAAAAATAAAATACTCCAAGTATTAAAAAAGGCAAATCAAGGAGATACACTCTTCCCCTTGTCCAAATAGAGTAAATTTGATTTGGTTCTGTATACAAAAAAAGAAATTCAGGTGAATATGACTTTAGGTAATTCTCACTAAGAGTTCTTAAATAAAATGTTGGCTTATTTATAAACAATCTTCTAAGCAAAAGCGGTCCTTGTGACTCACGGATAGAACCGTCAATTGTCTCTTGAACTTTCGGATCTTGAAAGAACAATGCCTCTTTGGTATATGATTCTCCAAAAAAATGTATCACGGTAAAAAATAAAAAAATAACGATAAGTATTCCACCAGCAAAACCTAATGATTGCTTCTTTGATACCTTGAGAAATTGCTTTCCATACCATCCCAGAAAAAATACGAGAGGCAAAAATAGAACTGTCATACCTCTGTAGCTAAAAATAGCTAGAAGAAAAGAAAGTACAGAAAAAAATGGGATTTTTTTTCTTTGTACTTCAACAAAAAATAAAACAATCGCTAAAAGATAAAAAAACAAGGAAACATTTGGATCATACGCACTTCTTGAAAAATGGAGATGCCATGGAGAGATTGCCACAAAAAACGCTGAAAGAATGGCAAGCTTACCATCACTAAATAATTTCTTCACCAGCAAATACACTAATATAACGTCTAATACTCCTAGCAAAGCATATGGAGTTCTTGCAATTGTTAAAGAAATCTCAAAAAACCAATAAATTGGTACAGTAAAATAAACAGCCACAGGAAGAAATGGGAAACCTCCCTGAACCATCCATGTCAAAAATGGAAACGGTTCAGAAAATACGTTTTTTCCTGTTAATGCAATACTATATGAATTATATATATATCCTAGCTCATCATGCGTAACTCCTACGGGAACTAATCCAAGTTTATAAAAACGGAGTGCTATGGCAAGGACAATAACGACAAACAAAAAAATAAATTCAATTTTACGTTTTCTGTTCATATATAGATATAGTATCATTGTAACAAATAACTGTCAGATGGAATCAATAGATAAATTTATGCAACTTTTTAAGAGATCATCTTCTCTTTTTGTACTAATACTGTTCTCGTCAGTTATATATAGAGTTACCAATCTTCCTCTTATCGAATTTAAATCTGATGAGGCAATTAATCTGTATCTGGCAGCTCGACCTCTCTTTGGATATTCATTTGCTCCTGGAGCAACGACATCAAGTCTTGGTGTTTTAAATCCCCCGCTTCTAATCTATCTTCTGTTCCCACTGACACTTATAAGCCTTGATCCCAAAATAATATCTGGAATGATTGGAGTAATAAATGCTGTAGCAATCGGACTTTTTTTTCTTATTCTTTCAAAATATTTTTCAAAACAAATCGCTTTTGTTTCAGCCCTGCTTTTGGCGTTTTCTCCCTGGCAGATTATTTTCTCAAGAAAGATCTGGGCACAAAATCTCCTTTTACCATTCCTTGTTCTGCAACTATTTTCAATATTCAAGATAGTCAACGAAAAAAAACAAATTTATTGGCTTTTACTTGTATCCTCGGGCTTGTTCCTAATACAAATTCACCTTGCTACATTATTTTTTGTAGCCATCATAACAACTCCTTTGCTTTTTAAAATCACAAAAAAATCACTTCCTTATATAGGTTTAGGTCTTTGTTTAGGAATTCTTCCATTAGTTCCTTATATATTTTATGAGATGAAACATGGCTGTCCGGATTGCACTGCACTTGGATCGGTTTCTGAGAAGGCACAACAGGAGTCATTTGTTTCGTTTATTGAAAAACCAATTCAGATTATGGGAACAAGTGGGTTTTACAAGCTCTTTGGTGATGATTACCTTACCTTTCGTCAAACGTTTCCTCTTGCCTATCAAACAAGAATCGTTTTCGGAAGTTTATTTCTTCTTATTCCACTCAGTATGGTTATTTTTTGGAGAAAGTATCCTCAATTTCGATTTTTTGTGATCCCGCCTCTTACAATACCTATCATGTATTATTTTTTTAGTCTTGACAATCAAATTCACTACTACATCTCCCTTATGCCTTGTCTCGCACTTTTTTTAGGCGTAGGATTTGTATTCTTTTTGTCAAAAAAACTGATAATCCTTAAGAGTATTTCGATCGTTGTTTTTTTAGGTATCCTTCTTTCATCGATCTATTTCATCTCTTCTTTTTTTCACTTTCTATCGTATCATCAAAGTCTCTCGGGAGAATATGGAACAATATATGAAAAACACGAATTACTTATACGACGAAAATTTGAAAAATATAAAAATGACAGAAACTATTATGAGATGTTTTTATCATCATTTATTCCTTATTCGTTTGCATATGCTGATATACCATTCTCTAAAATGAATTATTCACCGCATTTGAGTAAAGATGCTCTCAAATCCATTGAAAATCGTCTGTTGAAAGTACCCGAAGATCCTCAGGCACAAAAACAACTCATTGCGTATTATTCATACCCTTTGATAACTCAAGAGACACTTTATATTGTCAGACAAAAAATGAAAGAAAATCCTTCATTACAAACTGTCTATCGCCAATTATACGAACGTTACCTTGCAGGATCGTTTCAAAAGTCAATAATTCATCCATCAACGAATATCGTTTTTGAGTTTCCAGAACATTGGCAAGAGGATGTAACATCAGATACAATAACATTCATACATGATGATCTCATGATGGTAGTCACATCCGCATCTCACCCAAATCTCAACAGTTATTCACCAAAAGATCTCGTTGCATTTATCAACACTCAAGCTCAGGTATATGAGTGTATTGATGACGAAATATGGTGTGGAACGACTATTGAACCAGTTCTTGTTGGCGATATGAGCCTATCTGTGACGCTCATATCCAATACAAACAAAATGATCAATGACGAGTCTGTCATCTCTGCAAAAGGAGTATTTAAACGAATGCTCCAGTCCGCTCACGCAGGCACGAATACCTAAACACCTGTGCTATTATAAACAGATCTTATTTATTCTAATGAAAAAACTTTTTTCTCTTCCTATTCTCCTCTTTGCTTTTGTGACCATTCTTATTTTTTGGAAGTTTTTTATACTAGGACTTCTTCCATTTCCAGGAAACTATATGCTTGCGCAATTTGAACCGTGGAGAAGTGAAGGATCGCGTGCTTCAGATGTAATACGAGCACACAAGCCAGTTGCAGATGATATTTTCCGAGAAAAAATCCCTCTCCTGACACTTGCAATGGATGAAATAAAAACTGGCAATGTCCCGTTATGGAATCCATATGGTGGAAGTGGCATGCCACTTTTTGCAACACTCAACATAGGAATTCTTGATCCTACAAATATTTTGTTTTTTATTCTTCCAGAATACCTTGCGTGGGTACTACCAATCATCATATATGCATTTCTTATAGGAGTAGCGACGTATCTTTACTTACGAATAATCAATCTTTCCAAACGGGCATCCTTTTTTGGAGGCATTAGCTTCATGCTTTCCGGATTTGTCGTTGTACGCCTGATTTATGGTATGTACGGAACTGCGATCTTGGCTCTTCCTTTGGGACTTTATATTCTCGAATCGTACCTTAATAACCACCATACAAAAAAAATTCTTCTTTTGCCCTTTATTGTCTTTTTGTTACTAAGCACAACACAGCCGCAAATTGCACTGTATGTCCTAATATTTTTTAGCATCTATACAAGTGTCAGAATAATACAAGCTAAAAAAACCTCAATCAAAAAAGGTGGATCTGCCATTATTCTCGTACTGTATGCAGTATCAGGTGTTGGACTTTCTGCTTTCCAACTTCTCCCATCTTTTGAATACCAAACATATACCAACGTCGTTTCAGGGGATTCAAGCCTTATTCTTGACGCATTTACTGTTCCAGTAGAGCACTTTTTTTCCATCGTTGTTCCTAACTATTTTGGAAATCCATCAACATACAACCATTGGGGAAAGGTAGACTACATACAAAGTATTGCATACATTGGATCCATTCCGTTTTTATTTGCATATTTTGCTTGTATAACAACGATAAAAAGATTTTCTACCAAAATATATCTTTTTACGTTTCTCCTAACCAGTCTCTATGCGCTCAATTGGTTTGGGTCAAAATTCCTATTCTCATTTAATATTCCTCTTATTTCTACCGGAGCTCCTGCAAGAATTTTATTTTTAGGAACATTTTCACTTGCAGTTCTTTCCGGTATCGGCTTTGACGAATTTCTTAAAAAGGAAATCTTTTCAAGAAAAGATTTCCTCAAAATGTTGCCAAGTATCCTTATCATATTAAGCATAGTTGTCACAACAATACTCTTTTATCTACTTCATATGCCATGCGAAAACGTAATTGATACATGCCGAACAGTTGGGTTAAGAAATACGATTCTTGAGTTTCTGTTTTTTATTCCAGGGACAATTGTTTTCTTCGGACTTCAATTTATCAGAAAAAAAAAGTGGGAATTCGCATTCTACCTTTTCTTCATAATCGTTATTGTTTCTGGAGTATATAACGCAAACAAATTTTTACCTGCGTCTTCCAAAGATACGTATTATCCTACTACCCCAATCATTTCATCTATTCGGAACGATTTTCCCGGAGGGAGGGTTTTTGGGCTTGGAACTTCAGCAATAGAACCAAATATTTTAGTAAAATATAAGGTTCTCGACCCACAGTATTATCATCCATTTTATATATTGCGATATAGAGAACTTCTAGAATATGGAAACTCTGGTGAATACAAGCCTACTCTTCCACGTGGGGATGCAAGAATCCATACCCATGTTGATCCTGACAATGTTTTATCAGAAAGGAGATCAAGACTCTTTGATTTATTATCAGTAGAATATCTTATGTATAAAACTTCAGATATTGAAGAATCACCTACAGAAAATATCACTATCGAAGGTAAGAAAGTATGGAAAGAGGGAGACAAATTTATAACACATAGAAAAACAGCACTTCCTAGAATATATTTTGTAACAAATCCTATTGTTTTAAAGTCAGATGAAGATATCCTTAGAACTATGTTTGCTAAACAATTTGATTATGCTAACACAGTTGTCCTAGAGGAGGATATCACTATCAAAACAGATGTGTTAAAACCCGAATATACTATACGTAATATTGATTACCAATATAACTCTATCAACTTTGACATTACAACAAATACAAACGGCATTATTGTTGTGACTGATAACTATTATCCTGATTGGTACGCATACGTGGATGACAATAAACGAAGCGTTCTACGTGCAAATTACACATTTCGAGCAGTACCGATCGAAAAAGGAACACATACAGTATCGCTAAGCTATGAACCAACAAGCTTTTCAAACGGGTTGTTAATCTCGGTATTGAGCCTTGGAAGTATTGGTGTTCTACTCTGTATTCAAAGAAAAATATTCACTTAGCTTCTACTATATGAAATACTTCTGAATTATCTTCACGTTTTATTATTTCAAGAACACGAAGTGATTCTGGTTCCTTGCACAAACCGCTATTTACATAGAGAACATCTTCTTCAAATGTTTTCGTAAGACCTCCTTCATTTATAATCTCACGTGCCGGACATTCTTCTTGCGAAAACTGATATTGGCCAAAATTGATACGATCGAAATCTTTCATCGCTGTATATTGTGTTTCTTCTTGGAACCTTACTGGATCGTATGATGAGTAAAAGAGAAAAAATATAGTCGGTGCTGACTCCCTATTGGTTACTACCATTCTTTTGTATTGGGAAAGAAATTTATTTGTCTTTTTGACAAGTTCTTTATATCCGGCATTTCTATACCATGGACGATATGCTGGAGCATGCACATAATACTCATGAAGGTATTTTACAAAGAAAAAAGTCATTGACAAAATAACTAGGATAATCAAAAAGTAAGAAATTTTCTTATATTTTCGAAGCTTATTGAAAATCCATACTATTCCAAATGCAATAATAATAATAAGCGGCGGGAGCATAAAAAGTGTCCTTTGGAGATTGGGAACATCGTCAAATGTAAGTGCTGAACCTATCGGCGAAAGTAATACCCACCCAATCAGAAATAAACCGATTCTTTTTTTCTCCTTAAGAAGAGCAAATGAACCAAAGAGGAGAAAAGGCAATAGCGGCAGATACAGAAGTCCTACACCAGGAATCCTATATCTATCAGGGAACCCTGCATCGCTAAAAAGAAACGAATACGTAAAATGAGAAAAATAATTTATGAAAAACTGATCAGAAAAAACAAGAAGTTTGTTATGAAACATTCGTGCAACGTGATGTGAAATCCCTACTTCTCCATCTCGATGAATTGTTTCTATTAATCTTAATGATGCTTCTGGGGAGCTTGTCAGAGTGAGTGAAGAAATTCTCAGAGAAAGTGTTGAGGAAAGCAAAACAAATGCTATTGGAAGAAGTATTGTTATGAATAAGATTGAAGAAGCTTTCCACTGCTTTTTAACCTGTTGTTTTGCAAGTGTGACAAAAAGAAGTGGTAAAAAAAGTGGCAAAAATGCACGTGGAGCCTGATACAAAAAAAGTGTTACGAAAAAAGTAGAAAAAGTCACAAAAAGCAAGAGAAAGTTCTGTTTTTCTCTCCACTTAAGAAACAAGATAAGTCCTAAGAGGTAGAAAAAAACGACAATCGTATTTTCTGTTGTCGTTCTTGAAAGATTAATATGCCATGGTATTATTGCAAAAAGCAGTGAGGATAAAAGCGCAAGCATCTGACGTTTTTGATAGCCTACAAATAACATTCTGGTAGCTATATACAATAGCAGCACTGAGAGCGCTCCAAACAGTGCTGAGGGAAACCTCACCGAAAACTCACTAAGCCCAAAGACTGCGATTGACGGAATTGCAACATATGAATACCCTGCGGGACTATAAAGATAAGACGCCAAATGAAGAGGAAGCAGATCCCCTGTCATTTCCCTACCGGTTTTTAATAGAGAGTATGAGTTATATCCAAGAAACGCCTCATCTCGATGAAACCCAACTGGGAAGTCACCTAACCCATATATACGAAGTGTAAGAGAGCAAAAAAAGATTAATAGTAACAAAAGAGAAAACTTTTTCAAATTAATGATACAAGATGTTATCTAACAATTTTTTGAATATAATACGTTTGATATTGCTTAGCGGCGTACACATTCACAATGCAGCTTAAGCGATCAACAAGACTATTCAGGCGTTGAGACATTATACTTCCCCAATACATCATTAATACGAATCTTCATAAGGTCTCTGAAAGAAAGAAATATATCTTTTATCAGTATAACTCTTGTCTGTGGGTCATTACTCCAGGTAACAGGAACTTCCTTTATCAAAAATCCCTTCTTTTGAGCAAGGAAAATGATTTCGCTGTCAAATCCCCAACCGTGTATACTTTGAAGTGAAAAAAGCTGCTTTGCCGCCTTCTCTGAGAAACACTTAAATCCACATGTAAAGTCCGATACGTCAGTTCCCAAAAGGATTGATGAAAGCCGGGTAAAAGCTGACCCCAACTGTTCACGTAAAAAAGGCTGTCGAATCAAAATCTCTGAGTCCTTGGTTCGTCGTGAACCAATAACAACATCGAAGGTCGTAGCATGTGGTAAAAACTTTTGAAATTCATCAACAGGTGTAGAAAGATCAATGTCCAAAAAAAGCCGCAAATTTCCTCGTGCGTTCTTCATACCTTTTTGGACAGCATACCCCTTGCCATGGTTTTTCTCATACGAAATAAGCCGTAAGCTTGAATGCTTTAGCTTTTTAATAAGCGTAATCGTCGCATCGGTACTGCCGTCATTAACAACGATTAACTCGACACGAAACGTCTGTTCGTCAATAAAACGAAGAATCTGACTAATGCCACGGGTAAGACGTTTTTCCTCGTTATACACGGGAACGATAATGGATAAAAACGGGCTTTTTGTTTTCATTTTTTACAGACTAATATTAAACTGGTGCCGAATGGAACCCATCCTCTCACAACAAGATATCGTTCGATGTTTGAAAGCAAGGTGAAAAAAATGTTAAAAATAGACGGATTGGTTGAAAAATCTGACTCGTAGGTTTTATTACGAGACTTAAGCTTTCGAAAAAAATAGATCGGCATAACTAAAAATGAATACATATAAGAAGCTCGTATAACCTCAAACCCGTGCTTCTCAACAACAGTCTTAAGATCATGCTTGGTGTACCTCTTCTTGTGTTTCAGAACCTCATCCCAAGTACTCCACAGCCACTGATATGCGGGTACAGTAAGGATCATAATACCACCGGGTTTGAGAATCCGGTTTGTTTCCCGGAGTGTGGCGTTCTCTTCAGTATGTTCCAACACATCAAGCATGGTAATAACATCAAAAAAATCATTCTTAAATGTCCTGTCAGTAACCTCCCCCAATGTTAAATGCCTAAAACCACCTCTTTTCCTGCAAAAAGAAAGAGCTATTTTACTCTTATCTAGTCCCCAGACTATTCCAAAACTTGAAAGCATTTCCATAGTTTTCCCCGTTCCACAACCGATATCTAAAATTTGAGGTTTTTTATTGGGCAAAAAAGCGGCTAGCATTCGCTTGATAGTATTTCTTTTGGAGATATGCCACCAATGCTTTTCTTCTTGCAAATATAAATCTTCGTATAGGTCTTGTCGCATGGGTTTATTGTACACGATGAGTGCTTTCAATAGGTCTAAAAACGGTCATAACCTCCAATCCATCAATAGTGACACTAAAAACCTTCGGATGTGATGAGGTATAAATATAAGGATCCCATCGATAGTTATTACGATCTTTGTACCATCTATAGTTACTCAGTATATACTTCGCACTCTGTGGACTGTCAGAAACGACGAAGCGTTTTTTGTTCTCCTCATCCAAAATGTCAGAATTTTTTTTGTGTCCGTGAGCAAAAAAAACAGGTATTGCTGACGAACTGTCATGTGCTGCGATGTACTCCAGTCCTTCACGAAAAGTGAGTCCCCAATAATCCAGTTCAAAATATTGTTTTGCATTCTCCATGCCACCCACCAGCTCGTTAAAATAGAGATGTTGGTGTGGATGATTAAAAGTCATAAAGCACAAAACGCTTATGAGATTGACAGAACACAAAACAAAAACTATGGTCATCAGATGGAAACGATTCTTGTTAAAATAAAGCAAGGCCTCAAATCCTATAAGAGCAATTAAAATCAAAGAAGGATAAATAAAATAAAGCTGCCGCCAGCCGTCATAAAGAGTTGAATTAAGTCCAATAACAATAAGAAGAGGACCGAAAAACCAAGTTAAAAATAGTAAATCCTGCCTATAATTTTTGTAAAAGGTAGACATATTACGAAAGAACCTGTACGTCGTATATCCGACTCCCAATAAAAAAAGGAAAAGGTATATCAAAGGTGTAGAGATGCCGATCCAAACAATAGGATAATGCCAAGGGACGTACTTATCAGGAAAATAATTACCTAAATATAAGACAGTGTCGCTCAGTCGAGTAAAGTGACTAAAGCTTGAAAATGCACTCATAAAATTTTTGATCGGATCACTCCAAAGATACGGCCAAAACAAAATAACAAAACCCAGAAAGAGTAAAAAGAAAACAAAGAGCATAATAAGACGAGTTCTCCACAAACGCCTCTTCGACAATAAAAACGTATCAATAATAAAAAAACTAAATGTAATAGGAAGAATAATAAGACCAGGTATACGAATATCTACTACAAAAGCACAAGCCATGGCATGAAACATTGCGTGTGGCAGATTGGGTTTTTTGGTAAAAGAAAGGAAGGTGGAAACGGCAATGATCATCCCTGAAAGAAGTACAATATCTTTCGAATTATAAAAAGAGTCGGCAAAGATCCGCGGACTTAAAACTAAAAAAATCACACCTAAAAAAGCGATACCAGAACCAAATCTACTTGACGCGATTTTGTAAAAAAATACAACACTTACAAAGAAAAATAAGAAAGTAAAAAAATGACGAAGAAAGTAAGTCTGTTGCGATGACGTTACTCCTACAGCCTTTTCGATAATAAAAAGAGGGAGTTCAAAAGCCGTTCCGTAATCTCGATCTGAGTATGTAAGAAGATCATCGTTTTGTCCGGTTACGTATTGATAAGCGACTATGCCATTGTCTCTGGATGTGGATTCGTCCCATGAAATGCCATAATGATGAAATACAGAAACCCCCAAAAAAAAATAGAAAATGAAAAACCCTATAACCAAAATACGTAAATGACGTTTGATAACTTCGAGATTCATACTATCTTAAAATAAATCGCCCTTGTCAAAAACTTTGGCGATCCGATTTTTTTGTAAGTAAAGATTCTTACCGTATCGTTATGATTTGTCTGATTCTGGCCAAAAATATGCTGTGAGGAAGATCAACGAGAGGTAGCCAAGATGACTATTATTAAAATAACGTGACATGTACCAATACACAAAAAGAAATATTCCATACGCTAGAATCATCCTACGTAGTGTTGGTTGTCTTTTGAGATAATACAACAGGAACCCAAAGAGAGGTAAACAAACAATTACTTGCCATATCACAAATGGATAATATGCTGATCTATCTTGAATGAGCCCTAGTTGATGAAGAAGCATTCCAAGACCATATCCTGATATTGGATAAGAGTGATCTGTTTGTCCTGAGAGATACAAAATAGTGCTATTTATAAATGCATGCTGATCCCACAGGAAAAAGGGGAGCGTAATACATACAAAAACTGCAAAAAATGAAATAAAAGAATAAACAATATGCCTTTTGTTCTTTTGTTGAAACCATACAAATGCAATGAAAAAAGGGAAAAGCGGCCAGATAGACTGCTTTACTGCAAACGCTAAGGCCAATACCCCACTTCCAAGTAGAAACCGCCGTTTATATATCAAAAAAAGCGATACTATTAGAAAACCATATAAAAACATGTCTGATCTTCCCTCTAATGTGTAGCTTAACATTGCCGGATTAAATGCAAGAAGAAGAACAAACAATCGTTTCTGAAGTGAATCCTTAACAAGAAGCGATGCAGTAATGAGCGAAACAAATACAAGAAAATAAAGAGGAATTCGTGCATCGAAATAGCCAAGCGTTCTATTACTTACATACAAAAAAGGCAGCGGAAATATGTGGTACCAAGGCTGCATAACATAATGATAAAGCGCGGGATTAACTTGTGTATCTGAATAATGCCACTCTTCAAGTGCAGTTCCAAAATACGTTTCCTTATATGGATTTTTCCCATCCAGAACATATCGGATCGCAGATTCTTGTTGCAATATGATGTCATGTACACCATAAATTGGTGCAACAGTATGTCGTGAAACAATTGCAGAAATGAAGCTACTTCCTAATACGAGAATGATTACAAACCAAAGTAGTACAAATTTGAACCTGCTATAAACTTGCTCTTTGATTGGAGTAAGATCGAGAACTATATAAACAAGAAGTGATAAAAAAATTATTCCGAATAATGCATATGGAGTTTCTCCATGGGAAAGCCCATATGTCATAATATACGGTATTACAAGAATAGGAAGCAGAATTGAGTCTAAAGCAATTTTAGTCATAGCTAATTAATTACCTCACGAATATAAAAAGCAGTCGTACTATCGTTTCGTTTTATAACATCACGACCCACTGCCTCGCCTTCAGTCAGGCAGACTTCAAAACTTACGATGAGCGCACGCTTTTCTATATCTTCAACTTGTAAAACATCCTCAGGGCAATCATGATCTAAAAAGACATATTTTCCAATTGTGACATCATCTGTTTGAGATGATACATTAAGTAAAGGATACGATCTGTAATTATGATACATAAAATACACATGCATGTCTTCTCTTTTTGTCAGATAGATTCTATCTACATCTGATTCCCGCTTTTTTAACTCAGTCATAAGTTCGCTTACACCAGCATTTCTTCTGAATGGAAGATGAACAGATGAATGAACAGCATATTGATGAAAAAAATATATCATTGAGAAAAGAAGACAAACAGCAAGTGGGACAATAAAAATAAAACGCTTCTGTCTTTTCACAAGCAAGACACTATAGTAGAGTCCATATGCATCCAATATTTGAAATCCCGGAAGCATAAAAAGTGCCCGTTGTATATTTGGACTATCTTCAAGCGTCAAAGATGCTGCAAGTGGACCACACAAAATCCATATCAATGGAACATAAAAAAATCGTTGTCGTCTATTTATTAAAAAATAAAATCCAGCGACAAGAAATGGAACTTCAATATAATAAAACAATCCATGCTCAGGAACAACATATCTGTCTGGCAATCCGCCAACTACAAAAAGAAACTGTGTCGAGAAATATGAAAGATATTGATCTAAAATCTCTTTACTAAATACAAGAGCTTTATTATGAAAAACTCTTGCCGCAAAAATATCACCTTGATCAATATCAGAAAGCACAGTAATTTTTGTGAGTATATCTTTGTTCTGAAAAAGTGACGTTTGTTCAAAACGCCCACTTCCAAACTTTGTAAACGTAATAAAAACAGTGAATAAAATAAATACAGCCGTCAACACTACCAGTAGCCTTCTTTTTTTTACGATTGCATCTTTCTTCTTCTGTAACAGATATATACATGAAAGAAACATTACTAACAAAGAAGGGATAAATACTCGAGGAGTATGATAAAAAAAGTAACTAAGAAGAAAAAATCCATATGCTAAGAAGACATACCGATTTTTTTGGTGAGACAAACCATACAGAAGTGAAGAGACAGCAGATACAATCAAAAATAGTGCTACCACTTGTTCTGATGTAGCTCTACTCACCACAATATGCCATGGCGAAATCGCAAGAAAGAATGCTGACATAAGAGCAATATATTTATTTTTTGATATCTGATATGTGAGAATATAAAGAGGGATAAGTGTTATCGCCCCGATAAACGCAGTTGGTAGTCTAATCGTCAGAATATTAAGACCAAACAAGTTGGTGAAGACTCCCACAATGTAAAATATACCTGCTGGTCTATAATCACCGAATTTGTTTATATAAAGTGGCAAAATATTCCCATAAATATCACTTCCACTTTGAACTATTTTGTACCCAACATATCCAGCATACACTTCATCACTGTGGAGACTATGCGGAACAGAAGATAACCATATGAATCTTAAAACAAAAGCAAAAAGGATAATCAGGAAAAGAAGAAAAAATGATCTACTCACTTTCAAATTATACATTAGTTACTCAGTCTTAACCTAAGAAGTGTCCAGAGTGCAATAAATCCTTCAGAAAATGTCCTGAGTTTTTTTCCCTCATCATATCCTCTTGGATTAGTAGAGATTGGAACTTCCAAAATACGATATCCTGATTTAATAAGTTTCGCTGTAATCTCTGGCTCAAAATTAAAACCGTTTCCAGTAATATCAAATCTCTCAAGAGCTTTTCTAGGAAATATCTTGTAACATGTCTCCATATCCGTAATCCATTGACCGTACAAAATGCTTGTAATAAAACTTAGAAAACGATTTCCAATATAATGAAGGAGAAAACGAAAATTCCTCTCTTCTTTCGTAAAATGAGGCAATCTATTTAGTCGTGTTCCATACACTACTTCTGTCACCCCTTCTTTTATTGGTTTACTCAGCCTAACAAGATCTTGAGGATTGTACTCAAGATCTGCGTCCTGAATCAGAATATAGTCTCCAGTTGCTTTTGTTAGACCTGTCTGAATAGCTGCCCCTTTTCCTTTATTTTGGTCATGGTGAAAGACAACAAGATGCTTATTCTTATCTTGTACGAAAGAAATTTTACGTTTTGTGTTATCAGTTGAACAATCATCAACAACAATAATCTCTTTTTTTACAGAGGGGATTACGACATCAGTAACTCTTTTGAGGATTTGTTCAATTGTTTTTTCTTCATTAAATACGGGAATGATTATAGATAACTTCATGTTTCAACACTTGTTATGACAGCTTGATCTGATAATCTAAAAAGTGACTTTCTGACATCTCTCGATTGTAATATGTTTGGGAAGAGAAGAAAAGCAGAAAAAAACCCCTTTAAAAAATTGATATCCCACCTCAAAATCGCTTGTACTGTTTGAATTGGAAACCAGATAAAATGACTGATAAGTATTGTAGTATCTGTAGCATTAAGCCAGGTAAACATAATTTGATTTCTGTATGCTATCTGTTGTACTTGGTCTTTTGTGTAGGTTTTAACGATTGCTCCTTTTTCATGTTCATGTACAACCGTTGATTTTTTTTCAAATCTGACTGTATATCCAGACTTCAAAGCTCGATACGATAAATCAATATCTTCCCAATAAAAAGGACTATATAACTCATCCATTCCACCAAGAAGGTCCCACGTCTTTTTTCGAAATGCACCACTTCCACCGTTAACCCATAATGTCGTTTCTTTATCGACCCCTCCTTTTTTGTGAATTAAAAATCCCCGTTTCCAGCGGCCAATACCCCTCCCCCTGAGTACAATTCTCCCTTCCTCAATACTTTTATCCATAAACCCTACAGCAAACAGATCGTTTGATTTAAAATGATGCAAGAATGGCGTAATGAAGTCATCCTCAGGATATGCATCTGAGTTAAGAAGGACAAGAACCTCACCCGTTGCATGTTTTGCACCCAAATTAACAGTGGGTGAAAATCCGCTATTTTTTGTTTTCGTGATAAGCCGGAACCGCACTGATGATGTGTTATGTTGTTTTTGAATTTCTTCGATGACCGCAATACTATCGTCCTGTGAATAATCATCAACGATAAAAAGCTCAATTGTGTTCTTTGTTTTAGCAATATATTGTTCCAAAACGCGTAAAAGTCTTGGTATATTTTTTTTAAGGAGAATCGCACCATTATAATTTGGAATGACAATGCTTATTTTCATAGGATTTAGAAAAGGGTATTATAAAACTCGACGGTATGTCTGCCTTTTGGCACAACAAGTCCCCGAAAGGTATAGTTTGTCAGGAAAATCGGTGTATCTTCATTGTCAATTGTAGCATGCCATGTTGGATAGAAGGTGTCCATAAGTACCAAAAACCCCTCCCCTTCATTTACCGTTTCCAATACTACTTTGTCTGCACTGTATTCAAGTATTGAAACAGTTCCTTTTGTAAAAGCGCTTGAAAAACCCCCTCTTTCACCTTCAACAACTGCTGTTGAATTTATATCAGTACTTGGATCAAACAATGCACTAATTGACTCTTGTTTATTCTGAGTAACAATAATATTCTCAACAAAAAAAGCCCTCATAAAAGCCTTTGTATTTTTATACAATCGGGTTTCTCCTTCTTGATGAATTTTTTCAAGCTTCTCAGATTCTATATCACTAAGTGAAAGGACATACGAAACTCCCAATAAATCAATGATCCGTGAATCATATCTGTGAGGAGTAATAATCCTGTTAAATCCAAAGGGTGGTTGTATGTTTGGTTCATTCCGTTCTGATGCAGCAATAAGCTCAGCGTAACGACGAAGGTATAGAGGATCATATCCATCAACTGTCTGTAGTTTATACATCATTGATACATTTGGTGGAAGCACACGACTATCTGTAGACATGATGCGAAAAATTCCAGGCTGATCTTGAAGATAGTCAATAATTTTTGTTTGAGGATAGAGATAATGCGGAGATGAAAATGGTAAAAACTTTTGTGAGAATCGAGTTACATCAAACACTGAAACAGATAAAAAAAGCACTAAGATAAGTATCACAAACCGCTTATATTTTATAACAAAGGTTAATAGGTAACCAATCGTTGCAATGCCCAAAAGAAGTGAAGGAAGGATAAGATTTCTTCGTGATACCAAAACGTTTTCCTTCCCAATTTGTAGTGGATCGTTTTGTTGCATCATGACTATCCACAACGCGCCGAAAATTGCAATTACAAAAAGAAGTGGAATAAAAAATCGTTTTCTGTTCATCTGAAACCTGTCAAATCCTATTGCCGCAAGGACCGAAAGCCCAAAATCAATGAGGAAAAAAAGCCTTGTGGGTTGCGCTGTTGAAAGAAACGGAATTTGTAAAAGAAAAGGGATCTCTGCAAGAGGAGTTGGCAATGCAAAAAGCAAACTGACAAACACAAGGGATCCGAAAAAAAGCGTTTTTTTGCTTCTTACGCAGATAAGCGCAAAAAAAGCCATAAGAATTGGAATGATTCCAATATACCCAACAAGCTCAGCATAATTCCACACTCCCCAATAATTCAAAGTGGTAGGATTCCCAAAAAAATCAGGTGCCACAAACTGTACAAGATGCTCATACGGAACAAACCATCCCGGCTCTTGCAAGCTTGATCTATCAATATCCCGTGCAGATAACTGAATAAATTGAAAAGTTGGGACGAGTTGTATCGAAGTGATCAAAAATATCACGATACCAATCCCGATAAATGGAAAATATTTTTTTACCGAGGCGTCTATTACTCTTGTAATTATTTTTGATTGAGAAAGTTGAACAATTCGACCAATTAAATAGATATTGCTTATGATAAAAGCATAGAAAAATGTCTGCAGATGCCCAGCAAAAATCATAGAGACCTCTGCGAAAAGCAGAATACCTACCCATCCTACTGTAAATTTTTTGAGTAAATGTTCTTTTGCGAGAAGAATTAAGGGTAGCCACAATGCAGTATGCACAACTGTATTCCACTCCATCCACGCTACAGAAAATCCGGAAAACGCATATGCGATTGCGCCAAGTATACTAGCGAGAATTGATAGCTTGAAATATCTTAGATAGACAAAAAGAAATAAACCCATGAGTAAAGGTTGAAGCAACACAAGCACACTCCAGGCAATATGAAACGGAAAAACTGCAAAAAGGATATTAAGTGGATAAAATGTAGCACTTTGCAAGTTGGCTAAGAGTGGACTCCCACTAAATGTGTAAGGATTCCACAGTGGAAGTGAAAACGATTGCAATTTTTCTATCCCAAGAAACCTCCACGGATACTGTTGCCTTACAGGATCTGTGATCAGAAAATTTTTAAAGGGAATGCCGTTTGGGTAATCAGCGCCGTAAAAATCTCTAAATGGATGGTAGAGTCCAACGAGCGAATCGGAAGGAATTGGAAGAAATCCTTTCAAAAAAAACTGGCTAAAAATAATACAGCAAACGCTAAAGATAAGAGCGAAGGATACCCATATTGTTTTCATACTCAAGAAATAAGTTCGTGAATTGACTTTGTAAATGCTTCAATACTAAAATTTTGTGCTCTCTCTTTGGCATTACTTGATAACTCTTCAAGCTTCCATCTATTTGTCGTGAGAAGTTGTGTTTTATGAAAAAGATCATTCAAGCTATTCCAAACAAAACCATTTTTTTCATCCTCAACAATTTCTTTTTGCCCTCCCCCATGAAACACAACAGGCACACAGCCTGCACTCATTGCCTCAACAGTAGATATCCCAAAATGCTCTGCAAGCTCAGGATGATGTGATAGATCCTCATCGTATCCGGCTGCGTGCCAATA
>Ga0066639_10000258_pt1 | contig 44303 bp, 47 predicted proteins | sample CryGeyCG2114_010_2_FD_59504 | JGI IMG/M metagenome (GOLD analysis project Ga0066639, IMG submission 59504) | Groundwater microbial communities from aquifer - Crystal Geyser CG10_big_fil_rev_8/21/14_0.10 | ecosystem: Environmental > Aquatic > Deep subsurface > Groundwater | place: USA: Utah...
CAAAGGTGACGAAGTTTATGCTGGCGAGATCACCCGCGATGAGGCTAAATGTCTGAATAAATGTATGAATACAGGAGGTCAGGTTGAACTTCTATATGGCTATATCTCGGTTGAAGTACCAAAAACTTATTGTCGTACTGTTCATTTTTCATATGACAGCGGAGAAACAGTAACGGTAGAAATTTCACATTCTGAGATTGAATTACTGAACAACCAACTCAATCTGATAGCCTAGAAGTAAGAGCACATCATAATTTTGTAACCCCATGTTAACAATAACAACATGGGGTTATTTTGTTTGTGGTAATATTAGCAAAAAGCTAATAGAGGTGAATTCAAGATGGCTGAGAATGGAATGAACTTTCACAAAGAAGTCGAAGAAAAGATTGAAGAGCATCGTCCAAAACCAATACAACTATTGAAAAGAGAGATAGATAAATATCTAAAAGAGATCAATGGTAATCCAGAAAATCTCACTCATTATAATTTCAGCAGAATACTTCGAGTCAAAGATGAAATTCAGGGGATTTGGGAAAATGAACATACTGTTTTGTTGCGATTGCCAATCATAATCAAATGGAAAGTTGCCTCTGTTCGCGCATCGATAGCAAAGTTTGTCTCTGATACATCGTCACCGGCGCTGGATGCAGAACATACCGCAGAGCACTCAATCGATATAGTTCAACTTGAAATGGATCTTGAAGAGAAGCATTTGGGAGCTGACACCAGTATCAATGGACAAGATATTGACATTAGTATCACGACCGTCATAATTCCAGCAAATCCGCTAGACCCATTTGGAGTGACTGAAATATGGCCGGTTAATGATCCTATGACACATGCATTCGCACAAAAAGCATTATGGCTGGCACAAAAACCAAGTGTATGGAACATGGATGAGTATATCATCCAACTTGAAGAACTAAATTCTCTATTGGAATCTAATATCAACGCTGCAAAGTAACCTTATAAACCCCATTGTTGTTAATCATCACAACAAGGGGTTGTTTTGTTTATGATAATATCTAGCTAATAAGCATATTTGGAGGGTCTAAAGATGGTACGTTCCAGTCCAACGGATTTTTACACGACCGATGCGCTTGCTGCCATAGCAGCAAAATGTCCGCAAACAGTCACAATGACCGAAGAAGAAATTGATAGAGTTCTCACTATAATCAACGAAAGCTTTGATACTCGTCGGTATGAAGACTTTGAAAGATTCAGGCGCAAAGGCGACATAATTGTTGGTGTCAAAGATGATGAAGAAACAACACTAATTCAACTGCCTTTGACCATAAAATATGGAGGGTATGATATCAAGCCAAAACAAGTCACATATAGACCCTGTCTTCTCGCTGCTAATGAAGATGAGATATTAACGTCATTGATTTCTGTAGACGTGATAACTCTACTCGTAGATATTGAAGAAGTACATCTTGGTATCAATGAAGATAATGATGCGTCTATAACCTTGCCGCTAGAGACTGAATTGGTTTTTAGTCTAAAGGAGCGCGATACTCCACGCAAAAAACATTACTGGTGGCATGTAAATGTCAAGAAACCAGCATAAGCTGAGTAAGTAGTCCCAACCCCATTGTTGTTAATCATCACAACATGGGGTTGTTTTGTTTTTTAGAAAATAAAAACAGGAAGTCTGTTTAGTGACTTCCTGTTAACTATCGCTAATTTCCAACACTCATTATGACATTTGCCAAAAATGCATTTGCTTCATCAAGTGTCATTAGCACGCTTTCGCCATCTGTGCCTGGTACTTCAACAACTGCCTGGTCAAACGTTTGCAAATCTTGATCGAATATGTGAGTCGCATGCTGTGATAAGATATGCAACATCACAGTACCCTCTTTTTCCGTTCTATGATTAGCTATAATATCTGGCTTAAAAATGACACCTGATATGTCAATTTCTTCAACAACCCAACAGAGATTGTACGGTGGTCGCAAAATGATTCCCCAGTGTGTATTCTCATTTTGCATAGAATAATCGTAGCTGAAATATAATGATTCTTCATCGAACCAATAACCAGCGTTATACACTCCAAAGAATCTCCCTTTCTTTTCTGTAACAATCTCACACAGCCGCTTAACTTCCTCTTCTGTCATTTCTCTCGGCTTCGGACGAAGTTGATCGACCATCGCTTGCACTTGTACTGATAATGTACTCATGTTGATTCCTCCTATGTAATCAGTTGTAGAGAATATACATAGATTCCAATAAACTTTCAATACTATATTTCGGTTTACCTTCGTATGATACAATAAACTCTGTGACAGATTTTAAACTTCAAACAAACTACACGCCAATGTATGATCAGAAGCGAGCGATTAAATCCCTTGCTAGTGGAGTGCGTGATGGAGATAAATACCAGACACTTCTAGGTGTAACTGGATCTGGGAAGACATTTACAGCTGCTAATGTAATCCAAGAGCTTCAGATGCCTACATTAATTATCTCTCATAATAAAACTCTTGCAGCACAGCTCTATCAAGAATTTCGTGATTTTTTCCCTGATAACGCCGTGAGCTATTTTGTAAGTTATTATGATTATTATCAACCTGAGGCATATGTACCTTCGACGGATACATATATCGAAAAAGATGCTGATATAAATGAACAAATTGATAAATTAAGACTAGAAACAACGACCAATCTACTAACCAGAAAAGATGTTGTAGTTGTCGCATCAGTATCGTGTATTTATAACTTGGGTTCTCCTGATGATTATTCTAACTTTGTTTTAGAACTTACTCCTGGAATGAAACTAGAACGTGAGCAAATTATTACCCGTCTTGTAGATCTTCAGTATGATAGGGGTGACTTTGGCTTTCACCGAGGGACTTTTCGAGTAACGGGTGATGTTATATCTATATTTCCTGCATACAAAGATATTGGTATTGATATTGAAGTTAGTGATGGCAAAATTTCAAAAATGACTCAAATCGATCCAGTAACCGGAGAGGTTATCTCCGAAATGAGTGATCGATACACACTATTCCCAGCAAAACATTTTATTACTGATCCACGAGCAGATAAATCTATTTTTGAAGAAATAAAAGCAGATTTAGATGAAAGAGTGAAGTTTTTTAAAGATAATGGTCAAGATCTGGAAGCACATCGCCTAAAACAGAAAGTGACCTACGATTTAGAAATGATTCAGGAAGTTGGCTATGTTAAGGGAATTGAGAATTATTCCCGTTATTTTGATGGTCGTAAAAAAGGTGATGCTCCCTATGCATTGCTTGAATATTTTAATAAGGCATATGGTGATGATTGGCTAGTGTTAGTAGATGAAAGCCATATTACATTCCCTCAGATTAGGGGAATGTTCGCAGGAGACTACGCGCGTAAAAAGACTCTAATCGATTATGGATTTAGATTGCCCGCATCATTTGATAATAGACCACTGCAATTTGATGAGTTTATGAGAAAGATTCCTCGTTTTATTGCTGTATCTGCAACACCAGCTGATTGGGAGTTGTCGATGTCTGACGGCAATGTAATTGAGCAGTTGATCAGACCAACAGGTATCCCAGATCCAAAGGTCGAGATCCGTCCAACAAAAACCCAAGTTGCTGATGTAATGCAGGAAATTAGTAAAAGGGCTAAGAAAGGCGAGCGAACTCTTGTAACAACGTTAACAAAACGTACTGCGGAAGATTTATCAGAATTCTTAAAAGAAAAGGGTCTTAAAGTTCACTATCTTCATTCAGAAGTAAAGACACTTGAACGAAGTGATATTTTAGATGATCTTAGAAATGGAACATATGATTGTTTGATAGGTATCAATTTACTTCGTGAAGGATTAGATTTACCTGAAGTTTCATTGGTTGCAATTTTAGATGCTGACAAAGAAGGATTTTTAAGAAGTGATGTTGCTCTCATTCAGACAATGGGAAGAGCTGCACGTCATATTGAAGGTGAAGTAATTCTCTATGCAGATCGTACAACTGGATCTATGCAAAGAGCTCTGGATGAGGTACGCCGCCGACGTGAGTCTCAGATCGAGTTTAACAAAAAGCATGACATCACACCAAAGGCAATTAACAAGCCTATTCGTGAAAGACTTGTTGAGAAAGAAGAAGAAAATGATACTGATTGGATTTATGAGACAAAAGAACCAACATTGATGAGATTGCCTGATCTATCGCCAGAGAGCTTAACTCCTTCTGATAAAAATAGGCTAATAAAGACATTAAAGAAAGAAATGCGTCTTGCCGCGAATGATCTCAACTTTGAATTAGCGATTAACATCCGCGACAAGATTAAAGAGCTAGAGAACTAGTTTATTCCAAGAACCATTCAATCGATACAATCTCATAGGTATCACTTATATATTGTCTAGCAATTGATACATTAGAGTCTCTACCTAGGCCAAATTTTACAGAAATCTCATCGCATCCAGTTTCCCAAAGTTCTCTCAGATCCATTGAACTAAATACGCCAAAATCCAAAATAATTGAATCTTTTCTGTTTGGACGATAGGACGGAAATATAGTAATCAAGTTATCACTGATTGCATGGCTGACTGAGTCAGTTACTAAGAGTAATTGAACTCTTTCACCATCAGTATTTTGCAACCTAGTCCTAGTAATTATCTCGTAATCTTCACTTCGCTTTACTAAATAAAACGGCATGTGCTTAGCTCCTCTAATATACAAACGTTGCCGATAGTATATATAAATTAATAATTTTAGGCAAAAAAATAGCGGATGCTATTTGCATAACATCCGCTAAAGTATTTCAGAATTTACACTAATCCAAACGTGTTGGAATGTCATCAAGACTATGTGCAAACACCAGAAGATGATGAACAGCATGGTAAGTTGTGTTCAGCAGTGGAAAATATTTTGTATCAGAATTTGGAGGACTCCACCAAATTTCGTTGAGCCCATACAACTGCATCGAGATTAAACTACCATCACTGCCCGTACCAATCATTACTTTATTGACATATACATCAATCAGATTTGAAAGGTCTGCTCCCATTACTAAAAGCCTAATACCGTGTCTTTCGCTTAACGTGTAAGGGATTGTTGATGCACCAAAAGTAAAAGTTAAAGGTATTTCCTTCGTCGCAGGTACTTGTGATCGTGTTAGATAGGTATACTTATTATGATCTGACTCTTGATATACATTATCGGGTACATAGCTGACTACATAGTATGTCATGTGCAACACCCTCTGCTATTTGATATTACCCATAGTATATATAATTTTGTAAATATAGGCAAAAAAATAGCGGATGCTATGTATTTAACATCCGCTGAATCAATATCTCATTTGCCAGCTAATCTATGTAGCTCATCAAGTTTCCATCGTGGGTACTGTTTGAATAGTTTCTGCTGAGCTTCAGACAGTGGAAGCATATTTAAAACAATATGCGAAAGATATAGCATTCCCGCAAAGCAAACTATCAAAATCGACCAGTAGCTCCCATTGAAAGCTAGATACACAGAAATTGGTAAGCTTACAATTGCAACAAGGTTAGCAATTACTGGCAATATAAAAAACCGGAACGCACCGACTCTATATAGTTTCCTATAAAATTTCTTTAGCTCAGCAGAAGCTTGCTGCTGAGTCATATTCCTAGGATCCACATTTTCCTCCTATAAATAGAGATCTTCAATGAGCTTTTCTATTGAGCCAAGCTATCGTTACCAAAGAATGTTGTAAAAACATTCTCTTGCTTTCTATTCTTCTCTCTAAATACTAAATGTGCGTGCATATGACATTCCTCTCGCTTTTGCAAAAAATTATACACCAAATAGCGGGTTTTTTTTGGTATAATATTCCTCGTGTCAAAAGATATCCTCAAAATCCGCGGTGCGCGACAACACAACTTAAAGAATATTGATTTAGATATTCCCAAGAATCAGCTTGTAGTATTTACAGGTGTATCTGGCAGTGGAAAAAGTTCTCTTGCTCACGACACAATTTATGCTGAAGGACAGAGAAAATATGTAGAATCACTATCAACATATGCAAGACAGTTTCTAGGAGTGATGAAAAAGCCAGATGTAGATCTTATTGAAGGATTGTCACCAGCAATATCTATTGACCAGAAAACAGTCTCTCATAATCCACGCTCTACTGTAGGAACTGTTACAGAAATTTATGATTATATGAGGCTATTGTATGCTCGTATTGGGCACCCTCATTGTCCAGAATGTGGTCGTGAAATTTCCTCTCAATCGGTTGATCAAATTGTGGAAGCTGCACTTTCTTTGATTGAATCAGAAATTACTAATCAGCCCTTACGCTTTATGGTGTTGTCTCCGGTTGTCAAAGATCGCAAAGGAGAGTTTGTCTCACTTTTTGAAAATCTAAAGTCAAAAGGTTTTAGGCGTGTAAGAATTGATGGCTATATGAAAGGTATTGATGAGGATTTTGTGTTAATGAAAACGAATAAGCATTCAATCGACGCAGTTGTTGATCGCTTGAGTATTCAGAAGTCAGATCTCAAAAAAGTAGAATCTCTATCCACATTTAAAAATAGATTAAGTGAAGCTTTTACAAAAGCATTGGCTTTATCAGACGGATTGGCAATTCTCTCAATTATCAAAGATGCTTCTTTTGAAATGCCAGAATATCCCAAAGAACTGGAAGACCATCTCTTTAGTGAAAGATTTGCATGCCCTTTTGATAATATTAGTTTGCCAGAAATTGAACCTCGTACATTTTCGTTTAACTCACCACATGGTGCTTGTGAGGAGTGTAGTGGAATCGGAAAAGTTTTGAAAGTTAATCCTTCATTAATTTTTGCAGAGCAAATTTCAATTGTTGAAGGTGGAATTGTTCCTTATGCAACTATTTTTGAGCACAATACATGGTTTGCTCGACTTATTAAGAAAGTCTGTGATGTACACGGTGTCGATTACACGGCTCCTATAAAGTCACTTAGTGATGATCAGAAGAAGTTGTTACTTAATGGAACCGGAAATCAAAAATATATAGTAGAAGGAACAAATAGGCAAGGACAGTGGACTCAGATTGAAGAGATTTTTAGGGGAATTATCGGCGAGCTTGAGGAAAAATACAAAACTACTGAATCTGACTATATGAAAGCGGGAATTGAGCGCTATATGACTGAAAAAATTTGTGAGTCGTGTGAGGGTACGCGGTTAAAGAAAGAAACGTTATCTATTACTATTGATGGTAAGTCGATAGCTGAGGCATCTGATCTGCCTGTAATCCACTTAATTAGATGGATAGATTCTCTTCAATCGCAGAGCCTTAATCCCAGAGAAAAAGAAGTTGCAGATCTAGTTATTAAAGAAATCTCAACTCGATTAGCATTCTTAGATGATGTTGGTCTTGGCTATCTTACATTATCCCGGGCTGCTCATACTCTTTCTGGAGGAGAAGGTCAGCGTATTCGTCTTGCGAGTCAGATAGGATCTGGTCTTACAGGAGTGCTATATGTTCTCGATGAGCCAACAATTGGACTTCATCAGAAAGATAATGCGCTTCTTATTTCAACACTTAAAAAAATGCGTGACCTAGGTAACACTGTGATTGTTGTTGAGCATGATAAGGATGTTATGAATGCAAGTGACTATATTTTTGACTTTGGTCCGGGTGCCGGGAAGCACGGTGGAGCATTAATCGCGCAAGGAACACCAGAAGAAATCTCAAAAGATAAAAATTCAATTACAGGTGAGTATATTTCCAATAAAAAGAAAATTGAATTTGCAAAAAAACAAAGCAGTGATGAAAAAGGATGGCTTACCTTGCACGGTGCACAGGCACATAACCTAAAAGACGTTACGCTCAAACTTCCTGTAGGAGAATTTGTCACAATTACTGGAGTATCAGGGTCTGGTAAATCAACACTGATTGTAGATACTCTATACCACGCAGTTGCAAAAGAGCTCCATAAATATCATAAAGAAGATCCAGGAAAATACTCACGAATTGAAGGACTAGATAAGTTTGATAAAGTAGTATTGATTGACCAGTCCCCAATTGGTAGAACACCGCGTAGTAACCCTGCTACGTATACGAAAGTCTTTGATTCAATTCGCGATGTATTTACCAATACTCGTGAAGCAAAAGCATTCGGATTCAAAAAAGGGAGATTTTCTTTCAACGTAAAAGGTGGACGTTGCGATGTCTGTGAAGGTCAAGGAAAAATAAAAATAGAAATGCAGTTTATGCCTGATATATGGGTAGATTGTGATGTATGTCATGGTGCCCGGTATAATGCACAGACACTTGAAGTAACCTACAAAGGAAAGAATATTGCCGATGTGCTCAATATGACAGTTGAGGAAGCTCTCGAGTTTTTCCATGTATATAAAAACATAACCAGAAGGCTTGAAACACTAAAACAAGTTGGGTTGGATTATATGGAATTAGGGCAATCAGCAACAACTCTTTCTGGTGGAGAAGCCCAAAGAATAAAGCTCGCAACAGAACTGTCAAAGCAACAAACTGGGAATACTATGTATATACTTGATGAGCCAACAACTGGTCTTCACTTTAAAGATTTAGAAAAGCTTGTTGCGGTCTTGAAAACTCTTGTTGAAAGGGGAAATACAGTGGTTGTTATTGAGCACAATCTAGATGTTATTAAAAATTCTGACTGGATCATTGATCTAGGTCCAGATGGGGGAGAATTTGGTGGTAAAATTACTGCCGAAGGCACTCCAGAAGATATTGCAAAAACCGACACCCACACAGGATTTTATCTAAAGAAGGAATTGTAAGTTCTGTCTTCGCTCTTTAGAAATCAATACGTTAAAATACCTTCATGAAGAAATTAATGTTATTAACTTTATCAATAGTATTTTTATTATTTCCCAAAGCTACTTTTGCCTCTGAAGATTTTTCTATTGAGGCTGATGTTACATTTGAGGTGACAGAAGATCACAATGCTCATATTACTCACGATATTCGCCTTGAGAATCTAACTACAGAGAAATTCACCCCTAATTTTACCTTTTCACTTAATGGCATGAATGCTGCTCGTATCAAAGTATATGATGACGCAGGTCAGATACCATATGAAAAAAGGGTTGAATCAGGAAAGGAAGTTATTGTACTGACTTTCAATGATAGTCTCGTTGGGCAAAATAAACATAGAAACTTTGTTATAGAGTTTGACGAGACCAGTTTAATTAAAAAAACAGGTGAGGTTTGGGAAATATCATTACCTAAATTGTCAGAAAACACAATTTTCGATATTTACGATGTGAGATTTATAGTTCCAAAATCACTTGGAGAGCTTGCATACATCTCTCCACAAGCTGATTCAGTCTATCAAACTGATACTGAGAATCTATATTATTTCCAAAAAGATGACATCTTACCCGCAGGTGTTACAGTAGCTTTTGGTCACTATCAAACTTTTTCGCTTGATTTAACATATCATCTTGAGAACCCATTAATCGTCCCTTCATCGATTGATGTTGCACTGCCTCCTGACTCACCATATCAGCAGGTATATTTTAATTCCATCACGCCAGAGCCAGAAACTTTAGTTAGGACAGAAGAGGGTAACTGGATAGCTACATATAGACTTGCTGGACGGGAAAGAATTGATGCAAGACTCATTGGTTATGTGAAAGTGTATTCAGGACCAAGATATAAAGAAGCTATTAGTAATGATATGTTGCAACAAAACTTAGCAAGCAGTAACGTCTGGCAGGTTGATGATCCAATAATAAAAAGCTTAGCGCTTGAGTTGCAGACTCCTGAAGCGATATATAACTATGTCATTGATACTCTTCAATATAATTTCGATAGTGCAGCAACAACACCAAAACGACTTGGTGCAATAGAAGCCCTTAATAATCCTAATGCAGCAATTTGTACTGAATTTACTGATCTTTTTATTGCACTTGCACGCGCTGCAGGCATCCCAGCTCGTGAAGTTAATGGATACGCAGCAACTGAGAATCCAAAGCTGCAGCCTTTGTCTTTAGTTGCTGATGTATTGCACTCTTGGCCAGAATATTATGATCAAGAAAATCATGTTTGGATTCCTATTGATCCTACATGGGGAGATACTACTGGCGGCATTGACTATTTTAATAAGTTTGACCTAAAGCATATTGCATTTGTCTATCATGGAATCTCGCCAGATGAGCCATCTCCACCCGGATCGTATAAACTAGGTTCAAATCCACAAAAAGATGTCTATGTGAATTTAACAAAAACATCTGAAGAGACTGCACAAAATATTTCAGCAGAGATGAAGTATATTCAGGGCAGTTTATTTTCTAAGCCTACTATTGATATCGTCATACATAATCCTGGGCCTGCTGCTTTATACAATAAAAGTATCACGCTCATGTTTGACAATACTCAGTATAAAACTTTTACTATTCAATCACTTCTACCATTTAGTGAGGAGCATATAACAGTAGAGCTCCCTTATGGTATTTTTGGTAGTGAACTTCCCAAAAATGCTACTGTGCACATATCTGGATTGGAAAAGACAGTCACGCTTGATAAAACACCACGTTTGGTTAGAGATTTATTACTAATCCTTATTAGTATACTTGCAGTTAGTGGAGTAACATTTTGGTATTTTAAGAAAAGATGATTAAAAAAATAAGTAAAAATAAAAAAAATGTATCTAGTATTCCAGAAGAAAGTGGTGTTTACCAATTTCGTGATGAGAATAATGACATTATATATGTGGGAAAGGCTATTAATTTGCGCAGTAGAATTCGATCATATTTTTCCCAGAAATTAGAACGAAAAACCGCAGCTATGGTGAATTCTGCACGATATATTTCATATATCACTGTAAGAAGTGAAATCGAAGCGTTATTGCTCGAGGCAAAACTTGTTCGTAAATATAAGCCAAAATATAATATCGAGCTTCGTGATGATAAAAGCCCTTTATATATTGGTATTACAAAGGAGGAATATCCGCGTGTAATTACACTACGTCAAACACAGCTTGAGGATGTAAAACTTAAGAAGATATTTGGTCCTTTTGTTAATTCAACTGCTCCCAAGTCTGTACTCAAGCGATTTCGAAGAGTTGTACCATATTGTACTCATAAGCCTGGTAAAAGAGCGTGTGTGTATTCTCAGATCGGTCTTTGTAATCCTTGTAGCTCCGTAATTAATTCAATCGATGATCCTCAGTTGAAAAAGGAATTAAAAAGTCTCTATGCAAAGAATATCGCAAAATTATCTCGCATGCTTTCTGGTCAGATCCGCACGGTTAAAAAAGATTTACAAAAACAACTCGAAGACTTTTCAAAAAATGAGGAGTTTGAGAGTGCTAAAGAAATTCTTGAGCAGATTAAACAAATCGATTACGTACTCACAGATATTGAGCCAGCTAGCTCGTATATTACTAATCCAAATCTAGTTGAAGATATATATCAGAAAGAGCTGGATACACTCAATGGCCTGATTGCTTCACATTTTACAATTAAAAATCTTACTAGAATTGAGTGCTATGATGTTGCGCATATAGCGGGAAGTCATCCGACTGCATCAATGGTTACGTTTATCGGAGGGAAACCAGATAAAAGCCTTTATAGACAATTTAAAGTGAGGCAAACGAATACATCAGATGATTTCGCGTCTCTTAAGGAAGTGTTGGCAAGGCGTAGAAAACGATTTTCAGATTGGGGAGTTCCAGATCTTATTGTCATTGACGGTGGAAAAGGACAGCTATCAACTATTGCTGCTTTTATCGATGAAGTGCCAGTAGTCGGCTTAGCAAAACGATTTGAAACACTTGTCTTTCTTAATGATGACGGTAGTTTCACTGAAAAGCGAGTTCCCAAAGGACCTGCACTAAACCTCTTACAAAGAATGCGAGATGAAGCACACAGATTTGCCCGCAGATACCATCACAAGTTGGTCTCTAAGTCACTCACTGATATAGCAGAAAAAGACAAGTGATATAATTATTGTATGAAGAGATTTTTAAGAATCTTTCTAATTCATGTAGCTGCTGTATATTTTATATCTCAGGCTGTATCTGGACTTCAATTTGCAAGTTATGGAGAAGGAGTTATCGTCACCGGTCTTGCTCTTGGTCTTGCCAGTTTTACAGTTAAGCCTATTGTCAAAATACTTTTGTTGCCAGTAACTCTTGCAACTGCAGGAGTTTTTAGCTTTTTGGCCAATGTCATTACACTGTATATTGTTGATCTAGCCTTGCCAAATTTCACTATATCGGAGTTCAATTTTCCTGGACTGACATCTACATATCTTGATCTGCCACGTCTACACTATACTGGACTTGTCGCATATATCGCATTCGCTATCATTATTTCTATCTTTGTCTCGGTTGTAAATTGGCTCAGAAAATAAGTCTGGTATAATACACACAATGGTAAACATTTTACTCATTATTCAAATAGTCCTCTCAGTCACATTGATAGGATTAATACTTTTGCAGGTCAAAGGGACAGGGTTTGGTCGAGTATGGGGTGGGCTTTCTATCTCGTCATCTCGCCGAGGACTTGAAGGACTTGTTTTTAAATCAACCTTTATAGTTGGAGCAGCCTTTTTGGCAATATCGCTCATACTATTACTCATCTAAAAATGAAACTTCGTTATTGGTTTAGACTAACCAAAGCTTTTTTAATGCGATTCAAAAGTGTTTTGTTTGCTGGCGTTATTGCTGGTCTTCTTATATTTAGTGCTGCACGTTTTTTTACCCCATATATATTTCCTTCGAGTGTTTCATATATTGGTCAATCGGGACGTTTCCATATTGATGAAATACCATATGAGATCACAAGCCAAATCGGTGAAGGACTTACAACAACAGATGAAACCGGTAATGTTGCTCCCGGTCTTGCAAAGTCATGGGAGTATTCTGATGAAGGAAAAGTATGGACCTTTACAATTGATACGGACAAGATGTGGCATGATGGCACTTATGTTAGCTCATATGATATTAATTACGCATTTGAGGATGCCCAAGTCAGTAGACCAGATGAGCAAACGATTGTGTTTACCCTTAATGCACCATTTTCTCCTTTCCCAGTTGTGGTAAGTAGGCCCGTATTTAAAAAGGGACTTCTAGGTACTGGGGAATGGGAAGTCTTGGATATAGATGTCACAAACGAGTTTGTTGAAAAAATCACTTTGGTTAATGCACACAATGAGAAGAAAGTTATTAAATTCTATCCAACTGAAGAAGCAGTTAAGGATGCATATAAGTTAGGGCAGATTGACATAATCTCAGATTTGCTAGATCCATTTCCATTTAGTGAATGGGATACTGTTACTACTTTTGAAAATATTAATGATGATCGATTCGTCGCTGTCTTTTTCAATAATGAATCAGATATTTTCGCAGGTAACAAGGAACTTCGCCAAGCATTGTCGTATGCAATTAATAAAGAGGACTTTAACGCACCTCGTGCAATTGGTCCAATTTCACCCAGCTCATGGGCGTATAACTCGCAAATCAAAGATTACAAATATGATGTAGACCGTGCAGAAGAGCTCTATGACAGTCTATCTGATGAAATGAAGGAGAATCTTTCGATTAACTTAACGACGTCTCCAGTTTTGCTGACAACTGCAGAGAAAGTTGCCGGTTACTGGAAAGAAATTGGTATTGATGTTCAGATTCATGTTTCGTCAATTTTGCCTGAGCAGTATGACGCGTTCTTAGCGATTTATAATGTACCAAAAGATCCCGACCAGTACGCGATATGGCACGGTTCTCAAGTGCAGACAAATCTGAGCAAGCTTTCGAGCCAAAGACTTAATCTTCTTTTAGAGCAAGGTAGACTTGAGCTAGATCAGCAAGAACGCAAGAGAATATATCTAGATTTCCAACGATTTTTGCTAGAAGAAGCACCAGCTGTGTTCTTGTACCATCCTCTCTCATATACAGTCGCTAGAAAGTAGATTAGGACACTTGCATTTTAGAATAACCTCCACTAGTATTACTTCGTGGATAGAAAATATATTATCGGTGGTTTACTCTTTGTCGGACTTATCGCCTTTGCGTATTTTAGTGCTCCTCAAGATCAAGTAGTTAGTGACCTTGATCTAAGCTCATTGTATAGCCCAAGGGGAGACACTACCACTGCAACATCTGCACCAAGTATGATAAACTCTGAAACAATGCAAAAACCAGAACTCACAATCGATGACTCCAAGACATATACCGCGACACTCACAACTTCAGAGGGTGATATAGTTATTGAGCTCGATGCAAAAAGAACCCCAATTACAGCAAATAATTTTGTGTATCTCGCTCGCGAAGGTTTTTATAATGGAACTATATTCCATCGTGTGATGAAAGGATTTATGATTCAAGGCGGAGATCCTAACGGAAACGGAACAGGTGGTCCAGGATATCGATTTGAAGATGAGGAAGCAGGACTTCGACCTGAATATACCCGTGGTACTGTAGCTATGGCAAACGCTGGTGAAAATACAAATGGTAGTCAGTTCTTTATTATGCACGATGACTTTGATTTATCGCCTGCTTATGTAATCTTTGGTAAAGTTGTTGAAGGCATGGATGTTGTTGATGCAATCGCCGAATCAGAAGTCTCAATATCTCCTTCAGGTGAAATGTCTAAACCTGTCACTCCTGTACAAGTTGAAACTGTCACAATCTCCGAAGAATAATTTACTCTCTAGAACATCCTCGCTGAGCTTTGCTATAGTAAATGTATATAGAGCTTTACCAATGCAAGAGACTAACTTAGACAATTTTTTTAACATTTCTACAAATGTGATGTGTGTGCTTGATTCATCATTTGTGCTCTTGAAGACGAATCTGGGCTTTGAATCTGTACTTGGTTACACATTGGGAGATATACAAAAAAGAAGACTTATCGATTTTGTCCATGCGGAAGATAAAGCTGTTACGGAGAAGTATCTTAAGGATACAGAAATTAGTAGTGAGCCTATTCACTTTAATAATAGGATGATTGCTGCTAATGGTGATATCAAGTCATTTGCCTGGGTATTTTCACGCCCTACGCAACATGATTTCATTTACATTACAGCTCAAGATTTCACACAGCAACAGGAAGCTCGAAATTTACTTATTAAAAAGAATAGAGAGACTGCGGAAGATAAAGCCAAAATTGATGCAATGCTAGCCAATATTGGTGATGGGATTATCGGTACAACAGATGGTGGAGAGATACTCTATATTAACCAAAGTACAAAAGACATGTTGGGGTATAGAGACAATGATCTTATCGGAAAGTTACTCATTCACGCAGTGCCATTGCTTGATGCGACAAATAAGCCAGTTGATACAAAACAACGCCCTATTCGAAACGCGATAATGACTGGAAAGACTTCAGTAAGTCGAGACTTTCAGTTTCAAAAGAAAGATGGAAAAAGTTTACCTGTTGCAATTACGGCTTCACCAGTAAAGTTTATGGGACACTTGATGGGAGGCGTTGTCGTTTTTCGCGACATAACTAAAGAGCGTGAGATTGATCGTATGAAAACTGAGTTTATTTCACTTGCTTCACATCAGTTGAGAACACCTCTTGCTGCGATGAAATGGTTCTCAGAGTCACTTCTAGATGGTGATAATGGTCAGCTTAATGAAGCTCAGCTTAAAGTTGTTCAAAATATCAGCGCATCTAATGAGAGAATGATTGGGCTCGTTAATTCGTTACTTAATATCTCAAGAATGGAGTCCGGTAGACTCATTATTGATCCTGAGCCAACTGATGTTGGCAAGATAGTAAATGAAGTGCTTGTTGATACATCAGCGAAATTAAAGGAGAAAAATCAAAAAATAACCGTAAGCATACACGAGAATCTTCCTCAAATTAGTGTTGACCCTAAACTAGTCCGTCACGCCTTTATGAATCTGATTACAAATGCGGTTAAGTATACCCCTGAAAATGGAGAAGTTGAGATAATGTTATCTAAAGATAACAAAAATATTATCTTTCGTGTAACAGATTCTGGGTATGGTATACCAGAATCTCAGCAGGAGCATGTTTTTGAAAAATTCTTTCGGGCTGAAAACATCAAAAAAGTAGAAACAGATGGTACAGGGCTAGGTCTCTATTTAGTTAAGCAGATTATAGTAGCATCAGGCGGGAATATATGGTTTAAGAGTGAAGAATCAAAAGGTACAACTTTTTGGATAACACTTCCTCTAGCTGGAAGTAAAAAACATGAGGGAGAAGTTGCCATAGACTCTTAATGCGAGTAATATCTAGATAATGAATGAAGATAAAAAAACAATATTAGTTATCGAAGATCAAGCTGATATTGCTGCCACACTTCAAAATAAAATTTCGGCTGGCGGATTCAATGCGAGTATCGCTCAAGATGGGGAAGAAGGCTTACGTATGGCACTCGACAATCATCCTGACGCCCTTCTTCTTGATCTCATTCTTCCGAAACTTGATGGTATGTCTGTACTTGAGAATATCAGAAAAGATGAATGGGGCAAAAGCTTGCCTGTCATTATACTTACTAATTTGGGTACTGGAGATGAGCTCACACGTGCTAAAGAACTTGGTGTATCAGATTTTTTGATAAAGACAGAAGTCAGACTGGAAGATGTAGTCTCTAAACTAAACTCCCTATTTATTGACTAATCTTCATGAATATCGCTATCTTTCTGCTCTACAGTATTATTGGTTTTTTCACAAATAAGCATCTTACACATCCACACTCTAGCCTCCACAATAAACTACCATATATAAAGATAAAGTTTATTCAGATATCACCTCATATTAAATTAAATGTGTTTGGTAGAACTATACATTTTCATCATTGGCTTAATTACGGAATTATTTTAATAATTTCTTTTACATTTAGTCATGGTCTGCTCGAAACATATACAGCAAAAGGATTACTTGTAGGAAGCATTGTACAAGGTTTTACATATCATGATTGGAAACACTTCATCATAAAGCAAGAGTAACTTTTCATTTGTTACCTGATTTCTGTTAAAATACGTTGTATTCAATTGAATATATTTGGTGGGTGTAGCTCAGTTGGTTAGAGCGCCGCTCTGTGGAAGCGGAGGTCGCGGGTTCGAATCTCGTCACTCACCCAAAAAACTATTGTATTGACCATAATTTTCCTCTTTAGCCTCAAAAATCATATTGTTTTTAGGTTCGAGCCGCTCAATTGATTTACTAAACTTTTGAAATGGCAAAAACATATTTCTTGGTTCAATACGTAAGATTTTGTCTTGTAAAACAAGGTTCGAGCCAATTGCTTTGAGAATTATTTTACGGTCTTCAATATCGCCAAATTCAAACTTTTCTTTACACTTGGCGACAAAGTTAAATGTTTGAACGCTAAAGTCAAACCAATTTTCTTTTGAGCTATCAGTCTTTTTAATTTCAAAGCTAGTAGACCATGCTATAATAGCCTCACCTGTTTGGGTAAGATATGTCTCGATTATACCCCAAGAATCGATTAGAGAACCAGGAGATCAAAAACCAACTCTTGGAGGCTGTGTATCCTGGAAAATATAAACCTTCGGAAAAAATAATTGACGACATTATTCAGCAATTTTGGTTTAAGGATTGGCACACAAGCTTAATTTCATATCAAATTGGCTATGAGACGCTTCATAAATATCTTTCTACAAAGAAACCTACTGTCTTTAATCGCTATTTATTCTATAAATTCTATGTAAAAGAAAACTTTAAAAACATACCATACAAAACATTACAGAATCTAGCACTCATGTTTGAACATGCTCATGTAAATGAAGTTAGCGTTGATAAGTTGCCCAAGCTTTTAGAGTTTCTATCCAACAAACAAACAAGTGTAGGTGTTAAGCAGTTGCTCGATGCAATGTTGTTTAAAAGAGTTACTAATAATGATGGGCAATCTGTTTATACTTGGTTTCATCATACATTACCTGAATTTTTAGTTGCTGAATTTATTCTTTCAAAGAAGGACCTAATAAAAAAAGCTGAGAAGTTTATTTTGTTGAAGAACAAAGAAATTACAGCCCTTAAGCACTCATGGTCTGGTGTTTTAAGGTTTTTACTTGAGAGTGATAAAGGAAAAGAATTTGCTATATGGTTACTAGAAATTGGAGAAAAACATAAAGACAACATTGATGAAACTTATTCAGATCTTTTACTTTCAATAGATCCATCTATCCTATCAACAAAATATAAAAACAGAATATTTGAGCTTATATATGACCAATATCTAGAATTACAGTTATGGATACCTGTTTATAGTAGAAGCTTAATTGGAAAGTTTGCTAGTAAGAAACATATTAAAATTTTAAGGCAGAGCTTAAAAAAGAGAAATCAAAACCTGGAAACATTAGTTTACCGTGGCAACGCAGTGGCTACGTTTGAAAGCATATATCGAAATAAGCCTAGCCTTTTTTCTAAAAAAGAAATTGAATACTGGAAGGATAAGTTAGTTGTTTTTGCAACAACTAGTGAATCAAATGGTGTCCTTCAGAGAAATTCTCTTTCAGCTTTAGAATACCTAAATGACCCGTCAGTTATAGAAAAAGTAAAAGCAGCTCGCAAGAGTGACGATAATCTTGTTAGAGATGCCTTTATCAGGTTATGCTATGCAGTTGATCCAAACAGTAACGAAACAATAGACTACCTATTAGATTCAATCGATTCAATATATGGGCGTGTTGGAATCTATGAAGTAACTGATGCTAAGGCTATAAAATATTTCTTAAGTAGTTTGCAAGACCACTCAAAACTAAGAAGCTTTATTGATCGCGAAAGTATTTTTGATGATCCGACGCGTAGAGGAGATCATATATTAATTGAAAACATCGATAAAGTCTCAGATAAAGCTGGCGTAGTAAAAGAAATTAAAAAACTAATAAAAACGGCATTTTTAGACAAAAATAATTACGATGTTGATAGATCCAATTTTATCAGAGAGTTATCTCTTATCGCTCAGAACAAAGATTCTAATTTTATTTTTGAGTTCATTGATTTTATATCCGTGCAAAAAGAACAAGATCATATACTTTATAAGGCCCGCGAGATATTACCACACTTACTAACAACAAAAAACGTAATAGGAATTTTTAATGAAGCAAAGAAATTGAATGTTAACGATGTGGGTTTTGACTTAAGAAATATTGTTTATCGAGCTAATAGAATAGAAGGCGAGCCGCATAGAGCATATAAAAAAGCAATAAAGGAAAAACTTGTTGATAAACCTCCCAAACAGCCACAGTTTTTTGAAAACCAAAAGAAAAGGACATATAAAAGGTTTAAAGAATACTTGGAACCAGAAAAAGGGCAGTATTTCCCAGAAGTATTTGGATATTATGTGAGATCCGAAAAAGATCTATCTTCATTAATTAGTAAAAGTGAAAAAGCTCGTTTAATAAAGCTTGCTGCAGAGAACTTAAAAAAAATTGACCCGAGGAAGATTAGAGTTTCAATGGAAGTAAAAGGCTCGAGTTCATATAAGATTTCTACGATTGCCGGCTACTTTGGTGATGTATTAAGAGTCATTCAGAAATTAAGGCCCAACCTTCTTAAAGAACATCGGCAAAAAATTATAGATTTTATACCTTTTGCATACTCTGAAGATTCATCAACAATCTTAGAAATAATAAAAACGGTATCAGATGACGAGTTAAACAATTTTGTTAACCCTACAATGCTGAACGAAGATGCTGACATTCGATATCTAATTCCCAGCTCATACATATATATGATGGGCGAGTATAAAAATAGAAATAAGAGACTAACTTCACCTAAGAAAGTACTTTTGTCTTTTATTTCTGATGACTATTTTTCAGATACGAACAGAGAAAGTGCATTAGAAAAATATGGCTTATTTATAACGCCTAATAGTGCCGCAGATTTTGCTTATTTAAAATCTATATTTGCTGGTATAGATGAAAAGGATGGTTTAGAGAGAAAGACTGCTGAAATTGCTAATGAGCACTTGATCCAAATTTATAAGAACTACAAAGCTGTTTCTTGGAGAATAGATCAAATAATAAGCAGAGCGGAGCCTTTTATTGACAAGCCCTCGTTGAAAGCAAGGTCTGTTACGCCTTTTCAAAACGAGTTATGGTCTTTAACTTTTGCATCACCACTTTTTTCATTAAAAGATGAAAAATACATGTCATCATTCTTAAGACTTCTTGAACACTCAATGAAACTAATAACTAACAATGAAGATGAATACTGGTCGTATGCAAATTATCTTTGGAAAATCGTAATTTCTTATGTGGATGGACTCAAAGAAAAAGGAAGCATGGAGCCTTATTTCTTTTTACAAAGTTGGTTTGAAAAAAATATAAAAGGAGAAAAAAGTAAATGGTTTAGAGGTCAACTAAGGGACTTAAGGGCAAAATATATTGATTTTATTAGCAGGAGTAATTTGTAAATATGGCAGAAAGTGAACTACGAACGAATGAAATACCAGATTGGGAGAACACTATAAAAGGTGATGAAAAGAGAATTAAATACCTACTACAAAAAATCCGAGACGGAAAGGTTACTGAAATAGAATTTCAGAAGATTGAAAAAGATTATCCAGGTTTGATCTTTTATTTACAAAAATGTAGCTATTTACAAAAATGTAGCCTAATTAATTCAAACTTTGAGATAATTCAAAATGGGTACGACCTGATATTATCTCAAGATAATAATAAAGCGGCAGCCATAGTTGCGAAAGCTTTAATGTCATACACAAATAGTCAAAACTCATGTTGGGTAAATGGGAAAGCTCCTGACAATTATATTTTTGAAGCGAATTCTAAGCAAGACTTTTCTTTTCACTATGCTCTTTTTCTACATGAAATCGGTATCTTAGTTGTACCAGCGGAGTGGGGTTATGATGAAGAATCTAAATCGTATTCATGCGCTTTTACAAATTTTGGACATAATGTTTGCAGACAACTTGAAAGATCAATATTTAATCCAACACAAAAGTTAATAGATGGTCAAGTTCCTACGGGTGATACATATATCGATAATTCTATCAGTATGAGAGACAACTATTCTAATGCGAGCGCTGGTTTAGGAAATAATGCAGAGCAAAAGATTGGAGGTGAATGATATGGATAATGGTGTTGAAGTAAGCGGAGAAAATACAGGAAATATAAGTGGTGGGCATGGAAATAAAGTAAAACAAATTGTAAATGAAAGAGACAATACTAAGATTTATATAACGGCTTTTTTACTAATTACTTTTATATTATTTATAGTTATTGTTAGTGCGACCAACAGTTGGAATCAAATTCCTATTATTGGAAATTTTGTCAATCAACTAATTAGATCACTTTGGAGTTAAATTTAGACTAAATAAACTCAATAAAGTATAATCCCTCTGCACTTTATTTAGTTTAAATTTGGAGGTATCCAATGCACGCAACAGTAACTGGAATTTTTATCGGAGAAGAAGGCACACATACTTCTGTTTCTGCTGAAAGATTGGTTTGCCGGTTTGGTGGTATTGAAGGTGACCGTCACCAACAAACAAGTAGCATGGCAGGCGCACAAGAAAAACATATTGTGCCCAAGTATCGCCCTGTTGCTAATTTGCGACAAGTAACTATTGTTGCACAAGAAGAATTGGCGGCAATCGCTCATAAGTTACAAGTTCCTGAAATATATGCTGAAGATCTCAGTGCAAACATCATGATCAGTGGTTTGCCTGACTTCACCAAGTTGCCACCGATATATTACCTTGTGTTTTCCAATAACCGCAATGAAACACATGCTGTCATTCGGCTTATGGGCGAGAATCGTCCATGTGTTGTAGCTGGTGCAAACATGGAAGCACGGTATCATGCGCAAGTGGGCATACAAAGCCGCTTTGTCAAAGCAGCAATGGGATTACGCGGACAGGTGGCCATTGTTTATGCCGAAGGCATTATCCGTAATGGTGATAATGTGACATTCGTGCCACATCAACCAAATTTAGAATATGTAGGAGTAGGTGAAAAATAGTTCTTTGAACCCGACAAAAAAACAATTGTCGGGTTTTTTAGTGTTTATAAGATTGTAGTGATAAAATACATACCTATAACATATTGAAGCACGTTAAATGTTAAAATATTCAGGAGAAGCTATGAAAAATTTACTAGCAAAGGGTTTTCACTTAACCGTCGGTAGATTGATTACATTTTATAACGAACAAATGTTCAGTAATGTGATTAAAAATCTAAAAGATGGTTTGTATTATGTTTCACCAAAACCGCCATTTGTCAGCCAACTCGCAAACGCAGATAGAACAAAGACTGACGGATATTACCTCCTAATTCATGATGAAAAGGCTATGAAAAGGTTTGGAACATCAAATCTTGAAGAGTTTAGCTATTGGGCTTGGAGAGCTTGCGGTATTGCAGGTGTTCAAATGGTCTTGATGGCTCAATTGGAAAGTAAATTCAAAAAGTCTACGATGGATCTAATTGCTGAAGGGCTAGCCTTTAAAGGATATGATACAAAAAAAGACTTTGGTTGGTTTCATCAATCACTAGTTGATCTTGCCGATAGCTATGGTGTTGATGGCAGACTTGCTAAGTTTGTTTCACCTTCACAGATTGCGAGCTTAATATTGGATGGGAATTATGTCCTATCATCAGTAAAAAGCCAATCGGGTGGGCATCTGTTTTTGATATATGGTTTTGAAGTAAAAGGTGGCAAAATTGATCACTTTATAGTTCATGACCCATATACTTTTAAAGAAGATGGTGAAGCAAAAGAAATAAGCAAAAAACGATTTGAGGAACTATCTACACGCAGAGTAATCATTTTAGAGAGCAAGGAGGATTAAAGTGTCTACAAAGATGGATCAACGGATCATTGGACCAGAAGATATTGATCTTCTTAAACAACTAACGGAGGCTGAAACTCGACGAATTAATCAAGCTGTTTCAGTTGAGTCAGAATGGTGGTCAGACTATATTATTCATGATGAATCCAAAGCTTTAAATGACGGAAGTCTAATTAGATTGCCTGATGAAGGTGATAACTTTAGGCTTATTGGAGACCTTAGAGGTGAGGTTGAACCAAGATCTATTACGCCCCAGGCATACTCGTTTTTGAAATATGTTGTTGCTAATTGGGCAAAAAGAATAGGTAATGACTCAGAAAATGTTTGGCTTGCAGTGATGTCGCTATATAGATCTTTAGAGCAGCAAAAAAAAGAAGCTTTAACCAATCCACTCGCATCACGAGGCTTTAGTTCACATACTGCTGGAAAAGCAATTGATTTTGACCCAAACGGGTATTATTTTGGAGAAGATAGAAAATCGATTCAAACTGGTAACCCAAACGTTACTTTCAATCCTATCTACAGAGACACGCTTGTAAATGTATTGAGAGAATGTGAAACAGAAGGATTATGTCACATCATATTTGAAAAACGATACAGAGTGGAAGAAAACCATATCGTTGAATATACTGCTTGTATTCATGTTTGTGTCTCACCTGAATATGTATAACTCTATAGAGAGTATTGAAAAATAAAGATCAATACTCTCTGTAAACATTTTGTATAATAAACTTAATTAATATGAAAAATATAATAATACTCTTTGGTGGAAGTTCAGCAGAACATGAGGTTTCTGTTATATCAGGCTTACAAGTATTAGAGAATATTGATCGCAAAAAATACACTCCATTTGCAATTAAACTCACAAAAGAAAATTTGTTTAAATATTATGATAGGTTTGAAAACCGCAAAGATTATCTAAAGATAAAACCTCAGATAATTAGCTTTGGCAAAGATGATCAAGGTTCATACTTTCAAACTTCAGGACTTTTGAAATCTAAAACTTATATCGATGGAGCATATTTAGCTTTTCATGGTGGTAATGGTGAATCAGGTCAAGTACAAGGCTTTCTTGAGACATTAGACATTCCATATACATCTCCAAATGTTGAAGCGTCAGTCATTTCAATGAATAAACAAGTAACTAAACAAATACTTAATGAGTATGGTATTAAAACAGTAGAAGGTGTTTCTGTTTGTGATGAAGACATTAAGGCTGATGTCAACAAAGTTGTTAAAAATATCAAACTAAAATTGCCAGTAATTATTAAGCCAGCTCATCTTGGTTCAAGCATTGCTATTAATATTGCTAAAACGAATGTCGAGTTAAAGAAATATTTACTCGAAGCAGCTCAAGTTGATACAGAAATAGTGGTAGAAAAGTTAATTAAAGATTTTAAAGAATATAATGTTTCTGTTAGAAGAATTAATGGTGAAATTATAACTAGCGAAATTGAAAAACCTTTATCAAGCGATGAAATACTAAGCTTTGCTGATAAATATCAAAGAGGTGGAAAGAAGACTGGCGGAATGGCTTCACTTCAAAGGGAACTTCCAGCAAAGATTTCAAAAAACCAAGAAAAAGAAATTAAGAATTTAGCCATAGATGTGTTTAAAGCAATAAGAGCCAAAGGAATGGTTAGAATCGATTTTATGTTATCTGGCCCGCCTGCGCAGGCAGGCAAAAATCTCTATGTTACAGAAGTTAACCCAATTCCAGGATCAATGAGCTTTTACTTGTGGGAGGCAAGTGGCGTAAGTTTTAAAGAACAAGTCACAGATCTCATTGAGCAATCATTTAAAGATCAAGAAGAGAGATTGTCAAAGAGACTAGACTACAAATCAGACATCATTGAGAAGTTTGTTAATCAATAATATAAATCATTCAATTCTGGAAGCATTAGTATGAAATACTCATCAGGATTGTAGTCGGCTAAAATTTTCCAAGCTGCATTTAAGTTATCAGCTAAAATAAACTTTTCAGAATCTTGATAAACATCCTTATATAAAATTGATTTAAGTAAAATCACCTTATCCACTATCTCAGCTAGATATTTACCTAATCTTTTATTTGCATCTTTATTCTCTTCACCTAACTCCGGTATACCAGCCGTAATAACTATCAGTTTTCTATCCGCTATATTTGCCCTTAAAACAGCATCTTTCAAATTATAGATAGCTGTCAATTCAGATATATTGTAGCTTTGATCTATTACATCAAAACCATGCATTTTCTTGATATCGCCTCTACGATCAGGAAACTTAAGCTTTCCTAACGTGTCATTAATTATGTCTTTCGGTATTTTAAGATAAACAGCAATTCTCTTAGAATAATCAAGAGGAGTCTTTAGATCTTTGATTTTCAAAGCATCTGGTTTTGCATATTTAAATATTTCCTCTAATGCTTTATTTAAGTTCTTTTTAGTACCAAGTCTTTCTAAATGTTGATCACCTATATTAGTTAATATAGATATATCTGGTGGAATAATTTCACAAACTTTTTTTATCTCTCCGACATAGTAAGGATCTGTTTCAGCAACAAGTATCTCAGTACTTTTATCGAAATTATTTATTATCCAATTAGCGATCCCAGTTACTGTATTAATATTTCCTGGGATCATCTGGGTTTTGTAGTTATATCTAATTAACTCGTATATATAATTTTTTGTAGTTGTTTTACCATGACTGCCTGCAATCAAAATAACTTTAGTGTCTTTGCCTAGTTTTTTAAACTTTTCAGCAGCTTGTTTTTGTATTCGTAATTTAATTCTCTCAAAATATGGATTTAGAATTGCATTAGATATTCCAATCCAGATTGGAGTAAATGGAAATAATAAAATACAAAGTGGAAAGGCTAATGCAGCCGTAATCTTGATTCTTTTAGTCCAAACAAGCCTGCCGCGCTTTTGTAAGTTTCGCCCCCAAAAGAATCTTCTAATAGTTTTGAAATATCTGCCAGTTTCATATTCTTCTAGTTGTAGAAGATATAAAAAATCAGAGATTGGAAATATATTTTTTAACATAAGCGTAGAATAAATTTGGTTTGTCTAAAAAGGTATTATGACCAGCATTTTCAATTACTTTTAATTCAGAATCCTTTATCAACTTGTTGATCTCATGAGCAAGTCTTAGTGGAGCTTCTTGATCATTTTCTCCCCAGATCAATAGAGTAGGAACATTTATTTTTTTAAGCTGTTCTGTTTGATCATAAGTAACAACTTTGCGAAAGATCTTTTCTAATTTGCCTGATTCTTTTAAGTCATTGCTATAAAATATTTTGCGAATATTCTTTGGTACGAAATTTTTAAATAATTTATAAATATATATTTTTATTTTTGTATTTAGAGATGGTCTATAAATATTAGGAGAGCCGCTTAATATTAATGCTTTCAAATACTTTGGCTTTTTAGAGGCAATTTCAGCAGATATTCTTCCTCCAAAAGAATGGCCTATGAGTATTACATCTTTGTACTTAGCTATTTTAGATTCTACCCATTTGGCATACTCAGGGATACCCCAGTCGTCTTTTATCAATGGCTCATCTCCAAACCCAGGCATATCCAAAGCAATGACATTTTTACCTAATTTGCTTGCAATATTATCCCAAAGCTTTTTATTGTGACCCCATCCATGTAATAACACTATTTTCATGACTTTAGAGTCTATTTTACACTTTTAGAGGTAAGCTTGCTGAATTTCTAATAATTCTATTGGATCTGTTGAGTAGTAATTAGTTCGAATCTCTCTAACCAGATTACCCTAACGGGTATCGAACCTATTATTTTTTAATAAATTCAATCACATCTGTAACTATCTTTTCTCCAAATCCACTGAAGCTGTGTTCTGCATCTTCATAAACAACTGTTTTTACTTTAGGAGAGTTTTTTAGTTCTGATTCAAGCTTTTTCATTGCTTCATGAGCTTCCATCACTGGAGCAATTCCATCATCTTTTGTGCCTGTAAAGGCTATTACTGGAATATATAATGAGTTAACAACATCCCAACCAAGCGATTCATCTCCATAGTTAAAGATTGCGCCTCTCGCATTGTCTCCAAAGAAGTTTAGGTATGTGCTTGCCGAAAGCATATTATATCCCCAGAGCTTGCGGCTTAAAAGTTCTTGACCTTTTCCTTCACTGACTAATTTAGTTGCTTCTGGAAACAAAATATCATGATCTTTTTGACCTTCTGGATCATGAACTAACCCAATCATATCTGAAGGGCTTAAAAGTATTAAACCAGCTACTCCGTGATCTTTTACTTGGTTTACATAGTAAGTAACTTTAGATGTTCCTAGGCTGTGGCCTTGTAACCAGATCTCTTCATATCCTAGGCTTTTTGCATAATCAATCCAAGATTGTATATCTAATACACAATCTTCAAATTTCTCAAAAGCATTTCCACGAATACTGTCTGGATCATTTTTAGCAAAATCAGTAACCATTCCAGTACCTCTGTGTTCTCCTGCTAAAAACGAATATCCATTAGAAGGGTAGTACTCGTGCATATGAATGTAATATTCTTCAAGCAAAATGCTTCCTGCCATGCCATGAATATGAATTATTATCTTCTCTGAAGTTTCTGCTTCACTAAGAAGTCCATCAAATTGAAATCCATCTGAAGTTTTTGTTTTTATTATTTTCATAATTTATGAGTGAAACTTCTCTTCTTCGTTTCCACCTTTTACTACAATAATTTTTCCTGTGCTATCGGATTTAGCTAGTTTTACGGCGACGGTGGCAATTTGTTCTGGAGTTTGTGCACCCTCCGCATCTTCAGGAAAATATTTCTTATATTCTTCCGTGGCAGTGTCAGAAGGGGAAACACAATTAACATTGATACCTTTGTCTTTAAGTTCTTCAGACAATCCTATTGTAAGATCTTCTATTCCTCTTTTAGACACATAATAAGGAAGCCAACCTTTTGCTCCATTTTCAAATGTTCCAGAAAGATTAACTATGGACGTCCTCTTATCCATTAATGGAATTAGTAGTTTAACAAGAAGGCTGGGGGTAACTAAACCGACATTAAATGTATCTAAGACCACCTGGTCAGAAAATGATTCAAAATCTTTACCTGCGTAAACCTCATCATTTCCGTGCCAAATACCTGCAATATTAAACAGATAATCCAGTTTTTCTGTTACCTCTTTAATTTTGTTTAGAATTTCCGATGCTGACGATGTTTTGCTTAGGTCGGCAGTGATAATTGCTGCTTTACCACCCGCATTCTCAACTAAAGTTTTTGTTTCTTGAAGTTTATTTCCATTGCGAGAAACTAAAAAAACATGGCAACCATTTTTCCCAAGCTCAACTGAGATTGATCTTCCAATGCCTGTTGAAGCACCTGTTACCAACGCATATTTATCTTGCATAACTAGGCAATTATAACGCAATAGCTAGCCGAAAGAATAGTTTGAAACAGAAGACTAAGAACTTTGAAGTAAAACGTGTTTCAGCACTTCTCTCTCTTTTGAGCTATTGTCATCCATCCACCAGGTACGAACATCGTTTACTAGGTCACCCCAACATCCCATAGGTTGACAGCTTTTGCGGAGCAAATCGAAGCAATTGCAGTCGATCCATATCGCTATAAGGTTATCTTTAAGCCGACGTCTATAGTACCTGATATCGAGATTAGGTAAAGTTAAGCGTCTGACCTCCAATTAGCCAATTGGAGGTCTTTTTGTTTCGTTAAAAATACTTGATAAATTTAAAATTAGAGTGTATCAAAGTCTCATGAAGTGGAAGAACACAAGACTAAATCTAGAAAGTGAAGCCGATATTGGTTCTGTCTTAACATCATTAATGAACCCAAACTCTTATTAGCTTCAGAGATATCAATAAAGCAAGTCATTTTTGCTATAATATCCAAAAACTATAGAGGAACTGTAGTATGAACACTATAAATGGGTACTTTTTGATGTCAACAATGGATAAGGCTGTTGGTCTTCTGACAATCCAGGCAGATAATAAGATATCCGTTGTAATTGTACCGAATGGAGATTACTTTGAAGTACTTTGCCATCCGGAAGTAAGAACAGAAATCAAAAGAAAATTGATTGGATTTACAATGTAGACATCAGTGGACGCTCCTATGATGGATAATATTGCTGCAATATTTGATGATTATCACAATCATCACACATTAGAAGAAATATATGAACTTTTGGGCATTACTAAAGATCAAATAACTGATCAAAGATAATCATTAACAACCAAGCATAGAGGCTAACCGAAGTTAGTTAGCCTCTGGTTCACCAAAGAATCCTCTTTCTCCTCCGATAGACACATTCTGAGCTGTGACACTACCATCTGAGTTTTGCGACCCAATGATCATAACTTGTTCACCTACTATCAAATCTGATTCAGATCCTTCCTCAGTTTTATTGACACTTGTTGTATCTGTTAAGAGCACAATCTTGCTACTGCCGTCTGGCATGCTTACAGTGATGCTTCCTTCATCAATGCTCACAATTTCACCACTAACAGGGCTAAAGTTTTGTTGACGGAGTTGGCCACCTTCTGGAACCTGTCTATCACCTTGGGCACCACCTGGGAATTGACCTCCCGGTACTGTCCTCCCTGCAAAACTTGGTGTCTTGCTTTCTTGATATTTCATTCCGCCGAAAAATCCTCCAGCAGCAAAAATCAGAGCTACAATAACGATTATTGTTACATTATTTTTCTGCATGTATAAATCACCTCCTTACATTACTCATATCTTAGAGCCTCAATTGGTTCTAATCTCGCCGCCTTTTGCGCAGGATACCAACCAAAAATCATACCGATTGCGGCTGATACCCCAAAGGCCAATAGAATAGAAGAAATAGACATAGTAAATGGAAGTGACATGTATTTAGCCAAAATATAGGAAATACCAACTCCCAAGATTATTCCTATAAAGCCACCTGTAAATGTAATGATTATAGATTCGACTAAGAATTGCGCCGTAACTATATGATTTTTAGCGCCAAGTGCTTTCCTCAGACCAATCTCGCGGGTTCTCTCAGTAACTGTGACAAGCATGATGTTCATTATTCCGATACCTCCAACTACGAGCGAAATTGCAGCAATACCAGATAAAAGTGTTGTGAATGTTCCTGTGACTTCTGATGCAGTACTCAGAATGTCAGTCTGTGAGAAAAAGTTGAAGTCAGCTTCCTCTGGAGTTTTTAATTTATGTCTATCAAGTAATAAGTACCCAATTTGGTTTTTAGCAAGATCAACTAGATCTTCACTTGTCGCACTTAAGGCAATTGAGCTTAAGTGACTCACTCCAAAAATGACTTTTTGAGCTGTTGTAAGTGGAACAAAAATCCTATCGTCTTGATTTTGAAAGCCGGTTCCGCCTTTTGACGCAGTTACGCCGATGACTGTAAAGTTTTGACCTTCAATCCTAATTGACTGACCAACTGGATTCGAACCTTCTCCAAACAAATCTTCAACAACAGTTGGCCCCAATACTGCGACTTTAGATAAAGAAGTTATATGTTGATCTGAAATGAATGCACCACTTTCGATAGATACATTACGAACCGATAAGTATTCTTGAGTGACACCATAAACTTGAGTGTTAGTGTTATTTCTACCAGCTGTAACCTGGGATCTTCCTGAGTATTCTGGAGATACTTCGGCAACGGCTGTCACTTCAGGAGATGTCTCAATCGCCTCAGCGTCAGCTAAAGTAAGTGTTGTACCGCCACCAGCAGCACCTTGTATCCCACCCACACTTTGGCCTTCTGGTGAAACAGTTATCAGGTTAGCCCCTAAAGAGTTTATTTGATTCTCTACAGACTTTTGTGATGCTTGACCTAGTGAGACTAGAGTAATAACACTTCCTATACCAATAATGACACCAAGCATAGCAAGTCCTGTCCTCACTTTATTAAGAGTCAGAGTCCCGATGCTTTCAATTAGTAATTCATTTATTCCCATTTTTTCGGTCGTTTGCTAACTCACCATCTCTTATTGTGATTGTCCTCTTTGCATATTCAGCAATATCTTCTTCATGAGTAATCAATATGATTGTGTGTCCTTTTGCATTGAGTTCTTCAAAAATTTCCATTACCTCATTTGCCTGCTTTGTCGCTATGTTTCCGGTTGGTTCATCTGCCAAAATAATACTAGGATTCATAGCGAGTGATCTCGCAATTGCAACTCGTTGCTTTTGCCCTCCTGAAAGTTGTGATGGAGTATGGTCGAGTCTGTCTCCTAGTCCAACAAGCTTAAGATATTTAACCGCCAGTTCTTGTCTTTTTTCTTTTTCAATTCCACCATACATCATTGGAAGGGATACATTTCTTACTGCAGAGTAACGAGGTAGAAGGTTAAATGCTTGAAACACAAACCCTATCTTTTGATTTCGTATGTCAGCAAGCTCATCTGCGTCCATCTTTGAGACATCTCTTCCATCTAGAAAATATTGACCAGATGTAGGAGTGTCCAGCGCACCAAGAATATGCATTAAAGTCGATTTTCCAGAACCAGAAGGACCCATTATCGCAACAAATTCACCCTTCTTAATCTCAAAAGACACATCTTTCAAGGCTACTGTTTCAACTGAATCATTTCGATATATTTTAGATAATTTTGAGATTTTAATCATAAGTGTAATTTATGACAAACTTGTTTATGATGATGCTCTTACCTTCGAACAAAACCTCCACCAGTAGCTCCTCCTAATCCTCCGAAGCCACTTGATCCACCAAACGTAACTTCTTGACTAGGGTCAATAGTTGCTGTGACAACAATGTCTCCTATATTTAAACCTGAGATGATCTCAGTTTGAGAGTCATTTGATTCACCTACTTCAACCTCACGACGTTCTGGTTTGTCACCTGCCTGCGCAGGCAGGTTAACCATTACTTCAACATACGTTCCATTTATATCACTCTTGACTGCAGAGGAAGATACAAGTAGCACATCAGCTTTCACATCTAAAAGTATTTGTGCGGTTACTGCCATGTTTGGATAAATTTCCACACTTGTTTTATCTAACAGTATTGTTGCAGGATAACTCGTTACACCTTGATTTGAGCTTCCACTTGTATCAACAGAGAGAACGATACCTGTAAATGTCTTATCAGGATATGCGTCTAAAGTAAGTGTAACTTTCTGATTTGCCTTAACATTAATCACATCAATCTCACTAAGTGAAACTTGCGCTTGAAGCTGTCCAGACGGATTACTAATCTTACCTATTGTTTGAGAAGAGATAATTGTTGCACCACTTGTTGAGCTAGTTTGAGAATTAGCGTTTACAACCAAGCCTTCAGCCAAAGATAGATCACTTATTGTTCCACTAGACGGAGCTACAATAGTCGCAGAGTTTTCCTGGTAGTCTCTGAGCGCAGCAGCAACTTTTGCACTCGCATTTGAAATATCAGCATTAGAGTTATTGTATTTTGCCTCAGCCACATCAAAAGCAAGTCTAGACTGGTCGAGTGTCTTGGTAATTATCTGCCTTTCACCGTCTGTATACACTTCATTTGTCGCTGGATTAGTGTCATTGTCATTCATATCATCAAGTGCTTCTTGCGCATCAAGCACATTCTGTCTTGCTTCCCACATAGAAATATCAGCGAGTGCTTTATTGTTCTTAGCTGATAGAAGATTTTCTGACGCCTCTAAATATGCTACCCATGCAGCCGTCTGTCGCTCTAGCGCATAATCATCCAGAGTTATTTCGGCTATTTTCTGACCTTTTGTAACTGTGTCTCCATTTGTGACATACACATTGTTTACAGTGCCAGATACTTTTGTTGTGACAGAAGTGTTGTTTCCAGAAATTATAGTTCCAGATGCACCAATTGAAGTAATTAGACTTCCGTTTTCAGCAGCTGCAGTTTGATATTGAACCTCTAGAGCTACATCTCTTTTTGTCCATACAAAAACACCAATTGCTAATATTATTAACACTGCCAATATAAGCCTGCTTTTCTTAGCAAAAAGCCAGCCGATAAAGCCTTTTGCCTTGCTTTTGACAAGAGTAGCTTTATCCGTAACTGCCTTTTTATCTGATTTCTTTTTACTCATATGCCGTAGTGTAGAATTCGTTTCTGAAGAAGGGCTGAAGCGGTTTTAAGCCAACGGGAAAGATAGAGTAAACGTAGTTCCTATGCCTTTTTTACTTTCGACATCAATCTTACCATTATGTTGCGAAATAATCTCCTTTGCAATTGCAAGTCCTAGTCCATAACCATCAACTGTTTTGCTTCTGGAAATGTCAGCTCTATAAAACCTATCAAAAATAAATGGTATTTCTTTTCTACTTATACCAATTCCATTATCTTTGACTATAATCTTTCCATTTCTATCTTGAGACTCAGTTGTAACTTTAACCACTTTGCCTTCTTTACTATACTTAATAGCGTTATCTAGCAGAATTACAACGAGGTCTGTTAGTCTATCTTTATCTCCAATAATTTTAAAACTATTGCCAGAAAATTTTATTGTAATATTAAAATCCTCTGCTTTTGCTTTAATTCGCTTAATTGAGTCAGATACTGCATCACTAACTTCAATTTCTTTATATACAGACTTTCCATTCATCTTTTTGTACTGTGCCAAAAGCAATAATGATTCAGCCAACTCTTGTAGTTTATTTGTCTCAACCAAACTCTCCTCAACTAGTGTTTTTGCCTTTCTTAATGTTGGTTTTTTGTTGCGAAGATACACTTCAAAAGCACTTTTAAGGGAAGTAAGAGGAGTCTTTAATTCATGACTTGCATCAGATATAAACCTATTTTGTTCATTAAGCATCTCTTGAATTGGTTTTAGTGTTCTGCCTGCTAAAAAGAATCCAAGACCACCGGCAAGTACGAATATACCACCATTAACGATAATTAAAAACCAAACAATCCTCTGCCTAGTGTCTTCAAGTACACTGGGGTCAAATACAAATGGGGGGGTGGGCAAGTTTTCCGGCACCTGTTGAAATTGTCTTTCTTGCCTTACCATGATAGCAAACTCCAATCTTTCAATCTCTCTTATTTGAACTTTATAAATGAAGATGCTCAATGCAACACTCACAAGCATAATAATGAGTAGATACCATCCAGTTAGTTTTAGTTTTGCTATATTAAACATAGTTATAATATTTTGTATCCGAATCCTCTCACTGTAATTATTAAAGGATTTTTATTTGGAAAAGCCTTATCAATTTTGTTCCTTAAAATTCGAATATAGACTTCGACTGTGTTTGGCAAAACATCTGCATCATAGTTCCAGATGTTATTTATAATTTGATCTTTACTTAAAACAGCACCTCTATTACGCATCATATACTCCAAAAGCGAATATTCTTTGTTGGTTAAATCAATTTTCTCGCCATCTCTTTTTACTTCACATGTTCGTGGATCGAGTACTAGATCGCCAACTTGCAGAGTTTCATTTACTGTTTTATTTGGACGGCGTGATAAAGCCCTTAGTCTTGCGAGTAATTCACCAAAGGAGAACGGCTTTGTAAGGTAGTCATCAGCACCAGCATCAAGGCCTGTAATTTTGTCTTGTGTTTGTGATTTTGCAGTCAGCATCAATATTGGAGTGTGAATACCTTCACTTCTCAAATCACGACATACATGTATACCGTCCTTTTTAGGAAGCATCAAGTCAAGAATAATCGCATCATATTCTTCAGTTGCAGCTAAATCGTAGCCTTCTTCGCCATCATAGGCTACATCTACCACATATCTTTCCTGCTCAAGACCCTCCTTTATAGTATTGGCAATCCTGTGTTCATCCTCAACAACTAGTATTCTCATACCTTAATTATATAATTTTTGCTGAAGATTAGCTGAAGTTAACCTTTAAAATTATAGTGTGAACATCATCTACTAGGAGACCCATATCTTCACAGACTTTATTGTAGAATGTAGACATGCATCTTCCAGAAGTAGTTGTAATAGTCTGTATAGTACTGCTTAGTGGATTTGTACTTACTTCTGCTATGTTCGATCAAAGTTCACAGATAGCCGTAGAAACCGCTATTCCTACGGCAACTCCTGAGCCCCAGATACTTCCGTATGAAGCTCCTCAGCTTCCTAAGCAAGAGTCATACAGAATAATTTTAATTGGAGACTCAATGACTGAGCGACTAGGATTAAATGCTAATGTGCTTAGATTATCGCTCAAAGAAAGATACCCAGAAACTGAGTTTGTTACATATAATTACTCTCTTCCTTCCTCAAACATTTTGTCAGTTCCTGATCGATTAACTGAAAGTGGAACATATTTGGGTCAGTCGCTGCCTCCAATTCTCAATCAAGGCTATGATCTATTAATTTTAGAATCATTCGCATACAACCCGCTTTCTGAATTAGAAATTGAGACAGGTCTAAAAAAGCAGGAGGATATTTTAGAAAGTGTCATTAACAAATTAGCTAAAAATAAACCAGAATCACCTATTTTAATCATGAATACAATTGCACCAGATCGAGAGACATTTGCATCATACGAGCTTGATTTATCACAACAGCAGCGTGATCAGTGGGTTGATGAGCGAATTGCATATCTAAAAAATGCAATTGATTTTGCTGAAAAAAACAATATACCAGCTGTAAATATTTATGAAAAATCTCTGGATGAAAATGGCAAGGCAGTTGAAAAATATATAGATAGCGACACAGTCCATCCATCGGAGGCGGGAATAGAATTTATATCAAGTGAAATAGCTGATTTTATATATGAAAATAGTATTTTCCCTCATTAGTGTTAGAATTAACTAACTAATCTAAATGAGCAAACAGAATAAAGGTTTTACTTCAATCTTAATAATTATTGTGTTAGTGATCATTGCATTTGGTGTGTGGTATTTTGCTTCAACGAGACAAAGTAATATAGAAACAGAGACTACGACAACTCCTAATATAACTCAGCCAACTGAAAGTCCTGCAGTTGTAGCTAATGATTGGAAAACATATGAAAATACCACCTATGAATTCACTTTTCGCTATCCACCTGAGGCAAATGTAAACGACACAGGGTCAAACTACATGTCAGTGAATTTTATGGGGCAGAAGCAAATCGATAGTGGAAGAACACAAACAGAATTGTTTGATGGTTATGCAATGAATGTTGTTGATCTTACAGATGAGGGTGATTTTTCTAGCTTAGATGATTTTGCTGAAGCTAGAATGTCTCAATTTGATGATGTTTGCAGTATGGTAAGTGAGCCCAAAACAGGTAGTGTTAATGAGAATCCATATATTACCGTTGATGCAAGCTGTCTTGGTGATTTCACCATCTTTTACTTCGAAAATAGTAATAGGTTTTACGAAGTGGGATTACTTGTTACGGGTGATAAAGAAGATACTCCTGGTTACCAGCAGACTGTTAATGATATGTTTAGTACCTTTACTTTCCTTAAGTAAATAGCCACAAAAATCCCATAGTTTGACAATCTAAGGGAGTATGGTATACTAACTATGTTCTAAGAATTTCTTAGAGCCAAAGACTGTTTTTTTGCTCGGCGCAAGCCAGCTCGAATTGAATTCGTAAGTTAAGATACCCCAAAACTATTAATTTTACATTAGTATCTTTCTTCTTAAACACTTCACTATTACATAAAAATAGATTTTAAAAGCAGTTCAACTTTGAAACTAAACAATATGTCATACAATAATAGAAGGCGATTTAGTCGCAACAATAACGGCGGAAAAAGAACCATTAAGGCGTTTGATCCCAGAAAGCTTATTCATAATACGAACCTTATTACCAGTTCTACTGATGATAAGGTCGAAGAGCCTCAAATTAATAGTTCATTTAGCGATTTTTACTTAAAGCCTGAAGTAAAATCAGCGATTAAGTATCGTAATTATAATGTACCTACGCCAATACAAGATCAATCAATTCCAACTATTTTAGAAGGTAAAGACGTTGTAGGTATTGCAAATACAGGTACAGGTAAGACTGCAGCATTTCTTATTCCGCTTATCAATAAGGTACTGTCCAATAATCAATCAAAAATATTAATTGTTGCACCAACAAGAGAGCTTGCAGTTCAAATAGATGAAGAGTTTAGACAATTTACTAAAAAGTTGCGACTCTACTCAACAGTATGTATTGGTGGAGTAAACATCAGGAGACAAATTAATGATCTTTCCCGTAATCCTCATTTTGTGATAGGAACACCAGGTAGACTGCTTGATCTATCAAATCAAAAAAAGCTATATCTTAGTAACTATGACTCTGTAGTTTTAGATGAAGTAGATAGAATGCTTGATATGGGATTTATCCATGATATCAAAAAGATTATTTCCCAACTTCCTTCAGATAGGCAATCTCTTTTCTTTTCAGCAACGCTTGATAGCAGAACAAAATCTGTCATGAATGATTTTCTAAAGAATCCAGTAATAATAACTTCACAGTCTACTCAAACAAAATTGGACATTGCACAAGAGGCGATAGAGCTTAACGGCCGTGACAAAAACACACTGTTACAAGAGATTTTAGATGAGAAAGATGTTGTAAAAGCAATTATTTTCGTGAGGACTAAACACGGTGTAGATAAGTTAAGCAGAATGTTAAGCAAAAATGGTTTTAAAACAACTGTAATGCACGGTAGTAAGTCTCAAAACCATAGACAAAGATCATTAAATGATTTTCGTGAAGGAGTTGTGGATACGCTTATCGCCACTGACGTAGCAGCACGTGGTATTGATATTAATGATATCACTCACGTTATCAACTATGACTTACCAGAGACCCAAGAAGATTATATTCACCGAATTGGACGTACCGGGCGTAGTGGGAAAAAAGGATCAGCTATATCATTCGTAAATTAATAAACTTATTTATAGGATAATATGGTATACTGGCTATATCTACGAAAAACAACAAAAAGAGCTAGAGAAGCTTATCAATGCATTTATTAATAAAGGTGGGAAAGTTAATGCTTACTACCTAAAGAATCCCCAAAAAGGTCCATGCGTCGTTTTCTTTAAGAAATGGTATCGTGGCAGAAATGTTCGCGAAGCGATAACAAGAGCGAACTCAGCAAACGAGAAAGCTTTAACTGCAACCACAGTCTAAATTTTAAACTACTCTGCACCTAACCATTTTATTGCCTTATCTCTTTCTATAAAGAAGTTTGCTTTATGTTCTTTTATTATTGAAAATGCTAGCTCTGTCACACTATCAGCAAAACTACCTTTACCCAAAACTGCAATTTTGTGAGTTTGTGGCAAATTAAGTATCGCAACATATTTTTTGTAGGCTCGCAATGATGATGCATCAAAATAGACACTAGGCTCCTGCAGATTAAGTATTATTCCAAACTTTGTATCTGGATTTTGTTTATATATGCTGTTTATTTCAGTAGTAACTTCATCGGCTAGTTGAAGTTGATCTTTTTCCTCTTTAGCTTGTTCATTATAAATAACTTCTATTACTTTATCGTGTTGTACAACTTTCATATATAAAAAAATAAGGATAGAAACATATTATCGCACTATTTTTGAAGTTTATATACTCCGTCAAGGAATAAGTTATTTCCTTGACGGATATTTTATTGTTATGTCTAGACTAATGATTGTCCTCGATATGAGTGTGAACCCACATATAGTTGCCCTCTATGTATATATTCTGCTCCATCGAAATCGGTAAACTCATTATTACCAATTTGATTGGAGTAGTGATATCCAGCAATATTCACTATGGCTGGGCCTCTCCCACCTAAAAACACTTTCTTTTTATAGTTTATATGGAGGGCAGCTTTCAACGTTGGTAATGCATCTTCAGGATAGTGCCCCTCATATGACATAACCCATATCGGTTGATTATCTTTATAGATAGTTGTTGAACCTGATGATCTATCAGAGCTCTTGTAGGTAGCCCATTGATCAATAAGCATTAGGTCGCCACTGCTATATGTTAGTGAATTATAACCTGGCATATACATTCCTACGGCAGGTAGAGAGCTTTTTGCATAGCCACTGATCATTGCCGTAAAGAAAAACTCTTGAATTCGAATCCAATCTGGCACTTTCATACTAATCTCCTTAAATGTTCTAGTAATCTGAAGTGATTATACACAAGATGACTTATAATTCACAAAATAGTATCATAGGGGAAATGATAGTCGTAGGAGCACATTTTTGAATGATATACAAAAGCGAGTTTTGGTAGTATTAGCAGTGTGTGTTTTGATTACTGCAATTCTTTTATTCTGGTCAACTGTTTTTTTTACATGAGAGGAGCTCAACATGATAGGCAGAATGCCAGTAGAAGTACGCATTGAAGGCTCAACGATTCGTTTATCATTCTGTGATGGCAATGCTGAGAAATTTATCACCTTAAATGAGTTTCCATATAGCTTATTCCAGATGATAGAAGATGCTGACTGTGCTGGAGCAGGAGTTGAAATTAAGTTTACAATCGAAGGCATTCCTGCGACAGCAGTTACCGGACTTGATACAGTTGCAATTCTGATTTCAGATATCAATATGGAATTGGTCGCACTGAAGTCAGAGTTAGCTTTTCTAGCAGAAGATATTAATGAAGCTTACTTCTGCCGTGAAGCCGCTTGACCTGAAGAAGGGTACTCAATGAAAATGGGTACCCTTATCTATTTCCCGCCACTTCTTTTAACAAGCTTGGCAACGAAAACTATTTGCTTAAGATCACCATTTTCATCTTCAAATTCATTGGTACCAGAAAGCCTTTGATATTCAGCTAAATAGTAGGAGAGTGACTCTGTAAGCTCAGCTTTCTCTTCTTTAACTTCTAATAGCTTTGTGGGTAAGTCCTGTGACTCAGGCAGCGAAAGTAATCTCTGCTTAATGGCACCTTTTTTTGAAGCTGCTTCTTTTGCAAGTTTTGCTGCTTCTCGATACTCATCATTATTATCAAGATATGAGCTAAGCATCTCGTTTAGCTGTTTTTGTTTTTCTTTAATTTCTGTGAGGCGTTGATTACGAAGTTTAATAGCACTCTCCACGTTATAGAGAGTATTTGCTTCACTTACAGAAACATCTTCTGTGTCTAGTTCTGGAGAATCAATGATATCATTTTGTGTGGCAGCGTCATCCATGAAGTATATGTATTATAAATCCTCTAAATCTCCTGGCTCAGCATCTTCATCATAGTTATTTATTTCTTTTTCTTGGATATCCTCTTCATCTTCATTAACTTCATCACCTAGGTTAAACCCATCCTCCTCGGGATCTGGTTCATTTCCGATAACATCTACTAAATGATCTTCTGTAGATTTTGAGGCAATTTTATCCGGATCAGGAGCTGATCCAGAGATTGTATCATCACCATCACCATAGATATCAGCTTGCTGATCAAGTTGTTTTTGTAGTTCATCAGGTGTTAGCCTTGCCATCATATATACATTCTATGGATAGTCTGAGTTTTTGCAAGTCTTAAAAATGTATATAATGGACAAATGGAAGACAGATTGCTCGTGGAGTCTGACCACAGTAGAGTTGAGATTATCAACGGCCGTGTTAGTAAGACGTTTTTAGGAGAGGAAGCACAAGAAAGGTTTGAGCGTGAAATTGCTTTTCTAAGAGAAAATACATCTGAATATTTGCCAACAATTGTAGAGTTTGATTCTAAGAAATTTGTAATTACGTATAGTCTTCTTCGCGGTGAAACGCCTGGTTTTCTGGACAACACAGAAGCATCGCTTCTCAATCATCATGATTTTCATCGAATTAGAACAGCACTCTTGTCGATACAAGATCTCAAACAAGGAATAATTGTTCATAGTGATTTGGCACCTCACAACATTTATATAACTAAAAATAGGGTAGTGATATCCGATTGGGATAGTTACTGGATAACAGATACCCAGAAATACCGCATGTATGATTTTGCAACGCTATGGTCGTTTTTGGATACTAATATTGAGCATCTTGTTAATGTATTTAAAGAGGTGAAAATTGAACTAGAGAATGAAGGCTTATTAGATGATTTTCGATTCTGTTTTCAAAAAAGAATTAATTTTTTACAAAAGTATCCAATACAATGGGAAAGATCTAAAGAGCTTTGTGAAAAGATAGTAGAGATTATATAATTCCATTCTAATAATGAACAAAAAACTAATAGTACTTGCCATCCTGATTTCAATTCTAATTTTTCTGACCGGATACTGGTGGTGGCAAAGCGATGTTAAACATAATGGCAGACTATTCAATGACAGAAATAAACTGTGTCAACAAATAGCAGTTGATTACCTACGTAATATTAGAAACGATCCAAGCTTTGATGATGAGAAATGGAATTTAGCTATTGATATAGAGACCGAGATCTATAATTTATGCCAGCTAAACTTAACTAAAGAAGATATTATCAACTATACACCGTCTGCTTTGGAAAAGTACGCAGTAGACATAGCAAAAGAACTAGAAGAATGTCTCCCAAAAAGTGATATGGCAAGTAAAGAAAGATGCGACCAGCTCTTAGAAACAATTACCAGCTTTCAAGACTGTGTTGATGCAGGATTTATCGTACTAGAGTCGTATCCAGAAAAGTGTGCTACGCCTGACGGAAGAACTTTTATTAATTCTATTGACGAACCAAAACAGTAAAATGTTACACTAGTTTCATGGCAGCTACACTATCAGAAGGACTTGCAGATGTTCACAAAATACCAAAGGATCTGCAAGAAGCGCTAAAGGCAGATAAAGATGCGACAGCCGCATGGGAGGATATTACACCTCTTGCAAGGAATGAATGGATATGTTGGGTACTTCATCCCAAAAGAAAGGAAACTCGAGTTGATCATGTGAGAAGAGTAGTATCAGAGCTAAAAGAAGGTATGCGCAGACCATGCTGCTGGATAGGTTGTATTCACAGAAAAGATAAAAAAATCAGCCCTTCAATAAAAGGAATCCTCAGCAAGAGATCTAAAAAGAAGTAATCATGCTAGCTTGATCCAAGGTTACTGAGTTGCTCTGCTAGTCTATGAAGAATCCTTTTTTGCCTTCAAACCCATAATTATGCTAAATCTATTTTGGGTGATAAAATAGGCCCACCGAATGATCACTATAGTTATTAGGTAAACTGATAAAGCAAATTAGTAATCTATCTTTGCTACAGCGATCGCCCTTCGGGGTTGTATGAAGAAAATTAAAAATGGCTGATTTGAAGATTAACCTATCACAACATACTGATAAATATGCAACTAGTAGCTTAGAATTTCTGATCTCAAAAAAAATTAATTTTATATTCGGGAAAAACGGCACTGGTAAAACAACCATTGCCGATGAGATATCTAGACAGCTAGCAAACGACTATGCTGTCCACGTTTTCAAAGACTTTGATGGTGTGGCTCTCAATGAGAGACTTGATGCTGTAGCACTTGGTACAGAGAATGCAGAAATACAAAAACAGATCGATGTTGTGGAAAGTGAGATTACTGAAATTAACAAAGATATTCAAAGACCTGAAGATGTTGCAGATAATGTTTTTTCGAAGGCTGAGACAGCGAAGAAGAGTCTCAGTGATCAACAAAAAAAGATAGAAGACTTTTGTATAAAATCAGCTCAACAAATAAAAAATTTAAATAATCCAAACGTCGCCAGCCCTAACTACGATAAAAACGCTTTTAGGAAGGAAATTGACAGGGCTAAAACACTAGTTGACGAAGAAATATTGGCAAATAAAAAAACAATAAAAGCGGATAAGAAGCCGGACGTCACTCCTGTAGTACTACCCAAAATAGATTTGGATAGCTATCTCAAATCTACAAACGAAGTGCTTAAAGCAAATGTCAAGCAGCCTGAATCGATTCCCGAACTCAACGACAATCCAAGTAAACAGCAGTTTGCAAAAACTGGTCTTGATATACATAAGCACAAAAAAGGTGAAATCTGTGCTTTCTGTGGAAATGAAATTAGCGATGATAGATGGGCAGCACTCGGTAATTATTTCAATAGTGAGGTAAAAACGTTAGAAGATCGTATCGAAATGGGCATTGCAAAGATTAAAGATGAGTTAAAAAAGATCGATGCAATAAAGGAAATCGATGAACAACTTTATTATGGAAAATACTCTAAACAAATCAAGCAGCTCAATACAAATATCAAGCTAAGAAAGGCTGAATATAAAGCCTTTCTTGGTGATCTAGAAAATGCACTGGTCGAAAAGAAAAAGAATCTCTTTGTAGAGTCAAAAGCGCTAAAACTCGACAAGCTTAAAGATTTTAGTGAAGCTCAAAAGGAATATAGTTCTCTCGTAGAGGATAATAATTCTTTTTCGAAAAATCTCAACGATGAGCAGAATAAAGCCAGAGACTTTTTAAGATTTCACGAAATTCAGAAGAGGCTAGATAAATTTAAATATACCGACGAAAATACATCTCTTGACACACTTACAAAGATAAACGAAATAGCACAAAAGAATTTACAAGACAGAAAAGATGAATTAGCTAAAAAACAATTAAAAAGAACTGAGCTTATCTCAAAAACTAAGGATGAGGAGAAAATAGCCATTAAGATAAATGATCTATTGAAAAATATGGGTTTTTCATCATTCGAACTCAAGCTTGTGAATGACGAGGGTGAAAATCAAAAAGGCCAATATCAAATTAAGGGGCACGATGGGAATATTCGTCGAGTTACAGCACTGAGCAAGGGCGAGAAGAATATCATAGCTTTTCTATACTTTATGTTTGATTTGGAACGTATTGATGGCGACAATAGACCAAAGATCGTCGTCTTAGATGATCCAATGACAAGCAACGACGACACGATGCAGTACGTTATGATTGGCGAAATTCAGAAGTTTTATCGGAATCTCAAGGATGGTAACTACTTCTTATTGCTTACACACAATGTTCACTTTTATTTGAATGTTCGCCCCAATACTGCTACCAAATACAAAGTTGGTGGTCAAGAGATCAGCTTTTATGAGAAGTTTGGTATATACCATTTGTTCTCAGACGGTAAACACGCAACAATTCAGTTTATAGATAAAGGAAAAAACGATTTTAAAACAAGTTATGAAACGCTTTGGAAAGAATTGACATTCTTGTACCAAGCGACTGATGCAACTCCAGACCTCATGCTTAATCCATGTAGGAAAATTTGTGAAACATATATGAACTTTACTAAAAAAGGACTAGAAACTTTTTATGGAGAAAATACAAATGCTAAGAAACTGTTTGATGTTAATCAGCATTCAATAGACGATATGGAAGCCGAACAGAATGGAAGAACTAAAGCAGAAATCAAATATATTTTAGCCTCTCTATTCAGACAAAATGATGCCGAAGAACACTTTAATAGCTACTGGAAGGAGAGTCAATGAACGATATTATTTGCCCACATTGTAAAAAAGTTTTTAAGGTCGATGAAGCTGGATTTGCCGATATCCTCAAGCAAGTTCGTGATCATGTGTTTGATAAAGAACTTCACGAACGACTAGAACTGGCTGAAAAAGATAAAACAGAAAAGTAGTTGGATATGTTCGAACCCCGTAGGGGGTAAAAATTGGCTCCAGGCTAACTCCAAAAAACGAAAAAACCTGGTTAGAACCAGGCCAATTTGCGATTTTAAGGCTAAAAAACCACAAAAGGGGAACTAATTCCCGTATGGAGCGGGTAACGATACGGTGCTCGAACCTATTTAGCCTGGATGACTATATCAA
>Ga0066639_10000259_pt1 | contig 44260 bp, 43 predicted proteins | sample CryGeyCG2114_010_2_FD_59504 | JGI IMG/M metagenome (GOLD analysis project Ga0066639, IMG submission 59504) | Groundwater microbial communities from aquifer - Crystal Geyser CG10_big_fil_rev_8/21/14_0.10 | ecosystem: Environmental > Aquatic > Deep subsurface > Groundwater | place: USA: Utah...
TCTAATAATCAGACAACTGTTGCTCTTTTCATGTGGCCTTTAATAGGTATCTAGCATGCGCTTGTAATCCAAGCTGGCCTGAGGAGGAGGCTCTCCATAGCGTTTAATGTAGGTGGTGTCGTTGGCGGTGGAGGCAAAATCTAATGACAGGCCCTCAACTGTGCTAGGGCCGGTTGAGGGAGTGTTGCTGACTTTGCTAAGATACGGCAATGCTACGCTGACGGCTTTAATATCCACCAAATACCTCTCCTCAGGCTTATCGGAGGAAAGGCGTCGGACTTTAGCCGGAATGGTGCTTTAATCTTGGAATCGTTTCTTCATTTGCCATAAGAGGTGGGAGATATAGGGTCTTCGGGTCTCCTTTGTCGCCACCATTAAGAGTTTGGTAATTTTAAGGTTTTCTGCATCTCCATAGAGAAGGATAAGAAGTTCATTGATATAATTGGTATTGAGAGTGACGTAATTATCAGTGCCAACTCCAAGGTCGAGACCTTTTTTCTCCCACCAAGTAAAAGGATGATTTTTATACTCAGGGAATTGACCCGTCAGTTTTAGGTTGGACGAGGGCAAAGCAACCAGACCTACTTTTTTTTGAATCATTCGATTAAGAACGTCATGTTGATAGTGCTCAATCTCGCGAGCAGTATGAAATTTAACTTTTAAAAAATCAAGACCCTCTTGATCTGAAAGAGGAATTCCGCGTAGCAATTTGTCTTTAATTATTTCCTCATTCCACAACATATCCTCGACTTCATTGTGCTCGGAAGAATCCTTAATGAGGGGTCTGCCATTTTGATTTTTCTCCATGATTCTTTGATATAAACGATGAAAGTAGAAATTAGGGTTAATGCCAAGGCTCAGACCATGTTCCAGAGTATCGAGATGCCAAATATTCATGGCATTGTCGACGGATTGAATTCCTGTTCTCAATGTTTTCCAGGTTTCACCGTGGTGACTGCGGATGCGAAAACCATTATATTGTAGTCTCCGTAGTCCCGTCTGCATCTCTGTAAAATGTGCTTTTCTAAACAAGTTTTTTTCGTCACCAACCGTGTCGACCTCAGCTAAAACTTCGGCCAACTCTGGAAACTTACTAATAAGTGCGAGTATTTCATTCACTTGATGAGTGAAGTGCTCTCCTTTGGTTTTAAAATTTTTGTTATCAAAAAAAGTTGCTTCCTTGCGAAAGCTAGGAGAGAGGATAAAGCTAAATTTAGGATATTCCTTTTTGTAGCGCATGAATCCTTCATACAAACCCATCGCCACATCTTCTTCTTTTAGGTCCTCGATTCCCGGCAGTTGTTCCTCGGCAATGCCTGTCGCTCTTGAAAGTGTAAATTTAAGACGGATGCTTCCAACATTGTATTTTGTGTGTAGCTCCTTGGCCATGTGATAGGCTGCTTGGGCGTGTGACTCTCTATCAACTAAAATAATTTTTGAAAGATAAAGTATTCTAAGATAAGTTTTAAACTGTTCCCCATCTTTTAACCTAATCATTTTATCAATGTCGTCAGCACTATTTATTGGTAAGGCATCTTCACCATAAACGCTTTTAATTTTTTCGCATAGATAATCTTTGTGTTTCCCTGTTAAAGCTTTTTTAATTAATGGATAGAGAAAGTCGGCGCTTAGACTTCCTGTTAGATGGATATGCTCTTCATAGAAGTGAAGTGGAAATTGCTTGAAGAAATTAAAAAATGCTTTGGAGCATGGATGCGATAGTAGTGTCGCAATATCGACTTGACCTTCTTGTAGCCCTGCCAGCAGCCGACGAAATTCATTCAGTGACTTGGCCAAACGAGGATTTTCCAAGATACTATTCTCATAGCTCAAAAGTTCGAGGGTATGATTGAGCGACACGCCGTTGGTCTCGGCAACTGCATAGGTAATGATTTTGGTCAGTTCCAAAATCAAATCCTCATCGTGAAAACTCATGTACTTTCTCCCTCATAATTATTTTTAAGGATTTCGTAAGCATCCTTCACCAGGACAAAATTGTCATTGGCAATTTTGAAATATTTATCTGGCACTCCTCGAGCAGCTAATTTATCAGGATGTCTCTTGTTTGCCATAGATTTATATATTTTTTTTATCTCATCCATATTGTAATCACTGTTAACGCCAAATAATCGTCGTGCTCCCTCAATATCATTTTTACCTGACAAGGGCGCTAGCGGAGAGAGTGATGTAAAGACAAATGCTTCATCTTTGATTTTCGAAATGAAAATATCTAGTGATGGAGGGATTTCGCCACCTGAGGTTTTAAGTATAATCGTTTTGCACTTAGAAAAATTGTTATAATTCGAGATGTCATTTTGCACTTTGCCACTCAAAACCCCTTGCAGTAGATTAGCCGATCCTGGGCCACTGAGACTAAGGAAAGTGAAAATAAATGCTTTTTTGGCAGCACTCGCTGTGTTGGGTCCTGTTCGGGCCAGTGATTCGAACAATCCCAAGCTCTCGGCCATTATTTCCTGCCTGGCATTTTCTAAAAAAATCGCCAGTGTTACTATTTTGCTGATATCACGATAGCAGGGCAGAGTTTTAAATTTCGGTGATAAGAGGACATTGTTTGATAATAGAAAGCGTAGCTCACGAGTGACATCACTGGCCTCAATACGCAAGGAAAAGCGATTTGCCAGATTTTTTTTAATCTCATTAAATATTGGCGGGTCTCCCCACTGGAGAGAGTCGAAAAGCGCGATGATGTTCTTAATATCTGCCATATCGTGATTTTTACCAAGTGAAGCATCTTGAAATTGCTGCAGATACGCTCGCTCTGTTTCACTTTTCTTTTCACCTGAAGTTTGAATGACCGAGGAGGAAGTAGGCGCCAGATTTTCTTTAGCGCGCAGAATGTCCTTTTGCCTTTCTATCATTCGATCGATGTCATGTTCTTTATTCTTTTCCCCAAAATTTGCCCTGTTGCTGAGTGACTGTAATAAGTGGCCCAAAACCTTGCCCACCACAAAAATAAGAATAACGGACAGGAATAGACGGGTTAGAATATCAACTTTTAACATTATTTCCTAGGAGTTAACTGTTTACTCTTATTATAATTTGAACAGGGGTGCGTAAAAAGGAAGCAAAAAGTGATTGAATGGGAAATAACCAAGTTAGAACTGCCACTTAAATTTTCATGGAAGATTAGTCGGGGAAGCGCTGATCATAAAACGAACTTTTATATCAAGGTTAGAGATGGCAAATTTGAAGGCATTGGAGAAGTCGCCTTCAATTCACGCTATGGTGAGGATGAACAGGGCATTTTGCATCATTTTGGGCAATTTACGCAGATATGGCAGGAGAGTTGGTGTACGGCCAAGGAACTGGATCGGGCGCTTTCAGAGTTTGACGAATTTCCTCTTTCCCTGCGCGCCGGCATCGAATGTGCGCTATTAGATCTTGAGTCTAAGCTAACCGAAAGAAACCTATCTCAGATTTTAGGAACTCCGCCTTTTCGCGGTGGCCATACCTCCTTTTCATTGCCCATTCTTGAAGCAGGCGAGATTGAGGAATTTTTTAATAAATATCAACTTGCACGATTTTCAGTTCTTAAGTTGAAAGTTGATAGTCACAACTTGTTCGACAATGTCACGGCCTTGTCGCGTATTTACAATGGTCCTATCCGTATTGATGCCAATGAGGATTTTAAGGATCCGGATAGTGTTCTTCAGGTTTCAAAAAAGTTGCAGGGACTAAATATTCAGCTGCTAGAACAGCCCATGCCAGCAGGATTTCATGATGAATACCTCTACTTAAAAAAACACAGCCCTTTTGAATTATTTGCCGATGAATCTTTGACTAACGAGAATATTACTGAATATTTCACTCAAAGGTTTCATGGCATCAATGTAAAGATTATGAAGTGTGGTGGCCCGCTTAAGGCCTTGGCACATATTCGCCAGGCCAAACGATTAGGGCTCAAGGTCATGATCGGATGTATGGTGGAAAGTTCCGTTGGGATTTCTTATGGCCTTCATCTTTCAACACTGGCTGATTATTTGGATTTGGATGGTCATTTATTTTTGCAGAATGATCCTTCAAAAGTAGTAAGTGAAGATAGTGGCAGACTCTTTTTGAGTGATTTGCACTAAAAAAACATTCTAAATTCAAAGTCAAAACGGGTGAAACTTGGAACGTTTTTACCCGTTAGAATTTTCTGCGCGCCAGCACTGATATTAAAAGGAGCAAAAAACTTGTTGGCCTTATACAGTTCAACAGTTGAGAAGGTTGCCTCTAATTTGGCGGTATGAGATTCCTTCTCTGTATCTTTTGCCAAGATGCGATTGGCCTCAGCAAAGGGTGAGCTATACTTGGACTTTAAAGTGTAGTTATACAGGTGAGCGGCCATCAGGCTTAGCCAGCGGGTAAACTGGTAAGTCAGGCCTGAAGTGACCTCAATTTTATCGCCTAACTTTTCTGTAAAAGTGGCCTTATTTGTACCGAGGGGATACTCCTCGGAATCAGGTATGCGAAGTGTTTTACTGGCCGGAACCTGATAAGTATAACGAACAAAAGAATCAAAAGAAAAGTTTGAACTCCAAAGCCGCGCTCCTCCTCCAAACTCGCCGATCACGTCAAATTGTCCGTCGCCAAAAGGGATATCCTGAATAATGTCTGGGTCATCAGTTTTTCCGGTTGGTAGTGCGAAGGCCAGTGTCGCCGCCAACCCCTTGTCTGGTTTGTCGGTCAAACGATAGATCATTCCAACTTCCAGGTCGCCCATGCCTTGCCCTTCCCAGTTACCAACTGGTTGATAGCCAAAATGATTAACCATCACAGACTGTATAACGCCGCCAGAGGCATCGGGTAAGATATTGGTGATTCCGTTCATGATGCCATCAACCACCGTAGCATTTGAAGAGTTGCCGCTTGCTTGAACAATTTGTTGCACCTGTTGGTTGTTGTTTCCTTTTGTTCTCACCATGTTTAGATTGACCTGGGCCTTGTAATAGGGAAAAACAGTGTAGGCAGTTAACCGATCCGTTAGGCCAAATGCAGCTCCAATCCCTTGCACATTGACTTTGGCATAGGCATCAATCTCGTATTCACCGAGTTGAAGTGCATCATAGGCTTCGGGAGACTGTGCTTTGAGTGCTTGCAGGTATGAAGCGAAGACTTCCTGGGCCTTTTCCAAGCTTCGGGCATCGAGGGAAAGTTTCAAAAAGTAATCTTTCTCCTGCTTATTACCTGTAAAGGAAGAATGAATTTTATCAGTGTTAACTTGGCGGTATACTAAGGCGCGTACGCCCTTGGGCAGGGTAGAATAATAAGCAGCCTCAGCAGTAAATGCATAACTAGTTAAAATAATTAGGAAACGCAGGTAGCGAAAATTCATAAGCAGAATATACCCGATTAAAGCGCCTAGCGGCATTTTTTATTGCGAACCCCGAAAAAAATATCTGATTAGATTTGCCCGACCAATCTATATGGCCATGCTTAATTTAATGTTGTACGATCGTCCAGTAAATTTTACTAGACCTCTTGCTAAGCAGCAGCGAAGAGAAGTAAACAACTTGAGGCGGAAATACCTCATGACGCTTCGGAGTTTAGAATGTTGCAGCGACCACGCAAAATATATTTATTATCCATTCTTGCTCTGGCTTTGGGCCTTCTCTCTGGTTGTATGACCGAAGAAAAAATCACACCTGCCTATCCAGTTGAGAAACTTGAAGATCAGCTAAGTGATCTGGCCTTTAACATCCCAATTGATCGCGTTCAAGTTCAAGATGAATTTCGCAACGTGGGAAATGTCAGGCATATAGGCAATGCTTTTAGAAGATTTGCCGAGATGCTGGCTGACGTCAATATTGATCGCGGCCAGACCGGAACTTTGGACCTTGATCCACTCGATTACCAGTTTTATGAACTTGATGATGTAGATTTTAAGTTTGTGAAAAACATACTTTTACAAAATGTCCATTTGGTTATGGATGAACGTGAAAAGGAAACTAATGCTAATTTTGGTTTTATTAAATTTCTTGAAATATATGTAAAATTCCAAGATGAAATTGAAAAATTGCCTGCAGGGCAAACGGTTCCGATGCCACATCCTCGTCAAGTGGTGCATAGAACGGGCGCCAATGGTGGCCTAGATACCAATGTTGACTACAATGTGGAAAAGGAAGATATCCCTGCGACAAAACTACCTGAGCGCTATAGAGGTGGATTACTTGCCCTCAGCTATCAAAAAGATATTGATGGACTTTCTTGCGGTGGCAAATGTTTTGATCTAAAGGTTCACGATATCGACTGGAAGGCCAGACTTAAGAAAAATCGTCGTTTTTCAGTTATGGTAAGGGTCGGACTTGATCACGCACCTAAATTTTCTTTTTCTTTCCTCGGCTTTATTAGCGTTAAAGTCGGTCTTGATCTCGGTGGAATATAACTTTTAATACCCTTGTCTTTCCCCTTATAATTAAAGCGCATTTAATCATCAGGGATAAGTGAAAATTGAGAATTGGCTTTGATGCAAAACGGGCATTTCATAACTTTCGAGGGTTGGGAAATTACTCTCGCACTTTGCTTTTAGGGTTGGCGCAATACCACAGCGAAATTGAACAATTTTTGTTCACTCCCGATTTTTCAGATTCCCAAGCACTGGAATTTGAAAAAAAAGTCATTAACGGCACTATTGTTCGGCCAGTCGGAGTGTGGAAAAGTTTTTCTTCACTTTGGAGAAGTTTGTTTCTTGCCAGACAATTAAAGAAATACCAATTAAATATCTATCATGGTCTCAGTCATGAGATCCCGCCTTTTGAGTACGCCAAAGGCTGTGCAAAAATAGTCACCATTCATGATTTGATATTTCTACGCTATCCAGATTTTTTTCCGCTTTTGGACCGGCTTGTCTATAAAGCGAAATTTGCGCATAGTTGCCAATCGGCAGACAAGGTAATCGCCATATGCCAGCAAACAAAAGTGGATTTAGTCGAATTTTTAAATGTTCCAGGGGAAAAAATTGAAGTGGTCTACCAGGCCTGTGATCCTAAATTTTATAGGCAGTATTCTAGCAGCGAGCGGGAGCTTGTGCTGAAGAAATATGGCATTAGCGGTGAATACATCTTGTATGTTGGGGCATTAGAAGAACGTAAAAATGCCAAAGGTCTGGTGCGTGCCTACTTAAGGCTTAAAAATCGCCCAAAGCTGGTGCTGATTGGAAAAGGGCCAAAGTACGCGCAAGAGGTATTGCAAATTGCTGGCGAGGCGGGAGCGAGCCAGCAATTTCACATCTTGGACCGGGTTTTGCCACAAGACCTACCTTTCTTTTATCAGTCTGCCTTGTTTTTGGTTTATCCGTCTTTTTTTGAAGGTTTTGGATTGCCTATTGTTGAGGCATTATTTTCAAAGACTCCGGTTATCACTTCACGCGGTTCTTGCTTTCCCGAGTCGGGAGGGCCAGATAGTATTTATATTGACCCAAACAATATTGAGGAAATGGCGCTGGCAATGCAGAGATTAATTGATGATCCTGAGTTGGGCAGGGAAATGGCCAAGCTTGGCCATGATTTTGTGCAGAAGTTTCATTTAAAAAATACCACGGAAAATCTGGTTTCAGTCTATCAGTCTCTCTTGTCCTAAGTGTTTTTACTGCTCTGTCATTAGGGATAGGTTTGAAATCTGCTGTTTACGTAAAAGATCCAGCACTTTTACAATCTTTTCGTAGCGCACATCTTTGTCTATGCGTAGATCTACAGGAATTGTCTTTTCCGTAACCAGTTTGATTTGACTCTCAAGTTGTTCAAGTGACATTTTCTTGCCGTTATAGGCGAGTTCTTCAGAGGAGAGTTCAATCGACAATTTATTTGGTGGTCGGCCATCCTTTTGACCTTCTTGCGCTTTGGGCAGATTGAGAAAAAGCGCTAATTCATCCTTTTTGAACACGGTTGATACCATAAAAAAAATAAGTAATAGAAAGACCACATCAATTAGCGGGGTGATGTCTGGGAGGGCCTCTTGGCGACTTCTCTTTTTCATTCTGGCCTTCTCCTCTAGAGTACTTTGCTAAAGATTTCTTTTTCCAGCTTGCCTTCCACATTGTCCAGCATGCCTAATAAATAATTGTGGCCGACATAATGAGGAATGGCGACGATTAGGCCACCTACGGTGGTTATCAGTGCCATTGATATACCTTCTGCAAAGTTGCTCGGATTGGTTAGTCCTGTTTGCGATATTACTTGAAAGGCGGATAGAACACCAATCACTGTGCCAAGCAGGCCTAGCAGCGGAGACACTGATGCAATAATTTTAACTGTATTCAAACCTTTTTCGACTGAAGAGATATAAGTATTTAATTCCTGCCGGCACATTTCCATCTGGGTTGCCTGATCTTTGTTAGCATTATCTGTGCTAAGCTTGTTTGCCAGCTCGCTTGAAATGCTTGCGGTATTTTTCCCCACATTTGAAAACATTAAAAATTTATAAACCATCATTGCCATGCCAATAATATTTATTAGCAACAAAATGTACATAATGGTGCCGCCCTGATGGATAAATTCAATTAGTCTCATACGCAAATTCCTTTTCTCAAAACTAAGAAGTTATAATCTCTATTTTCATAGTGATTGTCTTATTTTTCAATCTCAGTGTAAAATTGCCGAAATTTTATACTAAGGTATTGGATATAACTGATCAAAAAATTTGTAGGGGATAAAAAATGTCTAAAATATTCTTGATTTTGCTTGTGCTACAAATGGGTTGTTCTGGGCACAAAATAGCCAAGCATAGTGAGCTGCCTCATTTTATTCCTTTTGCTCCCAATTATCAGCAGCAACGCAATCTTTACGAGGCCAGAGGCAAGTCATATGCCATCGCCGGACAGGGCGTGCATTCGGCCAGAGGCGTGGAGAGAATTTTTGAATCAGGGGGAAATATTGCTGATGCTGCAACTGCCTATACATTTTTAATTTCTGTCGAGAGACCGCAGTCAACCGGTATTGGCGGGGGAGGATTTTTACTTTTTTATGAAAAGAAAAGTCAAAAAGTCTACGCCCTTGATTTTCGAGAGATGGCACCCCATAGTGCCGATGCCAAGATGTTTCTTGATCGTAATAGTTTAGTAATCCCAGGTAAGTCATTGACAGGCATCTTTTCATCTGGCGTTCCAGGATTGGTTGCGGGAATACTCGAATTTCATGCCAAGTTTGGAAAACTACCTTTGTCTAAGGTCATGGCCCCTGCTATCGAATTGGCAAGCAATGGATTTTTTGTTTATCCCGAGTTGGAGCATGCCTTAAAGACCGAAGAGCAAAACCTTCGCAAGTTCAGCGAAAATCTAAAAGTATTTTTTAAGCAAGGAGAATTACTTAAAGAAGGTGACAAAGTCGTGCAATCAGATCTGTCCAAAACCCTGAGAATTATTTCTCAAAAGGGAAGACGGGGATTCTATTCAGGGACAGTAGCAAAAAAAATTATACAGCAAGCGCATGAGCTCGGTGGTGACTTGTCCCTGACAGATCTTAAAGGATACCAGGTTAAATGGCGCCAACCAGTGAGTGGAAGTTATAAAAAATTTAAAATTTTTTCCATGTCTCCGCCCAGTAGTGGGGGGGTTCATATTATCCAGATTCTAAATATGCTAGAGCATGAGAATTTGCGTAAATGGGGGCCATATCATCCCCATAGCATCCATATGGTAGCCTCTGCTATGCAGGCGGCCTTCGCTGATCGGGCCAAATATCTGGGAGACCCGGACTTTGTAGCCGTGCCGGTGGCTAAATTAATTTCTAAGGATTATGCTCAAAGGAGGAGAGACGAAATTCCCTATCAGCGTGCCCTAAAATTTGATGAGGTCAAACCGGGTGTCGTAACTTTGCCCGGGTATGAATCTTCGCAGACAACCCATTTTAGTCTGACAGACAAGGAAGGGAATATTGTAGTTTCAACCCAGACCATTAATGGGTTCTTTGGCTCTGCTGTGATGGTAAAAGGTACTGGGATTATTCTGAATAACGAAATGGATGATTTTGCCACTAAAGTAGGCGAGAGCAATATGTTTGGTGCCATTGGTGGCGAAAACAATTTGGTAGCACCAAGAAAGAGGCCTTTAAGCTCAATGTCGCCAACCATTATTATCAATAAGGAGGGAGTGCCGGTTTTGGGACTTGGTTCACCCTCGGGTACACGAATATTAACCTGCGTCGCTCAAACTATCTTAAATTATTTAGAGTATGGCATGCCTTTATATAATGCCATTTCCTCACTCCGTTATCATCACCAGTGGTCTCCCGATTACATCAGGGTGGAAGAAGTTGGGCTACCCGATTTTTCCCAGCAGGAGTTACGGCGTATGGGTTATAATATTGTTAAAAAAGATCTTGGGTGTCGAGTTTCGGCCGTCTCGCGTGAAGGCGATGAAGTGCTGGCCGTCAGTGATCCTCGCGGACAGGGGCTAAGTATTTCCAGGTAATTTGAGTCTAAAGCAAAGGGGTTTTTACATGAACAATAAAGGCATGACCTTGGTTGAAGTGATGATTGCCAGTTCTATTGGTATTGGAATATTTCTATTTTTAAACTCAACCATGATCAAGTTACAAAAAACCCAGTCGCGTTTTGAGAAAAAAGGAGAAATGGAGGAAGTTAAATGGGCGCTAAAAGGGATCTTATCTGATGAAAGGGCCTGGATGGAAAATCCTGAGGCCGAAGTACCAAGGCGTGAAAATACCAGTAATTTTTATTATTTTCCCAATCGTAAGAGCACGTTGCTGCAATTCACTTTGAATGAAAAAGAATATCAACTTTTAGAAAAAAATTTTAAATGTCCCGCCGATATTCCAGGATGTCGCATAGCTGTTTTTGATTATAAGGGACGGCCTTTTGATTTTGAGGGTAAAGAAAAAATGTGGGAACGAAAATTTGAAGCCGTCATAGGATTTGAGACAAGTGAAGAAAGCATTTCAAGAAGTTTCTTGCCAGAACTTAAAGTCATGCTCAGTGATACAAATGATGATCCAGAATTGCGTGCAAATGCAAAGATGTTTGTGGTTAACGGCTCTGGTAAAGGAGTCAACGAGGGAGCTGGCAATCGTTCCGCAAGTGAAAATGAAACTGCTGATCCTGTGGCACGTGCCTTGTGTTTTACTAAGTTTATCAAGGACTATCCCGAGCTTGCCGAAGTTGGTAGGGATCTTTGCATGCATTCTAGAAACTCAGCACCTGTTGACTGTTTTAAGGCGATGAAAGAGACCTTCAAGGCCAATGATCTTATTGCCACCATAACTTGTTCTCGCGCTATTAATAATATGCCTCTTGAGTGTTACCAAACGGCTAAGACAGTTGTATCTATAGATGACGGGGCCCATGCCATCCTGTGTAGTGGAGCAAATTCCTTGGAGCCTATCAATTGCTACAAGCTTTTAAAAGAGAAGGGTCTTACTGACCTACCTGACTACTTGGGACTAAAAGTCTGTTCAAGGGCGCGCGATAGCTCTCCAGCAGAATGCCTGATTAAACTAAATGCCACTAGTAAAGCGGCATTGGCCCAAGCTCTTTATATCTGCCCACATCACAAATAAAAGTCAGCTCTAATTAATGGTCTTTGAGACGTAGAGGCGAAAGCTTTTGTCTTTGCATCTTCTAATCGTAGCAAAGCCGGAATCTTTCTTTTCAATCAGATAACCATAGAATTCAGGATTGGTATCTGATACTTCAAGTACAGATTTGCCTTCGTGTTCGCCAAAATCGATAAAAACTCTATCTTCTTCAATGATACCCGTTAACGGGCTTAGTTCCTGGAAAGCCATCATTCCCTCCTTAGAATTTGGTTGGCCCTAGTAAGATAATGCCCCAAACTTCCGATGTATGAGGCATTAACTTATTGTTTTATAAATAAATTGAAATGAAAAGGTATTTTTGGATTGTTAGAAAATGTAATAAAGTAACCGATTATTCCTGTCCTTTGGTGAAGAAGTTTTTAAAGTAGGCCACCAATAATTTAAACTCTTGTGGATAATGATCAGAGATAAGGTCTTTCACTAAATTGAGAGCATTAAATAATGTAGTGGCCTTGCGGTAGGGTCTGGCAGAAATCATGGCGGCAATTATGTCCACTAGTGAAATTACGATTGTTTCAAATCCTGTTAATAGCTGTTCATCATGACCCTCTTCATACATATCTAATTCGTTTGAAATAATACTGAATGCGTGATGATTTTCAATTAATTTCAGATAAGAAGGTCCAAGAGGAATACGGCCATTTAAAATGGTGACAGAATTTTTAGCGTGGGAGTATAAGAGTTTTTTGTCCAAAACATTGAGTTCAATTTCGTCAAATTTTTCCTGTGGTATGGCTGACATGCCAATATCTTTAAAGTAGCTGGTGATAAACAAGGATTCTACTTCTTTATCACTGAAAATTTTTGCTTGCTTAAGTACTCCGACTAAAAAAATAGAGGAAAGCATAGGCTGGGCAAAGATGTAGTGATGTTTTTGTTTGGAAAAATCGAAATAGAGTTGGGCATGTATTTTTATATTATTGATCAAAAAATGTGCCAGACTGCGAGTGCCTTGATACTGTAGCGCTAGTTGAGTGTCGTCAGTCGGATCTTCGTACAGAAATTTTAAGTTAATAGTCAGCAAATGAATTTGTCTGCGACCTTTTTCAAACGGATCGCCAATGGAGAGTGATCTTGTATTGGAGCGTAAATTTTCTTGTTGTGCTGCCACAACCAACGATTTCTCCCTTTCTCGCACATAAGTATGTACTACTCCGGCGGTAATCAAATCTCGCAGGCTCTGATTGTTAATCGCAGTACCACGATCCAGAACTTTGGCGTAGGAGCCGCGTGCTTTACTAAATACATCACAGGGTATCTGCTCAATAAAAATCAGCTCTTTGAGCGGAAAAGGAACCAACTCGTAGGTAAGATTGTTCTGTGAAATGGCCTTGAAGGCTCGGGGCAAGCTTTGCATTCAATAATTATAGGTGAGGTCATCAAATGTCGCACCGACGGGGATATTTATGCCGTCGATTGAAGGTCAATATCTGCACAAAAGACACGGCGCGCATGTGCAAGCTAACACATTCTTAATAAAAGCTTTGAGTTTGCTAAGATTTTCATAACATTTGTGTGAAACATTTCACTAAGAAAAAGATAACTTCAAACAAGGAGTCAGACTTGCGCACACTTCATGCATTGCCAGTGCTAGGAATGCTGCTATTTACAAGCAACATGGTCCGAGCAGAGAAAGTGGCCCTTATAGGATTGGGGCTTGATGGAAAGGAGCAGGTACAGATGATGGATGAGTCTGTAATTGCAAAAAATTGGTCGGCCACATTGGCGCCTTCACTCGATGGTGTCATCGAGTCCGCGGATGAGCTGGAGGTAGGGCAAAAAAGAATGGCAAAATGGATGCTTGATACCATTGAGGTCGGGCTAGAATTATCTGCTTCGGTCGGACTGGGTTCAGTTGTCCAAGCAAGTGTAGCTCCACGCTATTATGCCATATTGAAAAAACAAAAAAGGGGTACAAAGTGAAAAATATAATTTGCTTAGTCACATTATTGTTTAGTTTTACTTCGCATGCCTATGATCTATCTCCGCAATGGATTTACAGTCCTGCAGACAAACAGGTTCCTACTTTTGTTTCAGGTATATTTGAGCGACCTCGCTTTAATAGATCTTTTGATCAGTTACTTGAGGTGCAAAACAAGACATTGCAGGCCACATCACTAGAGGCAAAAGAAAAAGGAAAGTGGAAGTTTGTTGGCTTCAATACCACTCTTGGCCTAGGTCTTTCCGGAAAAATTGGTCTTTTATCTTGGGGAGGAAGTAAAGTTGTCGAACTTTTTTGGTATCGACGGGATGCCAGTGAGGAAAAAAAGAATATTTCTCATGAACAGGAGAACTACTATACCCTAGATGCAGATGTGGGAAGAGATGCCTTTTTTTCTAATATAAGCAGAATGTCTGCACAATTAGAAAAGGCAGCGGCAGAAAAATTACAGGCCCAAGCAGAAAAGTTTTTTGATCTGGCCCAAGGAATGGAGCAGGCTAATTCTAAAGTTAGCTGGGAAGTTTCCAAGTTGCGATGGGATGTTGAGTTGGCGGGTAGTGTAAGTCCTGGGACAGTATTTGCCAGCGTAGGTGGAGATTTAAAAATACGCTTTGAATGGTCACGTAAAAAGAAAAGTGTTAGCAAGCAATTAAGCACTTCGGAATTATCAAAGCAGGCAAGTGATGTAAGCGAAGCGATGGTACAAATACTTGACCAAGTAGATTGGAACAAAACTTCAAAGTGCGGGCTAAAGCTGTCTTACGCCAGACTTGGCTTGGGCCTAACACTTGAAGGCAAACTTGGTATCGCCAAGCTATCTGGCAACAATTCATTCTATGCCTATTTAAAACCAACAAAGAAGGCGATGAAGGCACAAAATGTTAACAATAAACAATTTTTCACTCTGCCTGTCATTGATGATGTTTACGCCAATAGCTATAAATCAAAATCAAATTTTTTCAAGGTTGACGGTAAGCGTGTCGCAAAAAATTTGAAAAAGGCAGTACGTTTTGCGGCTAAAATTGGTAAGCGACTTGAAAAAAAATCTAAAACTTCGAAATGGGGAGTTAAGGTTGTGCGTACGTCATTTACTCTAAATGGTGGAGGCAGTATCGGACCTGTGTCGCTTAAAGCAAGCCCAAGTCTTGAGCTTGAATTTAACAATGAGAAATTTTAGGAGTCATGCATGAAAATCATACTAATTTCAATTTTGATGATGAGCTGGGGAAATGCCTGGGCCAGCAACGAAGGTTTTGCAAAAGAAATGCTCGGTCAACTTAATGAAGTGGGGGAGATGGTTGAGAACCTACAACAAGATGATGCTAGCATCGCCAGCTGGCAAATGAGTAAAATCCGGCTTCGTATGCGCGCAAAAGTGGGTCTACAAGTGCCTTGGCTGGCGAAACTCGAATTAAAGCCAATGCTTGAATTGCATTACGTTCCTGTAAAATAAGTCAAATTAAGGTGGCATCCTCCATTATGGGTGCCACCTTATCTCGAATTATAAAAAATACCCGCGCAATTGAAATGAGGATTAAAGTATGAAATGAATCGGGACTTCAACATATGATTTGGAGTTTGGATGAAAAGTTTATTATTTTGCCTTGTCTTATATAGCCTGACGGCATCAAATTATGCTCTCGCTTGCTCAGAACATGAACTGAGCAAGTCGGCCTTAGATCAGATGCTTGATGATATTGTCGCGGGAAATTACCAGGGACATATCGGTCCAATCTTTAAAAAGCCAAAAGAGTCAGTTATGCGCAACCTGGTTTGGAGAGTTTCGCATGTTGATGACATGCTCTTTGGTGTCACCATTGGAATGGGGAGCTGGGCACTAGGGCTGAATAAAAGGGCCTATAAAGATATTCGTGATTTGGCAGATGGTAAGGAAGTTAAAAAGATTCATACTTGGCGAGGGGATGTAAAGCGCAAATATGTATTTTTTTCTGATCACCACTATCTTGGTTTTGCCAAGAAGCATGACTACTTTCGTACTTGGGAGCAAAATACCAGTGCCAGTAACAAGATTGAGTCTTTAGACATCTATAAGCATGCTTTAAATAATTATAATGATAAGGAGTACACTTTAGTTGAGCTGGGAGACGTTGAGGATCTGGTAACGATAGAGCCAACCTTAAAAGGTGCTGCCATCGACCAGCTGTTTGATTTCTTTGCTATGCCACTAGGGGAAATTTTTGATGAAAAATTTGAGGACAAGAACAAACAGATACAGCTACTGGATATATTTTATAATTACTGGGATCTTTATGATCAGGTTGGCAAAACATTTGTCGCCAATGACCGTTTTGTGAAAGTGTTGGGAAATCATGATGCTGCTTTAAAGAAGCCAAAATTTCTTAAAATGCTGAGGAAAATGTATCATAAGGATATTGATGTTTATGACTATGCCATCATTGAAGGCCCAAACCCAGATGGGTCAAGCAAATATGCAAAATTCATATCGGCTCATGGTCATCAATTTGATCCTTGGACCAACCCCCGAATAGCAAAGCTAGTGGGGGAGGCCTTCACACAATCCGAGGCATGGTTTGGAAATGGAGCCGATCGTATTTGGCCCAAATCAGAAGGCGGTAGCGGTGGTTGGAAGGCCTTCATGAATAAAGAAGTTGGATTTGATAACAGATTGGCACTTGCCCCTAGTATGAAAAAGGAAAAAGGGGAAATGGCAAAATTTAGGCATATGGGAGAAATGAATATTGAGAGAAGAATGAACAAGACCTTCCAAGGTGCTCCACAAATTCCAACCCTCATTTTGGGACATACCCATGAACCCAAAATTGGTGCGCTTGCGAAAAATGGCAAGCAGTTTAATGGCTACGTTAATACCGGCGCTACGGGACACTATGAGCAGCTAATCTGGTGCGTGGAAGTGGTGGACGGCACGGCCAGTGTTTGGGCGTGGTATGTCGATAATCATGGCAAGATTATTAAGCAAAAAATGCAGGCAACAAAAGATGGACGATTGATCCCAGAGGCATAAGGCTGTAATTTTTTCATAAGAGAAGCCATAGTGTTCATTTTCCTGTATCTCAGACTTGCTCTCATTGGACATATCAAACTAGGAATCGATTTATGCAAAAGTTATCGCTTTTTTTACTCTTTATGCTTTCTGTTCCTGCTATAGCTGCCTTTCCTCCAAAGGGGTGGAAAATGGGGACGTGCCAAGAGGTCAAAAATTTGCTTTCTAGCGAATTACAACAATATCAAAGTGGATTTTTCAATAAACTAGAGGAGCATTATCAATACCTAGAAAAGAAACTTGATGATGTAAAAGATGTTGGAAGTTTTCAGGACTTAACTTTGGAAGAAGATTATAGCGGAATGCAGACACGGGTGTCCCAACTACAAAAAGCATTATTACGTGATTGCAGCAAGACTCCTTATGTTTATCGTGGCGAAAAAGGATCATTTTCAATGTTGCGTTTTGAATGTCTAAACCAACGTGGATTAACGACTGATATATCGTTTTTAGCAGTAAAGAAGGGCGATAGAAGCCAAAAGCTTTATCAAGATGGCCGTGAGCACCTTGTCGTCAGAGTATGTCTTGATACTTCTAAATACTTTAAGCGCGCATCTGGTGTAATGACGTGGCTTAAGACAGATATTTCATATTGTTTAAATTATGACGTATTAGGGGAGAAATATTTTTCTTATCGTCACAAAAAGGCCTTGAATACGATTGGCTTTGAAGATACCAATGTCTCTTTAGGCTACAGTTACACACATTTTGACCCTACTTATCGCATGACACCTGGAGGCGTTACTTCATCCGAATACATTTCTGCTAGCGATAAAGGTGAAGGACAAAAGTTGCTTGAAAAATTACTTACACCCACCAGATGTGGAAATTCACAGCATCCAATTTATCACCAGGAAGATTATCTGAACCTCGTGCCGGGTGAAAATGCTCGATCGTGCCCGTGGTATGATTTAAGCTGTTGGTTTAAGAATAATTAGTCGTCATCGTGATCACCATTACCTAGGTTTTCACTCGGGGGCATTGTTCCTGTCCCTATATTTTGAGTTGGGGACAGATAGGCATTGGCAGCGCCATATTTATAGACGAGGTCTCCGCCCGCTTCGCCAACCCGATAGCCTAAAAAAAGCAAAATAAATTGCAATAGTAGAAGCGCCGAGGTTGCGCTAATAAAATAATTTTTCTGCGCTGTAAAGTATAAAGCAAATGATGTTGCCAATAAAATAATTGAGAAAATGAAGAAGCTTTCTGCCCTTTCCTCGTGTTCCTTGATGTGCTTTTTTTCTACAACTTTTTCTACTCGATGTTCTTGCTTATCACCAGTGGCCATGGCGGCATAAGCAGAAATGGATAAAAGAAAATGCAAAATAATGATAAAGCTAAAGCATTTATTATCCATTCTGCCTTTCCAACGCAAAACAATAAAGAGTAGGGTTATAAATGGGAGTAGGATGGCAATGCCAATTGGGAGATGAACCACAGCTGGATGAAAGAGTAGATTTTCCATGTGAACTCCATATTAGGGGTAAGCATACATCGAAATTCTACTCGGCTATTTATTACGAGTAAATAGCATATGCAGTGATCAAAAATGACAAAAATTTAACGCGAAAATTTTCCTGTAACTTTAAATTCATCAGATTTAAACTTATAGCTAACGTGTGTCAGCTTTTTTGTTTGCTGGCATGCACCCATGCTGCGATCCTCCTGAAAAATTTCCTTAGATAAAGTCAAACATTCTTCGGCGGTAGCAGTTTCCTTCTGATCTTTAACTACAACACGAGTATATGGAAATTTTTTGGCGCGATCACACACTCTCGACCAAGCTACGCCCTTGACTGTACAAGTACCGGCAAAAGAGTTAACAGATAAAATAGCAAAACAGATTAGGAATAAAAGTTTCATTAGGACCCTCCTTCTTATTCTCTTGATCCCTCTTAACATGAATATTTTTGTCACAGTGCAGGCCGGTAAAATTTTCATAGGGAGTAGGAAAAGCTTGGGCAAGCCAGAGTCTAGAGCATTTGCAAGGGTAAATACTGGATTAAATTGTTTTATTGCCACTGTCAGGTGAAGGAACATTGGCAATTCGTTTCATGGAATAGGAAAAAATGATATAAATATAAGGGCCCTATTTTAAAATATTAACTTGTATTTGGGCGCTATGATTTTGAGTCTTGGGAGAAAATAATGAGTAAAGTAGGGACTATTGGCGAATTAACAAACATCGCCTTAGATGTCCCATATGTTCAGGACGCAATCACATTTTTTCAAAAATTTTCGCATCCCTGTAATACCATGCTGTTAATGACGGCCGAAGTAGATACAAAAAAACAGCAAAAAAGTTTAATCTTGCTACAAAGTTCAGTAAGAATCTGTGCCTATAAAAGAAAGGTGAGTTTTCATGCTCTGAATTCTAACGGCATGAATTTATTGCACATGCTGGAAGAAAACTTTAAACAAAGGTATGAGCTAACGACAAAAGAAAACGAGCTAACTATTGTCATTAAGGCGACAGAGCGTGAAGTTAATGAGGATCTGAGGCTCAAGCAAGTGTGTCTTTTTTCTCCTTTGAGAGAATTGATTGCAGAAATTAATTGTCTCGGGAAGAAAGAAGATTTATTTATTGCCGGCAATTTCAGTTTTGACTTATTTGAAACCTATGAAGATTTACCGCAGGTAAAGCGTGGGGATTCTAGCTGCCCTCACTACACGCTCTATGTCTCTCAATTATTGCTTGAAGTAAATCATCAAACAGGAAAGAGTCAACTCAGAGCAAGTGTTTTCTCGGGCAAAGATTTTGAACGCAATCATCGGGATCTTTCCGCGCACATGCAAGAACTTAAAATAAGAATGAGCAACGAGAAGGAGACTGGATACATCAGATCAGGTGACATGGTAAGGCAATTTTATAAAGTCAATTTATCTGATGAAGAATTTATCAATCGTGTAAAGCAGATTAAAGAAAGAATTGTCGAAGGCGATATTTTTCAAGCGGTTGTCTCGCGTGTATTTTCTGTTCCATGTCCAGACTCTCTTGCTGGCTTTAGAAAGTTAGTTGAACTCAATCCTAGCCCTTATATGTTTTTTATGCGTGATGAAAGCTTTGAGCTTTTTGGCGCTTCTCCTGAAAGCGCTTTGAAATATGAAAACTCATCGCGAGTGGTTGAAATGTACCCGATTGCAGGAACTCGCAAGAGAGGATTGAATGAGCAGAAAAAAATTGATTTGGACATTGATGGAAGAATTGAATTTGAATTACGGACTAATGACAAGGAAGTTGCCGAACATATGATGTTAGTCGATTTGGCAAGAAATGATTTGGCAAAAATTTGTGAAACTGGCAGTCGCTATGTTCATCCTCTGATGAAGGTGGATCGTTACCAAAGAGTTATGCATTTAGTTTCCCAAGTTCAGGGAAAATTAAAAGATGATTTAGATGCTTTACACGCATACCAGGCAACCATGAATATGGGAACTCTAACTGGTGCACCTAAAATTAAAGCTACCGCAATCATCCGCGAAATGGAGGAATGTGAAAGAGGGGCCTATGGAGGCGCTGTCGGGTATCTTAACGGAGGAGGAGATATGGATACTTGTATTGTTATTCGATCCGCGACAGTTAAAAATGGGGTAGCCTATGTCCAGGCCGGCGCAGGTGTAGTTTATGATTCCGACCCCCTAAGTGAAGCGCAGGAAACAGTAGATAAAGCATACTCGGTCTTGATGGCATTGAATGCCAGCGAGGGAGAGGTATGAATGTTATTTTGATCGATAACTTTGATTCATTTAGTTACAATTTGGTTGATCTTTTGAGAAGTGCCGGTATGAACGTGGCAATCTACCGTAATGATATTGAACTTGAGTTTTTGGACAAAATAATTAGACAAGATGAACAAAATATTTGCATGGTTCTGTCTCCCGGACCGGGAAAACCTAGTGATGCCGGAAATTTACTACCCATTATTCAAAAATTCAAGAAACGTATCCCTATCATCGGAATTTGCTTAGGCCATCAGGCAATTGCTCAATGTTTAGGCGGTGTGGTTTGTAAATCAGATGAAGTTGTGCATGGAAAATTCTCTCTAATGAATATAACAAATCACCAACTATTTGACGGCCTAAAAGAGACTATGCCTGTTGCCCGTTACCATTCACTTAAAGTGGATGCGCTTACTGATATGATTGAAGTTTTGGTTAGGATTGATGATGTTCCGATGGTCATAATTTGTGAAGAATATAAGATGATTGGTTTTCAGTTTCATCCAGAATCCATAATGACGCTTGATGGGGATAAGATATTGAAAAATGCTGTTAAATATTTCATGGGGCGAAAGAATGCTTGAGTTAATTGAAAAAATCTATGCACATCAAGATTTAAGTAAAGAGCAATGTAGCATACTCTTTAAAGAGATTATTAAAGGCAAAATGGATCCAATAATTCAATCTTCATTATTGACCGGACTTAAAATGAAAGGTGAGAGTTTTGCTGAAATAGCTGGAGCAGCCAGCGCATTATTGGATGAGGCGAGTTTATTTCCAGCTAATGATTATGAATTGGGTGATATAGTCGGAACAGGTGGCGATAAATCCAATAGCATAAATGTTTCAACCCTTGCTACTTTTGTTGCTGCCGGCCTAGGCATCAAAATGGCAAAGCATGGTAATCGCAGTGTCTCCTCAAGGTGTGGATCATTTGATCTCCTTGAAGCCTTAGGTATCCCATTCAATGTCGAAATTCAAAAACTAAAAGAAAATCTAGATACTCATGGTATTTGTTTTCTTTATGCTCCACTTTTTCATGCAGGAATCAGATATGTTATGCCGGTAAGAAAGACCTTGAAAACAAAAACCATATTTAATATTCTTGGGCCGCTTATTAATCCTGCTAGACCCACTTTCCAATTGGTTGGCGTTTATTCTGCCGCTTTACTCGAGCCTGTCGCCAATGCCTTAGTCCTATTGGGATTAACACGCGGAATGGTGGTATATGGAAATGGCATGGATGAAATAGCCCCTCACGCAGAAACTCAAATAATAGAGATAAACCATGGCCGACTAGAAAAAAAAGTACTTTCCCCTGCAAGCTTTGGTATTTCATCTTTTTCTGTTGAGCATATAGCAGGAGGAGAGAAGCAGGAAAATTTGGAAATTTCGCTCAGAATATTAAGTGGTAATGGTTCAGAATGGCAAAAAAAAATGATTGCCATGAATGTCGCTCCTATCATCGTTATGAGTGACAAGGCCAAGGATTTAAAGTCTGCCACAGGTTTGGCAATGGATATCTTGAATACTGGTGCCCCGCTTAAATTGGCACAACAAATGAAAGAGCAAAGGGCTTAGTATATGCAGAATGTTCTAAATAAAATTACCCAGCGTAAGGCGCAAGACTTACAGATTATGAAAGGCGAGCTACCCCTTTTGGAAATTATTTCAGCTTGCAAAAAAACAACCAGAAAATTCTATGATGCCTTCAAAAGTGAGAGGACACATTTTATTTTGGAATGTAAAAAGGCGTCCCCTTCAAAAGGTATAATAAGGCCGAACTTTCGGCCAGGCGATATCGCTCAAGTTTATAATTCTTATGCGAGTGCTATTAGTGTTCTTACTGATGTCCCTTTTTTTCATGGGCATTATTCCTATTTGGAAGAGGTTCGATCCCGTAGCCATCTTCCTCTGCTGTGTAAGGATTTTTTTATTGATGAATATCAGGTCTATCGTGCACGCTATCACGGTGCAGATGCAATTCTACTTATATTAGGTATTCTAAGCGATGAGCAGTATTTGGATTTGAGAAATTTAGCTGAATCTCTTGGCATGGGAGTTTTAACAGAAATTTCTAATCAAGAAGAAGCAATACGAGCACGTCAGTTGAAGGCAGTGTTAGTTGGGATTAACAATCGCGACTTAAGAGATTTTTCAATTGACGTCAATCGCACTGCTTTGCTTGGATCTTATCTTGCACCGGAGCAAATGGTTATCAGTGAATCAGGTATAGATAATCATTCTCAGATTAAAATGATTGCAAAATCATGTAGGGGGTTTTTGATCGGTAGTAGCTTGATGGCGCAAAATGATCTGGATTATGCATGTCGAAAATTGATCTACGGTCACAATAAAGTTTGTGGCGTAAAAGATAAAGAAACAATGAGAGCTGCCTTTGATGCCGGAGCATGCTACATAGGATTCAATTTTGTTAAAAGTAGTGTTCGCTATCTCGATTTGCAAACTGCCCAACAATTGGCAGCGCATTCACCTTTGCCAATTGTGGGAGTTTTTCAAGATCATCTATTGCAAGAAGTGTTAGAGACGGTGAAATTGTCTTCACTTCAGATAGTGCAATTGCATGGCGCGGAGTCAGTTGATTACATCTTAGCACTGCGATCTATGCTGCCAGAACAAGTAAAAATTTGGAAAGCAATTAACATTGAAAGTCGTCAGCAATCACTTTATTGGGAAATGCCGGCCATTGAATATATACTCCTAGACTCCCAGATTAATTCCTCTTTTGGCGGAACGGGAAAAAGTTTTGACTGGAATCTCTTGCAGGGATTACCAAAGGATAGAATTATACTGGCCGGAGGAATTGGACCGCAAAATGCTCATAGTGCGAGCCTTCAGGGTTGTCAGGGGTTGGATTTGAACTCCAAGCTTGAAAGTTCGCCAGGAATGAAGTCCTTGACGTTGCTTAATCAAACATTTGACGAAATAAAAAAATATTGAGGTGTTATGGTGCCAAAGTTGAATCCTTTTTATGGCGAGTTTGGGGGAATGTTTGTACCGGAAATATTAGTTCCTTCTTTGCTTGAGCTAGAAAACACATTTCTTAAGTTTAAAGACGACAAAGCTTTTAAAAATGATTTTCAAAACTTGTTAAATAACTATGCCGGACGACCGACGCCACTGACTTTATGCCGTAATTTGACGCAAACAACGAAATCAAAGATTTACCTTAAGCGTGAAGATCTGTTGCATGGCGGGGCCCATAAGACCAACCAAGTTATTGGACAAGCATTATTATGTCAGAGAATGGGCAAAAAAGAAGTCATTGCTGAAACGGGAGCCGGCCAGCACGGTGTCGCAACTGCCATGGTGTGTGCTTTGCTTGGTCTTAAGTGCCGGATTTATATGGGGAGAAAAGACTGTGAAAGGCAGCGCCCTAATCTTTTCCGCATGCAATTGCTCGGCGCCACAGTGATTCCAGTTGATAATGGCGAGGGAACATTAAAAGATGCATGCAACGAAGCCTTGCGCGATTGGAGCTTAAATTACAAAACGGCGCACTACCTTTTAGGAACAGCAGCAGGACCTCATCCGTTTCCACATATAGTTTGTGAATTCCAAAAAATGATTGGGCAAGAGGCGAAAGTTCAAATACAAAAAGAGCAGGGGCGTCTGCCTGATGCTGTAATCGCTTGTGTTGGTGGGGGCTCCAATGCCATCGGTATTTTTCATGATTTTTTACAAGATAAGGAAGTCAAGCTTGTGGGGGTTGAACCTGCAGGGAAAGGACTGGACACTAAGTTTCATGGAGCCCCTATTCACACTGGAAAAAAAGGGGTTTTTTTTGGTATGCATTCTTACCTTATGCAGGAAAATGACGGTCAGATTAAGGAATCCTATTCAATCTCTGCTGGTCTGGATTTTCCTTCGGTTGGTCCCGAGCATGCATATTTGGCAAGCATTGGGAGGGCCGAATATGTTTCTGCCAGCGATGCCGAGGCACTCAATGCCTTTCAACGTTTATGTCAATGCGAGGGGATAATTCCAGCATTAGAATCTGCTCACGCTTTAGCTCATGCCTTGAAAATGACTCTGAAACATCCGCAACTAGAGCAAGTTTTGCTTGTTAACCTTTCTGGACGTGGAGACAAGGATTTAGTTACTGTCGCCCACGCCTTGCAGACAGGAGAGAAAAAGTGAGTCGTTATACTAAACTATTTGAAATGCTAAAAAGTGTAAATCAAAAGGCCTTTATTCCCTTTGTTACTGTGGGGGATCCTGATCTTGAAATGTCACAAAATATTATTGAAAATTTGATTGCTTGCGGTGCTGATGCTTTAGAGCTTGGCCTACCTTTTTCTGACCCAGTCGCGGATGGACCAATTATTCAGGCAGCAAATCTAAGGGCCCTCTCCAAAGGTGTTTATACCCGCCAGGCCTTGAAGTTAATTAGTAATATTCGTTCACGTCACCCCCAGATTCCTATTGGCCTTTTAAGTTATACCAATTTAGTAGTGGCGATGGGCAAGGAGAATTTCTTTAAACTTATAAGTGATGCGGGAGTGGATTCACTGTTGCTTGCAGATTTACCATTTGTTATGACGGATTGGTTGCGTTCTACCTTTGTCCAATACAATATTGCTCAAGTTTTGATTGCTCCACCAAATGCTGATCAGGATTTATTAAAAAATATTGCTAAATTTTCCCAAGGCTATACTTATCTTCTGGGAAGAAGTGGCGTCACTGGAATAAATGTTCATCGCAATGAAGATCTAAGTCAAAATATTGAGCTACTTAAAAAATATAACTCTGCCCCGATTGTCCAGGGTTTTGGCATCTCTGACACTAAAGATGTTAAGCAGGCAATTGCAGCAGGTGTTGATGGAATCATTGTTGGCTCGGCGATTATAAAAATTATTCAGGAAAATGTTACAAATAAAACCAAGATATTAGAAAAAACAAAGGCATTTGCCAGTGAAATTAAATTAGCAACAGTTAACATCTGAGGACTGGAATCGATGCTAAAACTTAAGATTAGAAAAGATTTGTCGGGTCAAATACAACGTATAGTCATTAAAGTTGGTTCAGCTGCGATAACTCAAAAGGAAGGGGGGATCGAGAGGATTGTAATGCAAAAGTTAGTGGCAGATATTGCTCATATGGTAAGTAGTGGCCTTGAAGTTGTTCTGGTTAGCTCAGGTGCCATCAATGCCGGGAGAAGTTTTTTAGGATCAGCTACAAAAAATTCTGATATCGGATACCTCCAGGCCTGCTCAGCTGTCGGTCAGCCGCTTCTTATGGCCTCTTATCAAAAAGAATTTGAGAAGTTTGGCCTATTGACAGCTCAGGTACTATTAACTCACGATGATTTAAAAAATAGAACTCGTAATCTCAATACCCGCAACGCCATTTTGAAACTGTTAAGTCGAGGCATTATTCCTATTTTAAATGAAAATGATTCTGTAAGTTTTGAGGAAATTACAGTTGGTGATAATGACCAATTAGCGGCCATGGTAACAGAGTTAATTGATGGCCAAGCACTTATCCTGCTAACTGGTCCGGATGGTCTATATGATCGCGATCCAGACATCGATGGGGCAACTCATTTTCCCGTAGTCGATTATCATGAAGAATTTAAAAGAATAAAAACTATTGGGAAAAGCACTGCCGGTCGAGGTGGGATGGCAACAAAGCTGCTAGCAGTGAGAAAGCTTACTCATTTAGGTATCAACGTGCTGATTGGTACTTATAAAGAAGATAGGCCAGTATCAAAAATTTTATGTCTGGGCGGCGGTACCCTTTTTCTTCCAAAAAAGATAGCTACAAAAAATCGTCGTAAGGCCTGGATCTCTACTATTGTAAAAAGTAAGGCATTCTTGGTGGTTGATCAGGGAGCCTATCAGGCGATATGTAAAAATGGATCCTTGCTGGCCATCGGGATTAAGGATGTACACGGTCTTTTTAAACGGGGAGATGTGGTTGGTATCAAGTTTAAGGGGCAGGTTTTTGCAGTTGGAATCAGTGAATATGACGGTCGAGATATAAAGTCCATTATGGGAAAAAAAAGCAATGAGATAGAACTTGTTCTTGGAGCTTGCCCATCTGAAGCGATCATTCACCGTGATAATATGTTTATTAAGCAATAAGGTAGAATTTTATGCAGCCAACAAAAGAAGTAGCACGATCGGCAAAACTCGCAGCCCTAGAGTTTAGAAAAAATACTGCAGGCGAAAGAAATCTAGTGCTTAAAAATATTGCCAGTGAAATTCGCAAACGCAGAGAGGAAATCCTGGCTGCCAATGCTCTTGATTTAGAAAATGCAAAATCAATAAGTCTAAGTGCTAGTATGCTCGACAGATTGACGCTCAATCTTACTCGTATTGAGGCGATGGCAAAAACGGCAGAGGATATCGCTGCTCAAGACGAAGTTGTAGGACAAATTGTAGAAGATAGTAAGTTAAAAAATGGGCTACACATGCGGAGGGAAAGAATTCCTTTAGGTGTGATCGCTATGATTTTTGAAAGTCGTCCCAATGTAGTGATTGATTGTGCCTGTCTTGCGATAAAATCTGGTAATGCCATTATTTTAAAAGGCGGTAAGGAGTCCAGCAATTCCAATCATATTCTGACGCAAATTGTTCGCCAGGCCTTACAGGGCATTATCCCCGTTAATATTGTACAGTTAGTTGATAGTAAAGAGGCAGTGGCCGAACTTATAACGCTCAAAGATGAAATTGATGTTGTCATCCCGCGTGGCGGTGAGCAACTAATCAGATACATTTATGACAATTCCAAAGTTCCAGTCATTGCTCACTTTCGTGGACTATGTCACATTTATGTTCATGATGATGCTGATATTGATATGGCAAAAAGAGTTTGTCTCAATGCCAAGATTCAAAGACCAGGAGTTTGCAATGCCATGGAAAGTTTGCTCTTAAATAAGAATTTACCACAAGAATTTATACTTGAGCTGCTTCGGGATTTTTCTAATGCCGAAGTCGAAATTAGAGCGAGTGAAAACGTAAGAGCAATTTTCCCCGCCGCCTTACTTGCGACTGAAAATGATTTTGCGACTGAATATCTAGAAAAGAAGCTCTCTGTAAAGATGGTCGAAAGTATAGACGCTGCGATTGCTCATATCCAAAAATATGGAACTCATCATACGGAGTGTATTTGCAGCAGCAGCCCCCAGGTCATTGCAAAATTTCAAAGGGAGGTCGATGCTTCATGTCTAATGGTTAATACCTCAACCCGTTTTAACGATGGAGGTGAACTAGGATTAGGAGCAGAACTAGGAATATCAACCAGTAAGATCCATGCTTATGGCCCGATGGGGGCACGTGAGATGACGACTTTACGCTTCCTGGTTGAAAGCGCCGGAAAGATTCGAAATTAAATAAGGCGATTAATAGGCAAAAAGGTGAAGGGCATATTTTGACCACGGAATATTTCGCATTTCAAATACCATCAAGGCCAGCATATAGCCAATGGTTGTTTTGCGTGCATCTAATTTAGTACTGGATATCCCTAGCAGTACCAGCATATAGTTAAAACCTGCAACCATGACCAGCCCGTAGGTCGAAAAAATAAAGAGCAAAAGAATCCAGTCCTTTATTTTATTGATGAACTTTGATTTTAGAGCAAATAAGAACGACAATCCGACGCTACCTTCAATCAAAATAACCCAGTAGGAAGAAAAGAGAGCAATATTACGTACATTGGCATGACTAGTGATGGTTCCTTGGGCGTAATCAAGTGGAAAGTCGCGCATCATGTGAATGGTTTCGTTATTTGCCTGTAATACATCGGGAGTAAAGTTGGCAATGGCGGTTACAAAATCTGCAAAACGTTGGTCTACCAAATAAGTAAAATGAAAAAAGCTTCCATCTAAATATTCTCCCCAGATAATCTTATGAAAAGTTGCTAGAGTAAAGACCAGACCGACCAAGATACGAGCATTATTTTGCAGATATTTCAATCGATGTTCAGCATATAGTGAAAGATAGCAGGCTGTCAGCCAGTAACAGCTTAAATACTTATGGTTATCGATATAATCCCATTGGCTGGCAATGATGGCAATATTACCCAAAGCAAGAATCCCCCACAGTGATTTTGATTGGCATAATTTATCGCTAAAAATCATATAGAGTGCCAAGATTCGAAGTGGAATATGAATACCATAATCACTTTTTGTGAAAGCAACTATAAATAATAAGCTTAGTTTATAGATTAAAATTTCTCGTGGGCCATGAAGGAAATCATCAATATAACCTTCCAATACTTTTGGAATTTTTTTAATTGTGCTAATCATTCCATTCTCCAATCTGGGATACTAATTGCAAATCGCGTTGTGAGACATGGCCTTGATTATCAAATTTCAGCTCGTATACATGTAGCCGTAGTGCTTTGACATAATTACTATTTATTTTACCCATGAAGTAATTGGTGTTGCTCAAGACCATTTCTGGTAAATCTTTAATTCTAACCCGCTCAATTTTGTGTTCATATTGCATGAAATTGTCGCGTATTTTATCCAATTTGGACTGGGTGGGGAATTGAAAAAATGAATTCTGGCTTTGGTCATTCAGAGGGCCATATTCACCTTTACCAGGAAAGCGAATGGTACAACGGACTTTGTTACCAAATTGGTCCTTGGCCTCACAGCTAATACCTCGTTTTGTTACGGCGGAAAACATGGCAAAGCCACCACCTTTCCATGGAGAGAGTCCAGTAAAAGTGGAAAGGATAAATTGCAAAAAAGCGATACTGAGTAATATTACCCAGGCTGCATTTTGAAATAGCCAACTTTTGTAGTTCAACTGCTTGCTTAAATTTTCTTCCATCACTTCACTCTATATTTATTTTCATCTTTTGCGAATTAAAATCCTATCCAAACTCTTCATGTAGCGGTTTGTAATAATTTTAAAAATGGAATCTTCTTCCTTGTTTTTAAAATTATATTCTTCACGTTTAGAAGCATCAATCAATCCATTTTCATCAACAACTCCTGAGTTACCTGTAGTGCCCATGCTCTCGGCATTCTTGGCATATTTGTCGCTGCCATCATCGCTCCAGCCCATGCCATTATCTCCACCTGAGTTTCCACCGCCATTGCTTTTATTCATATTGGCCTTGAGCTGTTGCAAGTGCTCCGCATCGTAGTCGCGTCCGCTACCGCTGCCTGAACCCTTGGGGCTATTTCCTTGTGGTCCAGTGACATTTGGTAGATTTCCAAGCCCGGAACTAGAAGCTTTTAAAGCGGCCGCAGCGGCGGCAACAGTGGCCTTCTTGGCATCGTGGACAATGCCTCCCAGACCTTTGGAAAGGCCATTCTCATAGGCCTTGGCACGTTTACCAATGGCAGTGTTTCCCCAGTTTTTATAAAAGCGATCACGTGCTGCGCGCGCTTGATTAAGGCTAGAGGAAGATTGATCATGTAGTTTGGAGGCCAGTGCTTCATGCTTGCTACCGGCCAGAGTTGAAAAAGCCCCTTGTCCTATATTGCCACCAAGGCCTGCGCCAATACCAACGTTCCCACTAGCACCGAAATCAGAAGTACCAAAACTTGAGCCTGCCGCACCTGTACCATTTTGAAAACCACTGCCATCTTGTATGGGGACCCCGCCAGTATCTACAGAGCCAGTCTGGGCCACGGTCGCGCTACTGGGCGCGCCGCCGGAACTAAAACCACTACCAATGGCCTTGGCATTGGCATCCATACACACTTCTGATCGGGCAAAGGCCTGTTCCATCTCTTTGTAGAGGTTGGCCATTTGATAAACGTATTCGGCCACAAATAGAATTAAATGAGGTTGATAATGTGCTGGCTGCAATCGTGTGTAGCTAACAGACGAAAGAAAAACAGAGCTTTCTAAAATCGCCATTTCTGGTTTTAAAAATTCTTGTAACAAAACCTTATATTCATCGCCAAAGAAATTTTCATTGGCATTAAAAGTCCCACCAGAATTCAAAGTCAGGTCAACAGTATGTGCCACAGGGTCATTAATATATTTTGTAAAATTGTCGCGAATGTTCTGGGATAAAGCACCTTCACTAACCAGACTGCCAGCGTCGTTAAAAATAAGTGCAGGGTAGGTTGTGACATAAGTTAATGGGGTGTGATTTGCAACAGCGGAAAACCAAGGTAGCTTAAGATCAGCTAAGACGTTGGTCCAATATTTGGATAAGAAAGGGTAATTGGCTCCCTTCGCGACGTAGGAATATCCATCTCCAAGATTCTTATTAGAGCCTGATTGGGTGCCAACACAGTAACGAGATAAACTGTCAAAACCATCCTCTTCTTCTTCGTATTCTTCAGTATCTTCAACCACATCCTCTTGAGCGCCAGTGTACTGACATTTGGTTGAAGTTCTAAAAATAACATCGTGCTGGATATGGCAGTCTTCGCGGTTTTCTTCTCCTTCTTCGCCATCAAATCCTTCATGAATTTCTTCTTGCTGACCCCATTGGACTTTAGATGCAATTTTATCATCTGCGATGCTTGCTCCCATGGTCCAAGGATTGCTCTGCATGCTCTCACCTGCACGGCGATTACCTTTGAGCCACGTCATAAGAGAAAAAAGTGGAACAGCAGGGTTGCCTTTGCCGCGATCTTTTTCCTTTTTCACATAGCCATCAGATAATTTATTATAGGCATCGAACATAACATCGCGCTTAAGCGCCAGAATCTCTTTCATCCGTCCCAAAGATCGGACTTGAAATTCAAAAGCGGCAGTTTGTAATTCTTTGCCTTCGAGCTTACCCATACTTTTTTTGATCTCTGCTAGTTTTTCATCACGCTCCTTATCCAAGGCCTTTTGCATGAAGTATGTATCGTAGCGCATTTGTGAAATACCCCGCATGGCCTCGCGCATGCGTAAGTGGATACCAAAAACGTCGTTGGCGTATTTCGGATTACTGGTTGATTTCCATAGTTCTAAAAACTCAAAAATGGAAATGATTGATTCTTTTAAGTGGATTAGGGCCTTAATCCGTTTTTCAATGCTGGCATTGGCCTCCACTTTACTTGGATCTATCCCCTTGGGATCTGGACCTGTGGTGGCACCACCGCCCTCTGCCGCTGTTAGATTTTGGCCATTAACAATGTATTGAAAAGAACAGTTGCCTTTATTTGGCACATAAATTTTTAGGTCACTTAGAATGTCTTGATCAACCAATTGATCAATTTTGTCTTTTGCCATGTCGCTTTTGCCAAAAACGGCTTCGACTGAAGCGGGTAGAAAGTTAGCGTCAATGGCAACACAGACATCTCCGCCAACAGTTGTCGCGGCTTCGCCACAGCAAGGAGAACCAAAAGTTGGTTTTTTCCCAACGGGGGTACAACGTTTACAAATATTGGCAGAAGTACATTTCCCATCCTTACAGTTTTTTGACTGACAGACAGAATCGCTTGAGCAGGCTTCTCCTGAAGTTTTTCCCACAGGGGCAAAGGGCCAGTGTGAGACATAAGCGCCCTGCGCACCTGAACCTTGGGGGCGTGGCTTACACATACCCTTAGTTCCTTTCGCTATGTTTTTTTGATTGTAGGGGTCAAAAGTAACCGCTGTGGTGGGCTCGCAATAACCCGAACAACATTCCCAGTCAGCGTAACAGGCAAGTGGTTGCTCGCCACTTTGAAAGTTACCCGAAGTATCGCCCAGGCAGGGTTTGACTAATCGGCTGGGAGCATTGATTCTCCCACAGCGAAAGTTACTTTTGTAATTAGGATCGTTCATGACTTCAGTAAAAAAACCTCTGGTATGACGATTGACTTTCGTACCACTATCTTCTTTTTCGTTATAACAAGCAAAATCACCATTTGGTTGTGCTTTGTTCTCACATAATTGTCCCTCGTAAACTTTTGTACCTGCTCCGGCGGGGACAGAATTTAAATCAATAATTAAATTGTATTTTTTATCGGTGCTGTTCCAATCATACTTATACTGGCCTGAGGTCAGAGCGTCCTGTGCTGATTGAGCAGCAAATGTGTAAGAGGAATGGAGAATTCCAAATATAAAAATGCTCAAACAAACAGGTAGCAGTGAGCTTAATCGACGAAATCTAAGCAGCATAAATCTCTCCATATTTTAAAAATATGTTAAAAATTAATAAAATTAAGTTAAGATATGACCTATATAAAGTTTTAACACCTTATCTAGTATATCGGAGAAGAAAATAAGGGTAAATACTGAGTTTTCGCATGAATTTTATCAGGTTAAGTAATTCAAAACGCTTTTGGCCGGCCTTGCTGGCCCTTATCACTCTTGCCATATATTTTTGGACCCAATCAAGATATCCCCAACTTAACCAAAAGGCCTTGGCCTCAGATAGCATGCTTATCTCTGAGATTATGACCATGTTTCCTCTGATTGATCCCTCTCCCTGGGCACCTTACTGGAAAAAAGTCGCTATTTCTGTCATTAATTGGACTTATTCCAATCGCCAGGGCATGACCTTTGGCCTGGTCTTTGCCGCTCTTTTTCGCACCGTCTTTACTTACTTGAAGTGGCGCCCAAGTAGGCATCCTTTACTCAATACTTTACTTGGAATGAGCATTGGTGCCCCACTTGGGGTTTGTGTCAATTGTGCAGCTCCGGTTTTTCGTGGGGTATTGGTGAATCAAGAAAAAGAAATGGCCTTGAGCTTAATGATGAGTAGTCCCACTTTAAACTATGTTGTTTTAAGTATGACTTTTGCCCTCTTTCCCCTGGACGTTGCTATTTTAAAAGTTTTGTTTACCCTCACTGCTCTGTTTGTAGTCATACCATGGGCGTGCCGCACGCGGAAAACTGTTGCGATGGAGAATTTGACTCCTATTCAAACCTCATCTGCAATTTATTTTAACTCCACTAACAACTCAGGAGAGACTTGGGCCCAGGCCTTATTGGGTGTGATACTTGATTTTATAAAGTATTTTTTTGAAATAGTAATCAAAACAGTGCCGTGGATGTTGTTGGCTGCAATTTTGGGTGCTTTTATTAGTAATTTTTTTGTTTTAAATACAATCCTCAAGGCGCCAACTTCATTTTTAGGTCTAGGTTTAGCGACCTTTATCGGATTATTTTTACCAATCCCTATGGCCTTTGATGTCGTTATGGTGCATGCACTGTCTCTTGATGGTGCTAATCCTGTAACATTGATGGCCTTACTTTGTTCCTTAGGAATATTTTCATTCTATTCACATATGGTGGTGGCCAAGGCAACTTCGCACAAACTTGCATTGCGATTGGCCGGGGCTCTTTTTATTTTAACCTTAGTTTTTTGTGGTATTACTCAAGGAGTGGAAAGCTATAAGGCGATTCTTGCACAACGATCGCAAGTTGTACTCTCGGAATCAAATGATGGCGTTACCTGCTTTTATGATCAAAAGGCCTGCGACGATTTGAACAGCATGTTTGTTCTCATTCCTCCAATCTTCTCTCTCCCTATGCCGGATAAGGAGCTATTTCGTCAAATTGCCGATTTTGCCATCTCTCAAAATGGCAACTATCAACTTCATCATGGCCAGATTGCCGCCAATGGCGAAGATGACATAGATGACAAGATATTCTTGGAACTTGATGGCAAAATGGTGGAAAATTTGCTGCTTAAATTTAATGCTAAGCATCTGCGCCAGGTAAAGACAATTAAAATGGATATTTTTTTCAAATCCGGCAAGGGCCACCATCAGCATATTTTCCAACGCTACCGAGGCGTCGAAATAAGACTGCCAGGCATGTCGAGTTTAGATAAAATTATTATCAGTACGGAGCAGGAGAAATTAGTTTTTATCGGGCCTTTTGATCTGGCCAGTTATTATCTCATTGGCGAGCATCATCTGCCTGCGAAACTTTGACCTGGTTTAAAAAATATTTTAGGCGAAGAAGCGACTCTACCATTGGCAGAGACGCGACCTTGACAAGTATTTGATACGAATGACTTGGAATCAAGAAAATTTGAATTTTTAAAATCACCATTATCTGCTACATCGACATAGGCCCCATTAGGCCAGCGAAAGCGTAATGTAGTAGAATTTTGGAAAATCATTTCAGGCCTACCACCACCTCGAATATTAATTCGAGTCGTGCCACTTTTGAGTCTTTGAGATGGGTCTCCATCGGGAGCATCAGAAACATAAATGCCTTTGTAAGAAAAAATAAATGACCTGGCTATGGCCGGTCGATTTTCTCCTGCAGGACAAACTATTCGGGTATTGGGAAAATTGTAAAAAGGCTCTTCTGCATGAGCTTTCTTAGGCATTTTTTTAATCATTACAACCAAGGCGGAGGTGGGAGAATCAAGGGTGGAATGACTATCTGCTAATAGATATTTTTTGTTGTAAGCACAGCGATTATCTGTTGTTGTAATTAAGGCATTTTTAACTTTTGTCCAGCCATGTGGTTGGGATTGAGTCATATTAAAATCGTAGGTTTTGCAATCTTTACTCTCACATGGAGATAAATATCTAATGATCTCAATCAACCTATCCATAGATTCGCCGTCAACAACTTGATTCTGGGCAAATTTTCTTTGCACTTCAGAGCGAAGAAAGGTGTACTGGATTTTTGCCTGACTTAGCAGTCCACAATTAGTCAGATCATGAGGCAGTTTGAAATCGGGGCAAGGATTTGTTGCCTGCGCGTTTGCATTGGCGCCAAATGAAAGCACCAAGACTAAAATCAAAAAGACAGCATTGCACATAGACCCTCCCATTTGTAAGCATATCAATTATGTCAGAAATCAATTTCATTTCCAAAGTGGAAATACTTGCAACAGTAACTTGTCTTCTGGCGGGAAAGCATAATCGCTGATACCAAACTATATCTCTCGGATATAAAGCTCTAGCGTATTGACCGTTCTGACCGTCGCGGTACTATCTATGCAACAAGGAGGCCCTTTATGAATGCAAAAAATATATGTCTGAAACGCGAATTTAAGGCATCACTGGAAGAAGGTGTGAATGCTATCACCGAGGCCTTAAGGCCAGAGGGTTTTGGAATATTAACTCGTATTGATATGCACACAAAAATTAAGGAAAAACTTGGCAAGGAAATCGACCCCACGGTTATTCTTGGTGCCTGCAACCCCGCTGTGGCCTATCAGGCGTTTAATGTCACCACAGATGTCGCTGGTCTTTTGCCTTGTAATGCCGTAGTCAGGGATGTGGGGAATGGGCGTGTTTCAGTTGAATTAACTAAGGCCTCAAGTATGCTGGAAGTGCTGGGTAATAAGGATTTGACAGCATCGGCGCTTGAAGTTGACAAAATGCTCACCAGGGCGTTGGAGCATGTGAAATTACCGACTGCCTGAAGTGAAGTCACTCTTTCTTAGAGGGAGATGCCTCATCTTCCTCTATAATAACTCCAGCGTTTGATCCTGCCGGCAGGTTGCTTTTTATTTTGTTCATACTTTGCAGGGATTTAAAGGTTGCTTCTAATGCTTCGACCTTGCCCCGTATAAGTGGGATATTCTGCTCGGTAAAATAATCAATTTCTTCTTTCATTTTTTTAAGATCACCTTCAGAAATGCCTTCAAGTTTCTTCATCATGACACCCTGATCACCGGATTTAATTTCCTGCACTTCTTTGGATATTTTTTGAATTTCCATGCGCATTTCTTCAGTGGTTTTCTTCAATCTTTGATTAAACTCTTTATCCATTTTTTCAATCGTTGCTTTGAGATTGTCCAGCGAGGTTTTGAAATTTTTATCCTGAGTTTGCAAATCGACAATAAGATCTCGCTTAGATTTTGAGCTGTTGGGGTCAGGGTAGGTAAAGGCGTAGGCAGACTGCAAGAAATTGGATTTTATGACTAAAAAACTTAAACAGAAGATGACGCGAATGAAATATAAAGTTTGCATAAGGCCATAATACTTTAAAAAATCCAATGCTTCACCATAGCATCGTTTCAAAAGTCCTTTCTACCAAAAAGTAATAATAATGTGACAAACATTATTATACATTGTAGTTTTTTGAAATCGAGAGTTAATAATCATTTCATGGGAGAATTTGTATGAATAAAGCGCTCATTATGGCATTTTTGGCATCCCTTCTAATTTTTTCTCAAGGCTGTTCCACAGCTTCTAAATCAGGTGATAACGCCACTGTGACGGAAGAGGTTCAATACAATGGCCAATGTGCCCTAGGAGTGGCGCATGGTGATTGTAATGTGAAAGGTGAGAGTCGCTGGAAAGTCGTCTACAAGCACAAGGTATATTACTTTGCTTCAGAAGATAAAAAAGATCAGTTCATGGCCAATCTTGACACCAATATTAAGAAGGCCAATGGTGCCTGGCAAAAGCATCTAGGGACTAAATAACCTGAGTCGTCTCGTCTTCTTTTTTTATCATGTGAAGAAAGGCTGGCGAGGCGGTATATTTTGGTCTAGATGTGTTTAGTTCTTTAAACATCTAAGTGCCTGTACCAGGCCACCGATAAATCGTTGAGTAATCAATGTGTTTAAAGGGTGGCCTGATGTCAAATAAATCACGAGATCGAATTTTTATTTTTTATCTTTATGCTGCTGCCTTGAACGCCATCCTATGCCTGATTGATGGCCTGTGGGTGAGTAGTTCTCAGACTCAAATTAGCCTGCTGTCAAATAGTTTGGCCACTATGGGGCATCTACTTTTTGCCTTGTCCCTGGGCACTTTATTTATCTCTTTGATTTATCAATCTAAAAGGTCTAACTACGTATTGGCACTTTCCTTATTATTATTATCTGGCCCATTTATTTCTACCCCTTTTATTTATAGCATTGCTAGGCATGTAAAATTCTTTGATTTCATAACCCAAATGAACAATTTTAATTTTTTAATGAATAGCGGTTATGCCTTCAAAACATATTTTTTTATAATAAATATATTGCAGCTTTCAATTGCAGGCCTAGCAATTTTATTTATAAAGCATGATGTAACAAGATTTTATGAACTAAGAGACTATTCAATAAGCAACAAGAGAATACTATTAAATGGCACATTTGTTGCCTCCGTTTTTGTTTGCTCATTTGTTGCTTATATTATCGGTCCTCTATACTTGTTGCATGCCGGCCTTGGCATTTCATATGATCAGGGAAATATTATTTCTGTGGAGAAAACATTTAGTCGGAACGATGTGAAAATTGTTCTGTTGCCGATGGCACATATAGGTGATGCTAGCTTTTACCAGAGCATCGTGAGCGATTATAGTTCCCAGCAAGCGGTATTTTTATTAGAGGGAGTGAAAGACCAAAAGGGTCTCATTATTAAAGGTGATTTATTTTATTCATCTTTGGCCAAAACCCTTGGTATGGCAGAACAAAAAGGGCAATTTAAATTTCCTAAGAAAACCACGATTCGCTTTGTTTGGGCGGATGTAGATGTCTCCGAATTAAGTCAGCAGACAATAGATTTTATTAATCTATTAAGTGTTGATAAAAATTCAGATAAGGGTATCGGCCTGGAACATTTAGGCCAAATTAGTCAAATGATGGCGAAAGAGGAGACATCAAAGATTATTTTTAGTGACATACTCAACTTCCGAAATGAGAGATTACTGACAAAATTAAATGAGGAGCTGACAAAATCCAAGTTGATCGTCATTCCTTGGGGGGCTGCTCATATGCATGACATTGAAATGCAAATTAAGAAAATCGGATTTGAACCAACTCTTGAAGTCAAAAGAATTTTGACACAGGTATGGCGAGGGAACGATCGCGTACCTGCCAGCAAAATACAGTAATGAAGATTTTTCGCTACCTACTTTTGTCTTTGACTATTCTTGCCAGCGGCTGCAGTACGACACCAATTACTGGCAGCAAAAAACTAATTTTGATATCTCAAGAAGAAGAAATTAAATTGGGTAGTAACGCCTACAAGGAAATTCTAAGCAAGGAACGAATCCTAAATAATCAACTGGCGCATGAAGTGGAAGCGATTGGAAAGAAGATTGCTGCCGTTAGTGGCAGGCGTGATTTCCACTGGGAATTTAAGACAATTGATAATAATGTGCCAAATGCGTTTTGTTTGCCTGGCGGAAAGGTGGTTTTTCACTCAGGCATGGCGAAAATCGCCACCACCTATGATCAAGTCGCTGCTGTTTTAGGGCATGAAATCGGTCATGCTTTGGCACGCCATGCTGGGCAAAGACTAACTGTTCAGTATGGTCGGGATGCTATATTGGGTATTTTAAGCGTTACCACCTTGGCCGCATTGAAAAATCGTGATAAGAATCTATTGTTTGCCGCCTTGGGCATTGGAACGACCATCGGAATTATTTTACCTTACTCACGCGACAATGAATTGGAAGCGGATGAAATAGGGGTAGTGCTTATGAGTCGTGCCGGATATGACCCGAGAGCAGCGCTTTTATTGTGGAAAAAAATGGCAAAGATGGAAGAAGGTCGCTCCCAATTGCCTTTTCTTTCAACTCATCCTTCCAGTGTTAAGCGCCAGGAGCGTATTCGCGAACTTTTGCCTCAGCTACAAAAAAATTAGAGATGACAGGGTTTAGACTGAAGATAAAGATCCAGGCAAGGATTCACTGAGCCGCTGTGGTTGTATTGGGCCGAATTATTTTCGCCATCAACCTGGCAGTTATATTTTTTATAGAAGGTTTGATAGCGCGCTAAATTGTGAGTGGTCAAATAGCCCTGGCATGCCCCACCTTGTTGCATGTAATTGCCAAACAAAGAATGGTTGTGAGGTATGGTAGAGTAAAAATTATCTAACATAAAAAGTTTACTGGGAGGATTCTCGATACGACCAGCTTGGGCCGCTTCAAGGGTCGAAAAAAGACCAATGTATCCACCACTATGGGCGGCCAAAAAATAGGAAAAATCAGTTCCATAGATTTCTTGTAATTTTGCATAGAGTTCTTCATCCACACCTAGATGGGAAGAGCCACTAACTAAAATGTCGATGTTATATTTTGTCGCCAGTTTTTCAAAGGCAAAAGCACTTATGGCCTTGCGAGCAGCGGTTTGGCGTGAAGTACCGGCAGGTACCGTGCTACTACCATTGTAAAGTCCGCGAATAAAGACTAAGAGTGGATGAGTGGTCTCTTTGTCATGAGGATGGAAGACGTGACAGCCAAACTGCGCAAAACGAGCACAATCAACTCGCACTGGCGAGTTAGCGTTAGCAATATTTTTGATATTGAGTAGTGCAAATAACAAGAGAAAGAAAAAACAAATTTTCATTTTAAATTCCAATGCCCTTTATTTTGAGTAAATACTTTCCACATTTATCGCTCCCTCACTTGAGAGTAGTCTGGAATAAATGGGACTTTGAAGTAAGTCCGTCAGGTCGGCCGGTTTGCCATCAATTAAGGCTTCTCTATGAACCATTCGAACGCCGTGAGAATAATCAAAATAGGTGGATGCGTGAACTGTACTGAGAGATTGTAATGGCGTGGGGTCTGTGCCTTGGAAACCATAGATGGCAATACGATTTTTGTTATAGAGGAGCCGATTGCTGATGACCAAATCTTTTTTGTGACCACTGAAAAGTCCTGATGTTACATCTAGGCTGCGCTTGAGAAATAAGGCATTAATTTTTTGGTTATGCAGCCAAAAATAATTAGGAGAACTCATGGTCGGACCCGCTTTTTGTGCAATCCTTTCAACTTTTACGGCCTGCTGATGAATCAAGTCGACCATTTTTTTGCTGGGGATAAGGATGTGGAAATCACGGTAGAGTTTGCGCAATTGAGACCAATCCAATGGGAGACGTAAAAAATCCTGATTTGTCCCGAGTGAAAGATAGTCGCGAGCTACAAAAAAAGTTACAGTGTGCTGCTTACCATCGCTCAATTTATCCTTACTTGTAATGGCCACAGTCTCTCTTAAAAATTCGGGAATATTGCCTTTGGAAATTTGATCGAAGACAAAGGCCATGGATTTTGATTCAGGAATTTTTTGGTATTTGGTATAGAGCTCGCTACCACTGTTACCGCCCTGTGGGAAATCAAAGCTGGGGGCAAATAATTGGGCTTTGGAACTGGTTGTAAAAAACAAAAAGGTGATGGCAAAAAATGAAGCCAGCAAGGTGGTAAATGAATTTTTCATGTCAAAAGTATGGCCGCTTCTAATTTGTCCGTAAAGTATTCGTTATATTTTTAATTTTTTAGGCGCTTTTTAGGGTTCTCATTTACAATCCGATTTCATAGAATACCCATAAAATATTTTTATGTAGATTATGAGGTTAGATATGTTGCTGCGCTCAATGTTGGCCTTGGTGTTGCTTGTTTTTGTCTTTGCCAGTGGGGCAGAATGTTTGCCGCAAAATCCTCAGGATTTTTTAAAGCGTGCCTCTATTTTGTCATCGCCAGATCCTGATTTGGCACAGGCCGTCTCCAGCAAATATCGTATTCAAAACTATGGTTACATTCCAGGCGCGCCATACCAGGATATGAATTCTCAATCGGCCTTTGCTCAAATTGTGGAAACAAAATTTTTAGGAGCTAGTGCCAATGTTCATTTTAAAATTGTTCCGGCCTTGAAATGTGTTGAAGAAGAAATTTATAAAAACTGTGATGTGACCTCTTATGTGCTCGGATATCTCTCAACTTTTCGCGCGCGCAATACTTATCGCGGCAAAGAAATAAGCAACCATATGTTCGGTTTGGCGGTGGATATTGACCCTGATGTCAATCCTTGTTGTGGTTGCGTTGATCCCTGGCCTAATCATCCTGCCTGTCAGCGAGATGTCTCCTCGCCTTATGAATTAACCAAATTGCCTCGTTGCTATATTGAGACTTTCGAACGCTATGGATTTTATTGGTTAGGTCACGATCCTGTCATTCGCGATACCATGCACTTTGAATTTTTAGGTCGACCAGAGCTAATCGCTCCTCCCTCTCAGACGGAATGCCCTGATGATATGATTCGGATTGAAAGGGATAATCAAAGCTTTTGTATTGATCGTTTTGAAGCGCCCAATATTCAGGGGGCAAAACCGTTTACCGCAAGGACGGCCTTGGAAGGGCAGGCATGGTGCGAGGCCCAGGCAAAGGAATTGTGCAGCGATGTCATGTGGGAACAAACTTGCCAGGGTGAGGATCTGCAACCCTTCCCCTATGGAATGCAATACCGGCCCGGAGTTTGCAATGATGACAAAATCTGGAGGGTGCCCAATTGGTCTCTTATTGCCAAATTTGATCCCGCCAATCCTGAAAAAAATCCTGATGCTTTAAAGCATGTTATGCAACTTAATCAGAGTGAGAGGAGTGGGGAGCGTCAGCAATGTCAAAGTCAAGATGGGGTCTTTGATTTAACTGGCAACGTGGCAGAGTGGGTTGTGAATACAAAGCGCCGGGGTAGTTCAACTGATGGCAAGATTAACCCCTTTGTTATGAAAGGATGTTATTGGTCTAAATGCTTACACGGCAAACCACCATCTTGCGCCTTCACCAATCCCAATCATGCTGCAAGTTTCCGCTCTTATGAAGCGGGATTTCGCTGTTGCAAAAAACTAGCTCACTAGTTTCTTGCCTGACTCGGTCGTTTGTATAAAAGTAACATCGTTGCACTTATAAAAGCGCCTGCAGAGGCCACCAGAAAGGGCACATTCTCTCCATAGCTATCCCAAAGAAACCCTGCCATGGTGCTAGCAATCAAGGTACACATCCCCGTAAGACCAGCAAAAATACCTAGTCCCGTGGCCTTAAGATCTGTCGGGATAAGGTCGACGATCAATGCTTTAGATACTCCCTCCGTCGCTCCCATAAATAGCCCGTACATTAAGAAAGGAAGGACAACTCCTAACATTGAATGGGTCAGACCGAATGTTAGATAAATGAGGGCATAGAGAAATAATCCGCAGATTAAAAGATAACGTCTCGGAACGCGATCTGAGAGCTTCCCCAGGTAGGGACTTGAGGCGGCATAGATAAGATTGAAGCCGCAATAGACCAGAATTGAAATAGATAGCGACTGAGAGATTGATTTCGTCTTTAGAATAATAAAGGCATCACTAGAATTAACCAGAGAAAAAATCATCCAAATCGCCAAAAATGTCCAATAAGAAGTGGGAAGATTGCGCCAAGATAATTTATTTTTATAGACCTGTGTCGGCTCTTCCCTTTGATCATTTTTTTTATTCCCGTCAATCTCTTTGGGAAGAAATAACACAAGCCCGGTTGCCATTAATCCTGGAATAAGTGCCCAATAATATAGATGGCGCATTGGCATCGCATTGAATTGCAAGAAGACTAAGGCCAGCAATGGCCCAACCACGGCCCCTAAACTGTCAAAGCTGCGGTGAACGCCAAATGCATGGCCTCTTTGCGCCGGAGCTGTAACATCCGCCAAAATGGCATCTCGAGGTGAAGTCCTCAGGCCTTTGCCCACTCGATCCAGCACGCGAGCTTGCAGAACCTGTATCCAGGAATTGGATAGACCAATTAAAGGCTTTGAGATGGCCGCCAGTAGATAGCCAAAAAAGACAAATATTTTGCGTTTTTTAGAGTAATCAGACAAACGACCTGACAAAATTTTAAGTACGCTCGATAGCGCCTCTGCCAAACCTTCAACCAGTCCAACCGAGGATAGGGAAGCTCCCAATACGCTGCTTAAGAAAATAGGGGTGATGGGGTAGAGCATCTCACTGGCAACGTCAGCAAAAAATGACACCATCCCAAGTAAGTATACTGAGGGTGACAATGATTTTTTTGGGGATTTCGTCGTATTCACATATTAGTTATAGCAGAAAATGAAGAGACCGGAAGCCGGTCTCTTCAAATAAATAAGAATTATTCGCTAACAGTGGGCATTGCAATTTCAGTCGGAGTGATTTCGGTTGTGCTTACCGTTTCTGTCTTTCGCGGTCTAGTACAAGCGGCCACCACCTGATCGAGATTATGCTCTGCCATTTCAATCCCCTTTGGCATGGCAATGTCAGAAATCAAAATCTTGTCATCAACAGCAAGATTATCAATATCTACAATAATTGCCTCAGGCAATGCGTCTGGTAGACCTTTTACCGCCAGTGTTTTCTTGTAAAGAGTTGTCATACCACCGGCCTTTTCTCCTTGAGCTTTTCCACGTAGATTGACAGGTATTTCCACCATTGTGACCTCATTATGTCGAACCACGTGAAAACTTAGGTGAGTGATGTCAGTGCCTAAGGCATCCTTTTGAATTTCATTGATAGTTGCCTTATAATCTTGACCTTCCCACTTAAAGGAAAACATGCTGCCCATATGCCAGGCCTTGATTTTTGCACCTCGGCCATTGATAAATACTGGTCTTGAAGGAAAGGATTTGCCAAATAAAGTGGCAGGGATTTTACCTTCAGCACGCAGGTTTTTTAGTGCCGTTTTGTTGAATGATTGCTCTCTTGGTAAAATTTCAAGTGTTGAGTACATTTTATTCCTCCGATGATTTTAGGGGACAAATCAATCTGCCCCCTCAAGTTCTTAAAACATTCTAAACCACTTTACGGGGTAATAGTGTCAGATGAATGTTAATTTACACGTATATTTTGGTGATTTTTTCTCAGTGACAAATATCAATCCTAGATTTTTTGGGCGGCATTTTGACCCCACGTGAAAATATTTTTAATAAGTCGCTTTAATCACGGGCCTTTATAAATAAAGAGATCTTTAACGCACAGAATGGAAGAATGCAGCATCAAGACTGATGTAAAACTGTCAAGTATGAAGATCTACATCTTATAGAGCAGGCTTCAAAGTATGGAAGTTCAGGCCACTACTTTTGATCTTAATGACGGCCCTCTTTTACTTTCTTATGGAGAAAAGTAGGCTTAGGTGAAGATTTTTACCTATGAGAATAGTGAGCTGAACATCCTGGTGTTTAGCTCACTGATCTCCCTCGCTGTTTGTCTGTGGCCTAAAAAGTCTGCTTATGGGAGAATAAGGCATTCATAACATTGCCTAGGAAAGAGGTATGGCGAGAAGGCCAAAAAAAAATAGCGAAAAATGTGCTGTCATGAAAAACCCCATTGTTCTGGTTCATGGACTGGGGGCTTTTGGAAAATTTGGTCCTATCGAATATTTTCATGGCATAACTGAATGGCTAAAACGATCGGGAAACCGCGTCCATGTGGTGAATCTAACTTTCTGGCAT
>Ga0066639_10000261_pt1 | contig 44144 bp, 61 predicted proteins | sample CryGeyCG2114_010_2_FD_59504 | JGI IMG/M metagenome (GOLD analysis project Ga0066639, IMG submission 59504) | Groundwater microbial communities from aquifer - Crystal Geyser CG10_big_fil_rev_8/21/14_0.10 | ecosystem: Environmental > Aquatic > Deep subsurface > Groundwater | place: USA: Utah...
GCTTGGTTTGCAAATTAACATGTTGTCTCCTCTTGGTTTGAATGTTGGAATGGGATCGGCTGGCATCCTTAGTGGAACCACGTCCGCACAAATCACATTTTCGAGCCATATAGTTGTTCTGTGTTTAAATATATAATATGATTAATTTATCACATTTATTTTAAATCTGTCAAGCGCTTGCGGTATGTTTTGTTTTATGTTATAGAAAAGTTAGGTTCTTTGAAAGAATTCAATATCGAATACTTCGATATTGAATATATCTAAAACAACTATTTTTAATCTAAAAAGGGGGTAATGATGAGAGTATTGATTATATTCCTCTCCATGACTTTGTTCGCAATTTTACTGTCTTGCGGTCAAAGAAGTCAATTGAGAGTGCGAGTTTCTTCTGTTGGAACAGATGGTGAATTATCTGGTTTGGTGAGCTTGTTGGAAAGTTCATTTGTCAATGCTTTGAATCGGGATAGTGTTGAGATCATCACTGATGATTACTATCTCTTGCAATGCAGTTTGTCGGTGAATTTTGACAGCAAACAAAAGGTGAAAAAATATGTGATTCATTGGAGTTTTCTGAATTTGGATTTTCCAGAGGAAAATCCAATGGTCAGGACCAGTCATGATCTAGATAGTACGGAGGTTGTCGTGATTGATCCTCAGAAGCTCAGCTTTTATGCAGAGCCTTTTACCAAGGGTTTTATCAGGCAGTTGATTAAAAAGAAGATTGTGAAAATCAAACAATATTCCAAGGCCACTAGATATCCAAATTTGGTGGCTTTTATTTTTGGTTGGTTTTTTGTGCTGGTGATTTTATGCGTGAGTGAAGTTTTGTTTAATATTGACTAGTATTTGAGTTGGATGTAGTATTTAGGTAATAGTAAAGCAGTGTTTTTATATAATAATTATACTATTGATGAGCGTCGTAGACGATTTGAAAGTGGAAAATAATTTTATGGCAAACAGCAATCTCACAAATGCAAAAAAAGCAAAAAACGATGAGTTTTATACTCAGTACGGTGATATTCAAAAAGAGATTGAAGCATATTTGGAATACAGTCCAGATGTATTTCGTGGCAAAGTAGTATATTGTAATTGCGACGATCCGTTTGAAAGTAATTTTTTTCGTTATTTCGTACTCAATTTCAACAAACTTGGATTAAAACAACTGATCACCACCAGTTACAAACCTTCTCCTGTAGCCAACACGCAACTGGGTTTGTTTGGTGATGACAAAACCCTCACAGAATCAAAAGGTCGCCCTAAGATAACAGCCAACAAATTTATTATCAACGAGGTGCACGATATAGATGGCGACGGCGAATTTAATTTGAAAGATGTTGCTAAACAGTTGAAAACAAATAAGCATAACGAGTGGACGCCACTAGAAGGCGATGGCGACTTTCGAAGTGATGAATGTGTAAGTCTACTTAAACGCGCCGACATTGTGGTAACAAATCCGCCATTCAGTCTGTTTCGCAAATATATTAAACAACTTTTTGATTATGATAAAAAGTTTTTGATAATCGGTAGCATGAATGCGATTACTTATAAAGAAGTTTTTCCAAAAATTAAGGAAAATAAGTTGTGGCTTGGTGTAACGAACTTTAATACGGGGATGTATTTTAAGGTTCCTGAAAATTTTACATATGCATCAACATATAAATTTGAGCGTGAACGTAATGGCGAAAAAGTGAATCGTGTACCAGGGGTGTGTTGGTTTACTTGTTTAGATCATGGGCGTCGTCATCAACCATTACCTCTTATGACTATGGAAGAAAATTTAAAATACAGTAAGCACAAAGAAATTAAAGGTAAAAAAGCGTATAATAAATATGACAATTATAATGCTATAGAAGTGTCGTTTACTGATTCTATTCCTAGCGATTATGATGGTGTAATGGGCGTTCCAATTAGTTTTCTTGATAAATATAACCCTGACCAGTTTAAGATTATTGGTAATGGTCAAACTATGGCAAATGAATTGGGAATAAAACCTGTTGGCCAAAAATTTGTTGATGATTATTATGTACAAGGGAATAAAGGCTCAATAAATGCTAAATGGAATAATCTTGTTTATCATATTGGTGAAAAAGTATATGTACCTTATCAGAGAATTTTAATTAAACATAAGAAAGTTAAGAAATAAAATGTTGGAAGAATATTTAGATAATTTATTTGATAAGACGGGAGATGTAAGATGCACTAACCCTATAATAAGAAGATTAATTATAGACGGGATCAGCCAGACTAGTAAGATAATCGGTATGTTTTCTCAGGATTTATTGAAGGGATTAGATTTTAAACCAAAGGATTTAACAATCGAAGCGTTTGAGGCTTTTCTAGCAGAATTAAGATCAATATTTTGGCTGAGAAATTTTGGTTTTGCAAATATTAAACCACTTGCAATGAGTAAAAAGAAGCAACCGGATTTTACGGCAAAATATGGAAATAAAATGTGTGCAATTGAAGTTTTCTGCCTTACACAAAAACATGAGCAACAAAAAGATCCTGTCCTTGGTGTATATAAAAATTTTGACCCGAACTTTAATGATTCTAAATTTGGATGCGATTTTATAAGTAAAGCAAATGAAAAGAAAAAACAGCTAGATTCATCCCAAGATTTTATAATGAAAATTTTATTGTGTGTTATAAATTCAAGGTCGATCATTAACTTGAATACATCAAAAGAAATGAAACAACATGCCAAATTTCTGCTTAATCAATTAAAGTGGGAAGGTAATTATTATATTGGTTTTTTGACAGGCGTCGAAGTGAATGGAGACATGACTGATGTTGTTTACCCGAGATTGCCAGTCGTCTAAGTCGAATTAAATATAAAAAATATGAAAACAATTTTAAAAAACGTCATCACTGTCAAAAATATTTGCGAGGGGTTTGTTTATAACGAACTTGAAGGCAAGGGTTTATTTGGTTTGTCTGGTAAGCTCACTATTCAACCAGAATACCAACGCAATTATATTTATGCGTCTGACGGAGGTAAAAGAGAAATGGCTGTCATTGAGTCGGTCCTCAAAGGATACCCGATAGGATTGCTTTACTTTAATAAGGTTTCTGAAAACAATTTGGAAGTTTTGGATGGGCAACAGCGCATCACTAGTCTTGGGCGATTTGTGACGGATAAATTTGCCATCAAAGACGAAAACGGTATGGAACAATATTTTGGCGGTATGGCAAAAGACAAAAAAGAAAAGATATTGGAAACTAAACTACTCATCTATGAATGTGAAGGAACAGAAAGTCAGATAAAAGAGTGGTTTAAAACAATCAACATTGCCGGAGTTCCTCTTGTCCCTCAAGAATTGTTAAATGCGATCTATTCCGGACCATTCGTTACATTGGGTAAGGAGGAATTTAGTAACAGTCAAAATGCTAATATTCAAAAATGGAGTGCGTACATAAAAGGTAGTGCAAACCGACAGGCATTTTTTGAAAGAGCTTTAGACTGGGTGAGTAAGGGGAATATCGATGATTACATGAGTATTCATCGCAACGACAAAAATATTAGTGAGTTAAAAAAATATTTTAACAGTGTGATCGATTGGATCTCTAGTGTATTTACCGATGTAGAAAGTGAAATGTGCGGACTTGAGTGGGGACGATTGTATGAGCAGTATCACAAAAAAGCCTATGATCCCAAGAAGGTATCAGTCGAAGTGCGTAAGCTTTATGGTGATTCATATATCAAAAATCGTAAAGGTATTTTTGAATTTATTTTAGGTAGTTCAGTTGATACAAAATTGCTTGAAGTCCGCGTTTTTGATGAGGCAACTAAAAAATCAGTTTATAAAGAACAAACGGTTAAAGCTGAAAAGAAAAAAATATCAAACTGCCCACATTGTGTTATCGGACACGACGCAAACAAAGAAAAAATTTGGAGTTTGAACGATATGGACGCCGATCATGTTACAGCTTGGAGTAAGGGTGGTAAAACGGCAGTTAAAAATTGTGAGATGTTGTGTAAGACACATAATCGAGCAAAAGGAAATCGGTAAATAAAATGATTGAACCAAATTTGAAAAATAATGTAGGATTAAATTATAGACAGCATTTTTAGTTTGAGTAAATAAAAATATGGGAAACGATTATTGGAAAGATGATTCTTTGATTGTGGCAACTCACAAAGACAAAATGGATCTTTTAAAATATGAAATAGGCATGTTTTTTGAGACTTGTGATCGAATGAAGCGCCCCGCATGCTGTGGGTTTATAAATAACTTAATAATAGAATCACTTGCAGTGCATACAAGGGTGTTAATAGACTTTTTTTATAGCGAAAAAAATGCAAATAAACCAAATGATCTAGTTGCTCAAGATTTATTGTCCGATGAGATTAATTGGAAGAGGATAAGACCAGAAGAAGCTGATGTTTTGTTTAATGCAAAAAATAAAGCAGATAAACAATTAGCTCATTTAAGTCTTTGGCGTATAAAGCTGAGTAAAGATGAATTAAAAGGGTGGGGTAAAATGTTCCCTGATATTGAAAGAGAGCTTAAGGATTTGATAAATTTTTTTTATAGTTTATTAAAGTAAATATTATTAATAAATAAAACAAAAAATCTATGACATGGTCAATCCTCGTGGCCGGTTTTGCCGGCGGTATGGTCCGCGGACTCGTGGGCTTTATCAAATACCAATATGCGTACAAAAATGTTGGTTTCAAAGTTAATTATTTTTTGGTAATGATGTTTTTGTCCGGTATTGTTGGTATGTTGACTGCGGCGGCTTTTAAGTATAATGAAACTTTTTCTTTTGTGATTGGTTATGCCGGAGGTGATTTTATTGAAAATATCTTTAAAACGATTACCAAGAGTACTTCTTTGTATAATATTGGGGATATAATGAAGAAATAGTAGTAAGCTATCTAAAATAATCGTATGGGTAAGGGTAATTTAGTCAATGAGTTATGTTATTGTGGAAGTGGCAAGAAATATAAGAAGTGTCACAAAGACAAAAGTAATAATCAAGAAATTTTGTCCGAGCTTATTGATCAGAAAAAACTTTTTATTAAAGAAAAAACGGGCTGTGAAGTCGTTATAATAAAGAGTGATAATATTCATTTCGACGCATTAATAGATTTCCCTAATTGGCATGATAAAAGTCGTCTTCCGACTATTTATCATAGAGAAAAAATTGATTTAGTACATGTTTTGCATGAATTAATTCATCTGGAAAATTTTTTTATTGATAAGTACTCTATTATAGGGGCAGAATTAAATATGTTGTCTAAAATAGAACATTATAAAAAAGTGCCGGAAGATTATTTGGTGCATAAAATATTAAAATATAAATATAATTTTAATCCAATTGATAGAAAATTTTTTTTGTCAGGAAAATGTTGTGAAATGAAATTTTCGGATGTTGAATTAGCTGTGAATTTAGTATTCTGTATGTCTTTTATAGAATTTTGTCCAGAAAGAGGAACGGAGTGTGAAAAGTTTTATATGGATTGTAAACGCAAAAGACCAGAATCATTTGTTTTAGCTAAAAGAACACTACGTGTATTAAACGAAGTTGATTATGGGAGTGTAGATAGTTATAATAGTGGAGTAAAAAGAATCATTGAAATTTTTTCGCCAGGTATTACAAATGTTAAAGCTTGTCAATTGCAAAAAATTAACAATGAGGTATGGAAGTATATACCTATGTAATAGTTATTTTTAATGAAATAAATAATATGAATAATTGGCGGTTTCGTTTTTTAATTTCATGTTTTACTTTGTTGCCAGAAGAATTTGTTATAAGTGATTATAAATTATGTTGTAAAAAAGATGGGAGAAATATATCAGGAGATATTATTTATAGAATAGATATTTTTACAAAAACACCTGACATACAAAAAGCTTTTTCGGAGTGTCTTGATTTAGTAGATGAAGTTCTGGACAGAATTGCTTTTTTGGCAAATTCGAAAGTTGGTTTGCTGAGCATAGTTTCTATAACAAGGCCGTATGTGAAATCGGAACAAGAGTTTGAGGTGGGTGTGCCTACAGGTTCTTTCTCTAATTCTAACGCAGATATATCCAGACAACATTTAGAGGATTTTAGTGTAGATGATTTAAAATCTAGGCTTATGCGTTGTTTTCGTTTAGGCTGTTCTTCCGCCGATTCCTATACTCGCTATAAAAATTTGTGGTTATTATTAGAATTGCTAGCTGAGCAAAAAGCTAAAGACGAGGGGTGGAAGTTGGATAAAAAATGCCATAAGTGTGAAGAAGTGATACACTGCCCAAAATGCGGTGTAGAATCTCCCGTAATTCCTGATCAACAAAGAGGTATTATTTATTTTTTATCTAGATTTAGTGTGGACAACAAACATACTCCCGAAGAAATTGCTAAAAATGGTAGGAGGTTGAGGGGTAAATTAATTCATGGCGGTAAATTAAGCAATCTAAAATTGGCAGATGAAGTAAGCGCGATGACTGTAGCTATATATGCCACCGTTCTCTCATCTTTAAGCGAATATTTGAATAAAAAATGTTTAAATAAAAGAACTGCTATTTATGGAAATCCTTTGTTAATCATAACTTGTAAGTATGAAGGAAATCCGTTAAAAGTAAAAAATGTAAAAAGTATTTTTGAAGTCAAGGCAGCTTTCCCTGAGGTAGAAGATAAATATGCAGAAAATCAAAAACAAAATTTTTTCTTTGGCATTAATTTTAATGAACTAGTATTACCCGAAATAGCTCTGCCTGATTTAAAGGAATAGATAGTGTCTTAGAAATTATCCCACATTGTCTCCTCATTGACTTCTGTGATACAATCTTAATATCTTTATAATGATCGGTTAATAATAATGATTGAATAGATTAATAGAATATGGGAATTACATTGTTAATGATCGCAGTCCTGATTATGTCTGCGGTTTTTCATGAATATGCACATGGTTGGATGGCACATCGTCTGGGAGATGATACTGCGGAAAAAATGGGACGTCTGACTTTGAATCCAATCAAACATATGGAATTATTCGGTTCCGTACTATTACCTTTGATTTTGGTAATCTCCGGTTCCAGTTTTCTCATTGCTTGGGCCAAACCGGTTCCTTTCAATCCATATGCTTTGCGTGACAAGATCTATGGAAGTATGAAAGTTGCTTTGGCCGGTCCAATGTCTAATGCGATCATTGCCGTGTTCTTTGGACTGTTGGCAAGATTCTTGCCAATTCCTTTTTTGTTGAAACATGATCTAGCGATTGGCCTGCTCCAAGATCATGATGCGATCATGGGGTTGATCAATGGCTCATTATTGAATAGTATTTTTGTTTTGTCGTTGTTGTTTTGTTTTGTCAATTTGATTTTAATGGTTTTTAACTTGGTTCCGGTACCGCCTTTGGACGGATCAAAAGTGATCTATCCTTTTTTGCCAACTGTGGCCAAACGTTGGTTTCAAAAGGTTGAGGCATATGGGATTTGGATTCTGATCTTCTTGATTGTCTTTGGTATCTTCAGCTTCATCTCCTATCTCACCCTATATCTATTTAGTTTGTTAACTGGATTGTAGTGATGAATTTACCAATGTTTTTTGTATATCCTTTTTGTCTATTGACATAATTTTTGTATTCTGATAAATTAGATATTAGCAATAATTCCCTCAATTTAGGGGTTTATTTTAGTTTAAGAAATTCGATTATGCCTACAATGAATCAGTTAGTCCGTAAAGGACGACAAACAACTGAAAGAAAATCAAAATCACCTGCGTTGAAAGTAGTTTCTGACTCTTTGCACAGGAAAAAGACAATTCAACAGGTCGGCTCTCCTTTCAAGAGAGGCGTATGTTTGAAGGTTACCACCACCACTCCAAAGAAACCTAACTCTGCTTTGCGTAAGATCGCCAGGGTCAGATTGTCAAACGGAATGGAAGTTACTGCCTATATCCCGGGAATGGGACATAACTTGCAGGAGCACTCCATCGTGTTGTTGAAAGGTGGTCGTACTAAGGACTTACCTGGTGTACGTTACAAGGTTGTGCGCGGTGTCTATGATGCTCAAGGAGTGCAAAACCGCAAGAACAGCCGAAGTAGCTATGGCACCAAGAAGCCTAAGTAATTTTGATTTGATTCGGTTTGTTTAAAAAACAAAGAAAAAAGAAAATAGATAATAATATATTTAAATATATTATATATAATATATAAGATATATATAGAATAAATAATTTTTATATCAGAGATAACATAAATAATTTAATAATGTAATTCAGCGTGGCTGACGGATTACGTTAACTATCATTATATGAGAGGAAAACCAGCGCCAAAAAGAAAAATTGAACCAGATGCACGCTACCACGATGTGGAGGTTGCCAAGTTCATCAATTACATTATGACTCAGGGTAAAAAGTCCATTGCCGAGAAGATCGTCTATGAAGCTTTTGATATTATCAAAGAAAAAGAAAAGCAAGATCCACGTCATGTCTTCAACAAAGCCTTGAAGCAAGTTTCTCCATTATTGGAAGTACGCGGTCGTCGTGTTGGTGGAGCCAACTATCAAGTGCCTTTTCAGGTGAGAGGAGAGCGTCGTTTCACGCTTGGTTGCCGTTGGATGATTGAATCAGCCAAGGCCAAGAAGGGCAAGAAGATGGCTGTAAAACTAGCTGAAGAAATCATGGCCAGCGCCAATGGTGAAAGTAACTCTGTCAAAAAGCGTCAGGATGTTCAGCGCATGGCTGAATCAAACAAGGCGTTTGCTCACTTTGCTCGATAACTTTTAATATCATTATTATTGAATAATAATGATATTAATTATATATAAATAAAATAACAAGCTTAAACATATATGGCTCGTGAATACTCATTGGAAAATACAAGAAATATCGGCATTATGGCGCACATTGATGCTGGTAAAACCACCTTTACAGAACGCGTCCTCTTCTATACCGGAAAAAAACACAAGATTGGTGAAACCCATGACGGGGCTGCTGATATGGATTGGATGGAACAAGAAAAAGAGCGTGGAATTACAATCACTTCCGCTGCCACCACTTGTTTTTGGAAAGACAAACTGATCAATATTATTGATACTCCTGGACACGTAGACTTTACTGTAGAAGTAGAGCGTTCTTTGCGCGTCTTGGACGGCGCCATCGCCGTGTTTGACGGTGCTGCCGGTGTAGAGCCACAGTCTGAGACTGTTTGGCGTCAAGCTGACAAATATCATGTCCCACGACTTTGTTTCATCAACAAGATGGACAAGATGGGTGCTGACTTCATTATGAGTTTGAATTCCATCAAGGATCGTTTGAACAAGAATGCCGTGGCCGTACAATTGCCAATCGGCTCAGAAGATAGTATGCGCGGTGTGGTTGATTTACTGACTCAGAAGGGATATGAATTCAAGGGCGGTTTTGGTGAGCAGATTATTGAAATTGAAATCCCGGAAGAGATGAAGTCTGAAGTGGAAAAATATCGCAATGAAATGATTGAAAGAGTTGTTGAATGTGAAGAAGGTTTGACTGAGAAATATTTGAGTGGTGAAGAAATCACCACTGAAGAATTGAAGAGAGCGATTCGTAAGGGTGTGATTGGTAACGAGATCTATCCAGTCTTTGCCGGCACTGCTTTGAAAAATATCGGTGTACAGTTGGCTCTTGATGCCGTAGTAGATTACCTCCCATCTCCATTAGATGTACCGGCGATCAATGCCTCTGATGTTGATGATCATGAAAAGAAAACTCCAGTGAAGGTAGATGACAGTGCTCCTTTTGCCGCTTTGGCTTTCAAAGTGGCGACTGACCCATATGTTGGTAAACTTTGTTTCGTCCGTGTTTACAGCGGTGTTTTGAAATCCGGTTCATATGCTTTGAATGCGACTACCGGTAGCAAGGAACGTGTCGGTCGTTTAGTTAGAATGCACGCCAATAGTCGTGAAGAAATTCAAGAAATTCATGCCGGAGATATTGCCGCCATTGTTGGATTGAAAGATACTTTTACCGGACATACTGTTTGTGATGTTGATCATCCAATGATTTTGGAAAAGATTGTCTTCCCGGAACCGGTGATCAAGATTGCCGTGGAACCAAAGACCAAAGCTGACCAAGAAAAGATGGGTGTGGCCTTGCAAAAACTGGCTGAAGAAGATCCAACTTTCCGTGTGGAAACTGATGAAGAAACCAACCAAACTTTGATTTCTGGAATGGGAGAATTGCATTTGGACATTATCGTTGACCGCATGCGTCGTGAATTCAAGGTGGAAGCAAATATCGGACAACCTCAGGTATCATATCGTGAAACAATCAAGGGATCTGCTGATGGTGAAGGCAAATATGTCAAACAGTCCGGTGGACGTGGACAATATGGTCATTGTTGGTTGAAGGTTGAACCAAATGAAACTGGTAAAGGATTTGAATTCGTTGATGCTGTCAAAGGTGGTGTGATTCCTCGTGAATACATCCCAGCGATTGGCAAAGGAGTTCAAGAAGCAGTTGATCGTGGTTATTTGGCTGGCTATCCAATGGTGGATATCAAAGCCACTGTCTATGACGGTACATATCATGAAGTTGACTCTAGTGAAATGGCTTTCAAAATGGCAGGAAGCATGGCCTTCAAGGCAGCTTGTGCCAAAGCTACTCCAGTACTATTGGAGCCAATCATGAAAGTGGAAGTAACTACCCCGGAAGATTATATGGGTAACGTCGTGGGAGATTTGAATTCCAAACGTGGACAAATTGATGAAATGAGTGATCGTGGTAATTTGAAAGCAATCAAGGCTAAAGTTCCATTGGCGGAAATGTTCGGCTATGCCACTGCCCTCCGCTCCATGTCTCAAGGACGCGCTAACTACACCATGGAATTCTTGAGATATTCTGAAGCTCCAAACCACATTGTGGAAAAGATTGTGAGTACCAAGAAGTAATATTTGTAAAATAGAATCTATATAATGAAACTCCGCACAACTTATTGTGCGGAGTTTTATTTATGAATTAATATGGTTTTAAATTAATATGGTTATTAATTAGTAAGTAATAAGGGTTATTAAATTATTAAGGGTTTTTATTTGAAAATAGTTAATTTTTAATGGTTGTTTTGTTCATCAAAATTTGCTATAATGAGCTTACTATTATTTATTGGTCAAATATATGGAAAACACACCAATTACCATGAAAGATCTGGAAACGACATTGGAAAGCGCATTGGATAACTTTGCCGCCAAATTTTTATTACCCGCCTTTGAAAAAATTGATGAACGGTTTGATCGATTGGAAGAGAGAATGGATCGATTGGAAGCGAGAATGGATCGACTGGAAGCGAGAATGGATCGACTGGAAGAGAAAATGAACAGCCTTGAAGCAAGAATGGACAGCCTTGAAGCGAGAATGGACAGCCTTGAAGCGAGAATGGACAGCCTTGAAAAAGAAATTGTGTTGGTCAGAAAAGAATTGGAAAATGTAAAAATTAGACTTGAAAATTTGGAAAAGAGAACGGATGAAGATTCATTTGCTTTGGCCAAAGACGTTGTTGATTTACAAGATAGAGATCAAACAATAAATACTTGGCAGGAGAAAGTTAAGGAACTTGAGGCCAGAGTATTAAAGCTTGAACAATCAAGGATTTAAATAAAACAGTTGTCTGCGCTAGCTACGATTTTGATCGTGGCTTTATATATTTATATTTTAAACATATGCTAAACAAACGTACCAAAATTGTCGCGACCATTTCTGATGAAAAATGTGAACAAGAGTTCTTGCGAGAATTGCATGATGCCGGTGTTGATGTCGTGCGTCTGAATACTGCTCATCAAAATTTTGAACAAAGTCAGAAGATTATCAAAAATGTCCGTGCAGTCTCAGAAAGAATGGCAATTTTGTTGGATACCAAGGGTCCGGAAATCAGAACAACCGTGACAGCTGAACCGATTGAGCTGAAAGCTGGGGACACGATTAAAATCAAGGGAGCAAAGAGTGGGAAAGATTCTAGTCGCGCCTTGCTGTATGTGAATTATGCCAGATTTGTTTGGGACGTTCCGGTTGGTGCCAGTATCTTGATTGATGATGGAGAATTGGAATTGGTTGTGAAACAAAAACGTGCCAATGTTTTGGTTTGCGAAGCAATTGATGATGGTGTGATCAAATCTCGTAAGAGCGTCAATCTTCCTGGTGTCAGTTTACATCTTCCTAGTTTGAGCCCGAAAGACAAGGAATATATTTTGTTTGCGATTGAGAATAATCTTGATTTCATTGCCCATTCTTTTGTACGTAACAAGAAAGATGTTTTGGCGATTCAAAAGATTCTGGACAAGCACAAGAGCAAGATCAAGATCATTGCCAAGATTGAAAACAAAGAGGGGGTTGATAATATTGATGAGATTCTAGATCATGTCTACGGAGTAATGGTCGCCAGGGGAGATCTTTCAATTGAAATCTCAACCGAAGAAGTGCCATTGGTGCAGAAGATGTTGATTAAGAAATGTATTGCCAGACAAAAACCAATCATCACGGCCACACAAATGTTGCATAGTATGATCAACAACCCTCGTCCAACCAGGGCAGAAGTGAGTGATGTCGCCAATGCCGTGATGGACGGAACTGATGCGATCATGCTTTCCGGTGAAACCGCCTATGGAATGCACCCGTTGAAATCTGTGCAGATGATGTCCAAGATTGCGATGACGATTGAAAGTCAGCGTCAACTTCCGGAAACCCTGTCTTTCATTGAGGGACCAAACAAGTTGGTTAACTATTTGGCCAGAGCAACCGTGCGGATTGCCGAACAAACCGATGCCAAAGAAATCATTGTAAATACGGACAGTGCCAGCTCAGCCGAATTGATCGCCGCCTATCGTGGTAAGGTTCCTGTTTTTGCAAAATGTGTTGATCAGCAAAGAGTACGTGAACTTGCTCTGACATACGGAGTCAATGCTCATGTGGTACAACCAATGACTGCTCATCAGTTATTGAAACAAATCCTTTCCAAATTGGTCAAAAAAGGCAAGCTCAAGCAGAGTGATTTGGTGATTTATTTGGGAAGTGATTTGGAAACCAAGGCCACGGCCAATTTCATGGAAATCTGTGAGGTTTCCAAGTATGTGAAGGAGGAAAAGTAGAAAAATATCAAAAAATAGTAAAAAATATCAATAAAACCGCAATTTCAGAAAGATTGCGGTTTTATTGCATTATTTCCATTGACAAAAATTAATATCTATGATATGAATAGCTCAGTATTTTGAAATAAATAATAAGTGTTTTTGTCATATTTTTTGGAGGTTATCATGAATCACAATAGATGGCTCTATGTGGTTTACCCGATTGTCGGGTTTCTCTTAGCAATAATCTTGGTCGGCATGATTAGAGCCGGATTATTCTATGATTTGTCAGGTCAAGATATTGAATTAATATCTGCCGTTGGAATTATTGCAATGCTTGCGTTTATAACACTTTCTATAATCATGCATCTCTTTGCTTTTTGGGACGGATTAAGCAGGGCAATATGGGATACATTGTATTGGATATCTTTTAGCGTTTCTGGAGCAATAATGGTTTTCGCAGCAATACTTGTGGGCATAGAAGTGTCGCCTACAGAGAATGCTGGAGCTGTTTTATTAACATTGTTGATTATATGGATTACCGGATTCCTCTTATTTGCATTCAATTACTTTTTTACCGGATATCCACCACGAAACAACGCTCAACAAGCTAACAATGCTCAGCAACCAGTAGCCGGAAATAGACCTGCACCGGTTGTAGAACAACCAATTAATGCAAGGGAAAATGCAATTCCTGCTGAAGAACCTTTTAATCCTGAGGAAAATGAGGGAGAAGAAGATTTTGATGCTTATAGAACTGCACCTGACTCAGGACAACCAAGAATCTTTCCGCATCAAGCAATCCCAGAAGAGGTTGCACAAGAAGCTCCTACTGTTGATGAACTTAATCAAGAAGAGGTGCCACCTGTACGCAGAAGTTTCTGGATTGGAATTATTTCCCCGGTTTTAGTTGGTATAGCGTTTCTTGCAACTCCATATCTTTGGGAAGCGGCAGTTGATTCTGATATTGCTTGGGCTCGGGCATTTAATCTAATTCAATTCAAGGGAGAGGTAATTATTCCTTTCGCCAGTGAAGCTGATGCAAAGGAATTTGCTCAACATCTTTGTCTTGGTGAGAACAAGTATCAGAAAATTTCTGAAACAAGTCTCTTGCTTCGTAAACAACTATTCAGGGCAGATGGTAAAACCATTGAACGGATTGGTTTTGCAAATCTCACCTTTGACGGTACCGAATATTCACCAGTGTATTTTTACAGTGGTGATCAAAGATTGAAATTGGACATTGAACAAAGAGAATAATATTAATTATTAAATTAATAATAAATATTGAATTAATAACATATAATGTTGTTTTCTTGGACAAAAACGTAATTAAGGCTATAAACTTCAATGTTTATAGCCTTTTTTCGTTGTTGACTTCTTTTCCAAAAAAAGATATGATATTTATATCGTAGATTTGTTTGATTAACAAATTGTTTTTTCATCAAAAAACTGGAAAAAACATCAAAAAATATCAATATGACAGACAAATTACAAAGGATTATTGATTTGGCCAATAAAACTGGGGATAACGTAATTGTTTTTGATCTAAATAATGGAGAACCCTATGTTGTGCTTTCCTTGGATAAGTATGAAACATTAGCAGAAAAAATCCAGGACCCAGGGTACTTGACAGAGCGGGCCATAGCTGATAAAATAAATCCTGAAATGGCGAGTTGGGAAAATGAGCCTAATTTTAGTGCTTTTGGTGAATATCAAGAACCACCGATGAGTCCGGAAGAAGAAGTGGAAAATGAAGATTTTGGAAACCGTCCTCTTTCTGATCAGGGCAGAGATTTTGAACCGATTGCTCAAGTCTTGGATCGCAAGCTTGAGAACAATTGGCAGATTCCACAAGAAAGAAAACAACTAGCAGAAGATGATGAACAGTATTTGGAAGAGATCACTTTTTAAAAAAGTAAATATAGATAATAATAAATATTTAATAAAATTAATAATAAAATAATTAACTAACGGTTGGTTGCCTTCAGGCAAAAAACTTTAGCAGAGCTGAAGACCGTTTAAACAAAATAATATGGCAGATAAATTTGAACGATCAAAGCCGCATGTCAACATTGGTACTATTGGCCACGTTGACCACGGCAAAACAACTTTGACTGCAGCCATTCTCGCTGTTTTAGGCAAGAAAGGAATGAAGGCATCAAGTAGGAGTGTGGATCAGATTGACTCCGCTCCAGAAGAAAAAGCTCGCGGTATTACTATCGCTACTGCTCACGTTGAGTATGAATCTGAAAAGAGACACTATGCTCACGTTGACTGTCCAGGTCACGCCGACTATGTGAAGAACATGATCACCGGCGCTGCTCAGATGGACGGTGCAATTTTGGTTGTTTCCGCAACTGATGGCCCGATGCCTCAGACCAGGGAACACATTTTGTTGGCTCGTCAGGTTGGCGTACCACACATCGTTGTTTTCTTGAACAAGTGCGATATGGTTGAAGACGAAGAATTGATTGACTTGGTTGAAGAAGAAATCAGAGAATTATTGAAGAAGTGGGAATTCCCAGGAGACACTACTCCAATTATCAGAGGAAGTGCTTTGAAAGCTTTGGAAGCTCCAGAAGGAGAATGGGCTAAGAAGGTTGAAGAATTGATCGCTGCTTGCGATGACTTCATCCCAGAGCCAGTTCGTCCAGTTGATAAGCCTTTCTTGATGCCGATTGAAGATATCTTCTCAATTGAAGGACGTGGTACTGTGGTAACTGGAAGAGTTGAACGCGGAATCATCAAAGTTGGTGAAGAAGTTGAAATCGTTGGTATTCACCCAACATCCAAGACTACTGTGACTGGAATTGAAATGTTCAACAAACAGTTGGATCAAGGTCAGGCTGGTGACAACGCAGGTGTGTTGTTGCGCGGTACTAAGAAAGATGATGTTGAACGCGGTCAGGTTTTGGCCAAGACCGGAACTGTTTCCCCTCATACTGAATTTGAAGCTGAAGTATATATTTTGAGTAAAGATGAAGGTGGACGACACAAGCCATTTTTTAAGGGCTACAAGCCACAATTCTATATCAGAACTACTGACGTAACTGGAGAGATTGAATTACCAGAAGGAACCGAGATGGTAATGCCTGGTGATACTGTTAACTTGAAGATCAAGTTGATTTGCCCAATCGCTTTGGAAGAAAAGCAGAAATTCGCGATCCGCGAAGGCGGACGAACCGTTGGTGCTGGTGTAGTTGTCAAGATTATCAAGTAATCATTTTCAGCTCCTCATCTCTGGGGAGCTGTATAATGCTTATTTAGCAGATTAATTAGTTAGGACTTTAATATTTCAATCAAGGAGATATTAATTTCCTTGTCCGCAAACATGACAGAAAAAAAAGAAGAAAAGAATACGGAAAAGCAAAGGATTAGGATTAAAATCAAATCCTTTGACCACAAGATCATTGATCGATCTACAAAAACTATTGTGGATACTGTGAAGAGGACCGGTGCCAAAATCAATGGCCCAATTCCTTTGCCAACAGAAAAACGAAAGTACACTGTGAATGCTTCAACTTTCGTGCACAAGAAGTCGAAAGATCAGTATGAAATGAGGACACACAAGCGTTTGGTTGACATCATTGATCCGTCACCAAGCACTGTGGAAGCTTTAAGTAATTTGAATCTTCCTGCCGGAGTGAGCGTGGAGATTAAAATGTAAATTAAAACCAGGATTTTGGCTCGTTTAAGAAACCTCTTTTCGGAGAAGTACTTGAATCAGGCAAAACTTGTCGAAAGGAATTAACCAAAAATTGAATAGCATGGGATAGGAGCTGATCGCTCATCTTTGTTGTTTAACTGGTTTGCCTTTCAAGCCGGTTTTTTATTTATCACAAAATATGAAATTTATATTAGGCACAAAACTAGGAATGACTCAGATTTGGAAAGATGAGGACAAAAAGGCTGTAACGAAAGTACAGGTTGGTCCTTGTAAAGTCATTCAGGTGAAAACCGGAGAGACTGATGGCTACGAAGCCGTTCAGCTTGGTTTTGGCACAAAGAAACAGAAGAATATCAGAAAACCACAGTTGGGACATTACAAGGGAATGGGTGATTTCAGATATGTCCGTGAATTCAGATTAGACAAGCATAATGATGCTAAACCGGAAATTAAGGTCGGTGATGTGATCAATGCCAGCACTTTTGAAGCTGGTGACATTGTTCGTGTGACTGCAACCAGTATTGGAAAAGGTTTTCAAGGTGTAGTAAAGCGTCATGGTTTCCGTGGTCAGAAAGAGACTCATGGTACCAAGGATCAGGTCAGAATGCCTGGATCTGCCGGAGCAACCGGACCAGCTCACGTTTTCAAAGGAATGCGTATGCCTGGACAAATGGGTGACAAGCGGATTACAATTACCAATTTGGAAATTGTTGAAGTTGATACAGAAAATAATATTGTCTTTTTGAATGGTAGCGTCCCAGGTGCAGATAATGGCTTGGTGATGATTGCCGGTAAAGGAGATTTGAAAATTGTTGCAGACAAACCAGAAGTAGTTGAAGCTCCAATTGTGGAAGAAACAGTCGTAGCGGAAGAAACTGTCGTTGAAACTCCAGTTGAAGAAGTAAAAGAAGAAGCTCCTGTTGCAGAAGAAGTTGCTGAGCAGGTTGTTGAAGAACCAAAGGAAGAAGTTGTAGTTGCAGAAACTCCAACTGAAGAAGTTATTGAAAAAACTGAAGAAACAAAAGAAGCGTAATCAATATGATTAAGTATAATGTCCACAACCAAAAAGCAGAAGTCGTCGGCGAGATTGAATTGTCCGACAAAGTTTTTGGTGTGGTCGCAAAAGAAGAATTGATTCACCAAGTTTTGGTAGCACAGATGGCCAATGGTCGTGTTGCAATTGCTCATACCAAGGATCGCAGTGAAGTCCGTGGTGGTGGAAAGAAACCATGGAGACAGAAAGGAACAGGACGTGCTCGTGTTGGATCTTCTCGTAACCCGATTTGGCGTGGAGGTGGTGTTGCTTTTGGACCAACAAATGAAAGAAATTTCAGCAAGGAGATTAACAAGAAGGTGAGACAGCAAGCTTTGAAAATGGTTTTGTCCGACAAGGTTGCTGACAAACATTTGATCATTATCGACAGCTTGGAAGTCCAGGATTTCAAAACAAAGTTTGTGAAAGCCATGATCACTGATTTGGAAAAGAAAGTTTTGGAAGACAAGGCCCGACGTAGTGTTTTGATTTTAGATGATTCTCGGAATGAAAAGTTCAAGAAGTCTGCCGGCAATCTCCCAAACATGATGGTGATTAATTTGGATAATATCAATATTGCAGATTTGTTAAAATACAGGAATTTAATCATGACTGCGGAAGCGGTCAAGAAATTGAATAAATAATTAGTATGGCATTATTTAGCAAGAAAAAAGAAGAAGGATCAGAAAAGCAACCTGTTGAACAGGAAGCTAAGTCTGTCGTCGCTAAAAAGGAAGCAAAGGCAGAACCAAGCATGAAAGAGCTATATGGTGAAGAGAATAAGGCTGTTGTCAAAAAGGAAACCAAAGATGGAAAGAAAACAGTTGTAACTGCCAAGAACGGACAGGCATATCGCATTTTGATCAAACCAATCATTACTGAAAAAGGTGGATCTTTGGCCAGTATGAGTAAGTATGTTTTTGAAGTTGCAAAAAATGCCAACAAGATTGAAGTTGCTAAAGCAATTCAAGAAGTATATGGAATCATGCCTGAGAAAGTTAACCTGATGCGTTTGGAAGGTAAGACTAAACAACGCGGAAAAGTTGTTGGTAAACGCAAAGATTGGAAGAAAGCAATTGTAACTTTGCCAAAGGGTAAGAATATTAATGTCTACGAAGGAGTATAAACATATGGGAGTAAGAAAAGCAAAACCAAATACACCGGGCATGAGAGGCGCAAGCTTCCAGGATTTTTCTGATATTACAAAAACTAAACCGGAAAAGTCTTTGATTAAGATCAAGAAAGAATTTGCCGGTCGCAATGCTGGAGGAAAGATTACTGTCAGACATCGTGGAGGTGGAGCTCGTCGTCAGATCAGAATGATTGATTTCAAGAGAGATAAGTTTGATATTCCAGGAAAGGTTGCGACTATTGAATATGATCCAAGTCGTGGACCAAGAATCGCTTTGATTAATTATGCTGATGGTGAAAAAAGATATATTATCGCTCCGGTAGATTTGAAAGTCGGTGATACTGTTTTGAGCTCACAGAATTTGATTGAGGCCAAGTCTGGCAATGCCATGCCTTTGAAACATATTCCGGTTGGTATTCCAATCCACAATGTGGAGTTGGTTCCAGGCAGAGGTGGAAAGTTGGCACGCGGTGCTGGTAATGCCGTCTATTTGATGGCGATTGAAAAGATGGCACAGTTGAAAATGCCTTCCACTGAAATTCGCATGGTCAAGAAAGAATGTATGGCCACAATCGGACAAGTCGGTAACCAGGATATTAAACATATCAAAGTTGGAAAAGCTGGAAGAAAGCGTCATATGGGTTGGAGGCCAACTGTTCGTGGATCTGCCATGAACCCGGTTGATCACCCACACGGAGGTGGTGAAGGAAACCAGAGTATTGGTTTGAAGCATCCAAAGACCAAGTGGGGCAAACATGCTCTAGGTGTGAAGACCAGAGATCAGAAGAAGTTGTCCAACAAGTTGATTATCCAGAGGAGAAAGGGACGCAAGAGTAAGAAATAATTGAAAATAATTAATATTTAGATAGAAGTAATTAATATTTAATTATCAGGAAGAAAAATAATTAAGACAATATGCCAAGAAGTCTGAAAAAGGGACCTTACGTAAACGAAAGGCTCCTCAACAAAATTAAAGCAACAAAGCCGGGCGACAAAAACATTATCAAGGTTTGGGATCGTTCTTGTACTGTGACTCCAGAAATGGTTGGCTTTATTCTTGGTGTTCACAATGGACGTAAGCATATTCCGGTGAGTATTAATGAAAATATGGTTGGACACAAGTTGGGAGAGTTCTCCTTTACCAGAAAATTTGTTGGTCATGGCGGTAAAGTCGCGAAGTCTCAGGGAAAAGATAGTAAACCACAAGGCACCAAGCCACAAGGTAAGAAATAAGAAGTGATAAATATATGGAAGTAAAAGCAAAAGCAAGATATATCAAAATTGCACCCCGCAAACTGCGTTTGTTGGCTACCTTAATCCGTGGCAAACAAGTTCAGCCTGCTTTGGATCAATTGCGATTCAGCCCAAAGAACGGTGCTTTGCCGGTAACTAAGCTGGTTAAGTCTGCAATTGCCAATGCTGTAAACAACTTTGACTTAACTGAGAATAACCTGTATATTAAAGAAATTACTGTTGATCAGGGACCGGTGATGAAACGTTGGTTGCCAAGAGCTCATGGACGTGCCACAATGTTGCGTAAGAAAATGAGCCATATCAATATCACTTTGGGAGAAGTTAAGGATTCCGGAGTAAAAGAAGCCAAGCAGCAAAAGATTGAAGCTCCAATTAAGTTGGGAGAAAAGAAAAAGGAAGATGATGGTGTGAAGATTACTGATAAGGACAAAGCTTTGAAAGAAGAGGCGACTGGAGAAGAAAAGGAATTGGGCAAAGAGATTGTTGATCCACGTGCTGATAGCCGTGGTGGTCATGCCAGAATTGAAGGCGGTAAAGGTTTTACCAAAAAGGTATTCCGCAGAAAGAGTGGATAGTTAATTATTAAAGGAGATTAAATTAAAATAGTGAATTAGAAAAATATTGAATTATTGTATAAAGCATTAATATGGGAAAGAAAGTTAATCCAAAAATCATGAGGGTGGGAATTACTAGGGGTTGGGACTCCAAGTGGTTTAGCGATCAAAAAACATATATTTCAAAACTAAAGCAAGATTTGGCTGTGCGTAGATTTTTGTTGAAAGAATTCAAAGAAGCCGGTGTTGACCGAGTTGATATTGAACGAAGTGCAAAAGACAAGATCATGGTAAATGTACATACAGCCAAGCCTGGCATTTTGATTGGCCGAGGCGGAGCCGGTATTGAAGATTTGAAAAAGAAGATTCATACCAAGTTTTTGAAGAATTTCAGAATGAATGAAATCAATTTGACAATCACTGAAGTGAATCGACCGAATTTGAGTGCACAGATTTTAGTGCAATCTATGATTTTGGAGATTGAAAAGAGAATGCCTTTTAAGCGCGTGATGAAACAGGTGATTGGTCGCGTGGAAAGAGCCGGTGCTTTGGGAATTAAAGTGATGGTCAGTGGACGTTTGAATGGAGCAGAAATTGCTCGGACTGAAATGTTGAGTGCCGGAAAATTACCTTTGCAGACTTTGCGTGCTGATATTGATTATGCTCGCGGAGTTGCCCATACCACTTACGGAACAATTGGCGTCAGAGCCTGGGTTTACAAGGGTGAAATTTTTGAAAAATCATCAGATGAAAAAGGTGAAGTTGTAAAAGGACAATAATATGTTAACACCAAAAAAGACAAAATACAGAAAATCACATAAGCTGGGCCGCGGTGGAAAGGCCAGCCAGGGTATTAATTTGAGTTTTGGAAGCTTTGGATTGAAAGCGATGGAATCACACTGGATTACTGCTCGACAGATTGAAGCTGCCCGTCGTGTGATTAGCCGTTATTTACAGAGAACCGGAAAGATGTGGATTAGAATTTTCCCGGATCAACCAGTTACCAAGAAGGGTGGAGAAATCCCAATGGGTAAAGGAAAAGGTACGGTTGACCATTATGTTGCCAAGATCAAGGCTGGTGTAATCATGTTTGAAATTGAAGGTGTATCAGAAAAAGATGCGCAGCAAGCTTTAACCTTGTCTGCTTACAAATTACCAATCAAGTGTAGGTTTATTAAGAAGTAATGATATGAAGATTAAAGAAATCAGAACAAAAAAAGAATCCGAATTGCATGGCTTACTGGCTGAAAATCGCCGCAAGTTGCGAGAGTTACGTTTCAAAGATGCTAACAAGCAATTGGGAAATGTACGTTCAATTCGTGAAGGTAAGAAAGAAGTCGCGAAGATTTTGACTGTTCTGAATACCAACAAGGAAAATAAATAAATAATATGGAAAATCAAGCAACAAAACCAAGCATGCAACGCAAGATGACCGGAATAGTGGTCAGCGACAAGATGGATAAAACCATCGTGGTTAAGGTTGAGTCTGTAAAGCTTCACCCTAAGTACCACAAGCGCTATACCACCAGCACAAAATACAAGGCGCATGATGAAAAGAACCAATACAAGATTGATGACAAGGTAACAATTGTCGAATGTCGTCCATTGAGTAAGGATAAGCGTTGGAGAGTTGTAGGAAACAAATAGACAGTCAATAATTTAAAGATATGATTCAAGTATTAACAATGTTAAAAACAGCTGACAATACCGGTGCAAAGAAAGTACAATGCATCAAGGTTTTGGGTGGCTATCAGAAAAGATACGCTCATGCCGGTGAGAGGATTATTGTTGCTGTCAAACAAGCTGTGCCACATAGTTCTGTCAAGAAAGGTGATGTGTTAACTGCTGTTGTTGTTCGAACCTGTAAGGAGATCAGCCGTAAAGATGGAACCTATATCAGATTTGGTGAGAATGCTTGCGTGATTATTGACAAAAAGTCAGGTGAACCAAAAGGAACCCGTATCTTTGGACCAATTCCAAGAGAAGTTCGTAAGGCTGGATATATGAAGATTGCATCCTTGGCACCGGAAGTATTGTAAAAAAGAGAAAGATAATAAGAAAGATAATAAAAAAGAGTAAAATAATAATAAGATATAATTAATAAGTTTAAATCCTGAATATGAAGATTAAAGCAAATGACAAAGTAAAGATCATTGCCGGAAAGGACAAAGGCAAGACTGGAAAAGTTCTACAGATTTTCCCTGTGGAAAAAAGAGCCAGTGTTGAGGGTTTGAATTTGTTAATTAAGCATCTCCGTCCGCAGAAGCAGGGAGAAAAGGGACAAAGAATTGAGTTCCCGGCTCCTTTGAATATTTCCAACTTGGTGTTGATTTGCCCAAAATGTGGCAAAGCAACCCGCGTTGGATATGAAACTGTTGAAGTTGGCGAAGGTGAAAAAAAGACAAAGAAGAAAAATCGAGTTTGCAAAAAGTGCACTAAAGTAATTGACTAATATGAGACTAGTAGAATTATACAAAAAAGAAATAACGCCAAGGTTGAAAGAAAAATTTGGCTACACTAATGTCATGGATGTTCCTCGGATCACTAAGGTAAGTATTAACGTTGGTGTGGGGCGTCATTCCAAGGACAAGGCATATATTGCCGATGTCGTGAAGAATTTGACTGATATTTCCGGACAGAAATCAATGGTGGTCAAGGCTCGTAAGTCAATCGCTGCTTTCAAAGTGAGAGAAGGAGACAGCGTCGGTGTTGCTGTGACTTTGCGTGGACAGAAGATGTATGATTTTTTGGATAAATTAATCAATGTGACTTTCCCTCGCGTCAGAGACTTCCGTGGCATCAGTGCCAAGAGAATCGATCGTCAAGGTAATATCACAATGGGATTCAAAGATCAGACTGCCTTCCCGGAGATTAAGATTGAAAATGTTGATCGCACCCATGGTTTGGAAATCAGCATTGCAACAACTGCAAAGAATCAAGAAGAGGGACATGAATTATTGTCTTTATTGGGGCTCCCATTTAGTAAAAATTAATTAAGATATATGGCAAGAAAAGCATTAATCGAAAAAGCAAAGAAAACCCCAAAGTATTCCAGTCGGAAGATCAACCGTTGCTGGAGGTGTGGACGTAATCATGGATACATGAGGGATTTTGGTTTGTGTCGAATTTGCTTTAGGGAATTGGCCAATAACGCCGATTTGCCAGGTATTAAGAAATCAAGTTGGTAAAATAAACAATATGACAGATCCAATCGCAGACATGTTAACAAGAATGAGGAATGCCTCCGCCATTGGCAAGCAAGAGGTTGTTTTGCCAATGAGTAAGATTAAATATAATATTGCCAAATTACTGCAACAGAATCATTGGGTTGGTGATGTTCAAGTTTTGAGTGCCGACGGTACCAAGAACGGTAGTGCTGCCTTTGATCAGTTGCGCATTGTTTTGAAATATGATGAAAATGGAAAATCCGTGTTTACTTCTGTAAAAAGAGTGAGTAAACCAAGTCGCAGAGTCTATGTCAGTAAAGATGAACTGCCAAGAGTTTTAAATAATATGGGAATCGCAATCATTTCCACTTCCCACGGTCTGATGACCAACAAGGAAGCCGGCAAAAAACAGGTCGGTGGAGAAGTTATTTGTGAAATATACTAAGCATATGTCAAGATTAGGAAAATTGCCAATTGAATTAACTGGTGGAGCTCAAGCTAAAATTGAGAATGATTTTATCATTGTCAAAGGTCCGAAAGGAGAGCTAAAACAAAAACTAAGTGATAAGATTAAGATTGAAATCACTGAGAAAGAAATTTTGGTTTCCATTGATGATTTGAATGACAAACAAAAGAAAGCTTTTTGGGGTTTGTATCGCAGTTTGATTAATAATATGGTGGAAGGAGTGACCAAGGGTTTTGAAAAGAAATTGGAAATCAATGGTGTTGGTTACAAATCAAATGTGGCTGGTCGCAAGTTGATTTTGAATGTTGGATATTCTCATCCGGTTGAATATGATTTGCCAGTAGGAATTGACGCGGTAGTAGAAGGTAAGGTGGTAACTATTTCCGGAATTGACAAACAGGCGGTTGGAGAAACTTCCGCTCAGATTAGAAAAGTTCGTAAGCCTGAACCATATAAGGGAAAGGGTATTAAATATATGGATGAAGTTATTAGGCGTAAAGAAGGTAAGTCTGCCACTAAGTAAAAAAACATATGAATAAGGAAATCGCTAAAAAAGATAAAAAACAACGACGTGCCAATCGAACCAGGGCCACTATTTTTGGTACTGCCGAAAGACCTCGTTTGAGTGTTTTTAAATCAAATACCAGTATGTTTGCGCAGTTGATTGATGACGATACTGCCAAGACTTTAGTGAGCGCACACAGTAAGGGTTTGAAGGGTAATAAGACTGAAGCCAGTAATGAGCTTGGAAAGATTATTGCCAAGAAAGCCTTGGAAAAAAATATTAAAAAAGTAATTTTTGACCGCGGAAGCTTTCAATATCATGGCCGAATTCAGGCTGTGGCAGAAGGTGCCCGAGAAGGCGGCTTAGAATTTTAAACCTATGACCGAAGTAAAAGACACAAACGAAGAAAACATTAATAACGAAGCAGTTGCAGAAGAAGCTGTTGCTCCGGTGGTTGAAGTTGCCGAAGCGGTAATGACTGAAAAATCAGGCCGAGAAGATCGTGATAATCGCCAGGGTGGTAATAAGCGTTCAATGACCAAGAACAGGAGACCTGACAAGCGTCCGGCTCAGAGTGAATTTGAACAAGGAATTATTGATTTGGCTCGTGTGACTCGTGTGATGGCCGGCGGTAAGAGAATGCGTTTTCGGGCTTGTATTGTAATTGGAAACAAGAAAGGTAAGATTGGAATCGGTTTGGCCAAGGGAGCGGATGTGACTTTGGCAATCAACAAAGCGGTTAACCAGGCCAAGAAGCAAATGATTGATATCCAAATCACTAATGGTACAATTGCTCACTCCATTCAACATAAGTGGGGTGCTGCAGAAATTCTATTGCGACCAGCTAAAAAAGGACGCGGTATTATTTGCGGAGGTGTAATGAGAACAATCATGGAAATGGCTGGGATCCACAACGTTACTGGTAAAATCATGGGAACCAATAATAAAGTTTCCAATGCTAAGTGTATCATGGAAGCTTTGAGTAAAATCAAACAAGTGAAAGTGAGAGAAGAAAAGAATGCCAGAAAGGAAAAGAAAGAAGGTAGAGAAAATAATCAAGAACAGAAAAACTCTGAAACAGAAGTAGAAGTTGATAATAAAAAGACTAAATAAAATATATGTCATTAACTCTTCATAATTTAAAAACTGCAAAACAAAAGACTCGCAAGCGCGTTGGTCGAGGTAATGCTTCCGGCCACGGTACTTATAGTACCCGTGGACAAAAGGGACAAAAGTCCCGTTCCGGTGTAACTGGATTAAAGCGTCTTGGTATGAAGAAGATGATTTTGAGTACTCCGAAATCCAGAGGTTTCAAATCCGACAAGCCAAAGATGCAAGTTGTGAAGATTGAAGCCTTGAATGACCGCTTTAAGGAAGGACAGATTGTTAATCCAGCTTCCTTGTTGAAAGCCGGTTTAATTGCTAAAATTAAGTTACCAATCAAGATTTTGAATGGGGGAGAATTGACTGTTGAAAAATTGGTGTTTGCCAATGTTAATTTCAGCGCTTCTGCTTTGGAAAATATCAAGAAGCATCAGGGTGTGATTCAAGCACCAAAGGCAGTTTCTAAAAAATAATTCTTTTATATGGCTAATAAATTAGAACAAATTTGGAAGGCCAAAGAAGTGCGTAATAGTATCATATTCGTACTTTTAATGTTGGTAATTTTCAGGCTATTGGCACATATTCCGATCCCGGGAGTAGATGTAACCGCTTTACGTGATTTCTTTAGTTCTAACCAGGTACTCGGTTTGGTCAATATGTTTTCCGGAGCAGGCATGCAGAACTTTTCCATCGTGATGATGGGCGTTGCTCCATATATCACTTCCTCCATTGTTTTCCAGCTATTGGCAATGATTATTCCAAAATTGGAAGAAATGAACAAGGAGGAAGCTGGCAGACAGAAAATTAACATGTGGACTCGTTGGTTGACTGTTCCTTTGGCCATGATTGAATCATATGGCATGATCACTTTGTTGCGCCGTTCCACCACCGGCATTATTGGTGATTTGGGAACATTTGATATGTTGAGCATTGTCATCACCATCACTGCCGGAACTGTCTTCTTGATGTGGCTTGGTGAATTAATCAGTGAAAGGAAGATTGGTAATGGTATTTCATTGATGATTTTTGCAGGTATTATTTCCGGTTTGCCAACCATGATTCAAAATCTGTTTGCCACCTATGACTCAACCATGTTGTTTACCGTGATTGCTTTTGTGATTGTTGCTTTGGTTACCGTGGTGGGAGTCGTAATTGTGAATGAAGGACAACGTAATATCCCAGTGCAATATGCCAGACAGGTGCACGGTAGTAGAGCTTTCGGCGGTACCAGTACCAGTTTGCCATTGCGGGTGAATATGGCCGGTGTGATGCCGATCATCTTTGCAGTTTCCGTAATTTTGTTCCCATCAATGGTCGCCCAATTCTTCATCAATGCCAAGTCAATGTTCTTGGCTGATGCCGCTCAATGGGTGATTGGGGTCTTGGCAAACCAAATGGTTTACGGCATTGTTTACTTTGTATTAGTATTCGGATTTACATATTTCTACACTGAAGTTATTTTCCATCCGGAAAATATTGCTGAGAATCTTCAGCGTCAGGGTGGTTTTATCCCAGGCATTCGCCCGGGCAAACATACCAGTGATTATTTGAATACTGTTTCTCATCGGGTTATCTTTACCGGTGCTATCTTCTTGGCAGTGATTGCCATTTTACCATTGATTGTCAGATATTTCTCTGGCATGCAGAGCCTCGTGATTGGCGGTACCTCTCTCTTGATTGTGGTAAGTGTTGTGATTGATATGGTAAAGCAGATCCAGGCTCAGCTCTCAATGAGGGATTATGATATTATGTAGGGTTAACTAATATCCATGACCATTTCAACGACGAGCCAGCAGCCGCGGTAATTCGTCGGGTTGAGAAACAACGGTATTCTTGTTCGTTCCAAACTGATGTTTGGCTGGAAGAATCAAGAGTTGATCTCAGGTGTTAGTTGGGGCAGTCAGTAAAATGATTGCCTTTTTTATTTTTTTCTTTACTTTTGACAGTGTATTACAATTGTAATACACTGAAGGTATAAATTATTAAATTAAAATATATGCGTCAAACATTGAGTATTTCTTTACCAAAAGAGGTTGTCGAAGATCTGAAGAATACTGTCAAAAAAAGAGGACTTGTCTCAGTAAGTGACTATCTCAAGCAGTTAATCATGGAGGATCGAGATCTTATTTCTGTAGAAGAATTATTGCAAGATATCAAATCTGCTGATAAGGAATATAAGTCTGGTAAAATGGTGACTGCTGATTCTTTAGCCGATTTGCTATGATTATCAAGAATATCTATTATGGCAAAGCCTTTATCAAGAGATTGAAGAGTTTGCCACCAGAGGTTATAAAAACAGTGTTGGAAAAAGAAAAGCTTTTTCGAATGAATCCTTTGCATTCTTCATTCCGTCTTAATCAATTGTATAGCACTTTGCGTGGTGCTTGGTCTATTTCTATTTCCAGTAATTATCGAATTATTTTTGAACGTCAGGCCAATGGAGATATTTTGTTTGCTTCCATTGGTCGCTACGATCTTTACAAGAATTGGTAAATTATTTTTTTCTCTCTTTTTTTCCTTCTTTCTTTTGTTCTATTTCTCTTTTTTCTTTCCGGCTGTCCTGTGATATAATAAAAATATGAACGTTTAGTTCATAAGTTTTATATTACATTTCTAATATGGGATTATTCAATGATTTTTTTGGTAGCAAAAAAAGCATCGCCGGAGGGGAAACAATTTCCAAGTACAGTAAATATGATCGTTACGGTCAGATTGCGATGGAAAAACAACTCAAGAATGTAAATTATCGTGACCGTCAGAAGTTGCGGGAAATGTTCAAAAAACACGGAGGATTGGAGCATGGTCGTAAGATGAGTAATGAACAGATCACCAAGATGATGAAAACTGAATTGGGTAACTATGGCGCTGATTTCAAAAAAAGGATCAAGAGCAAGGTTTTGACCAAGAAAGAAACTATGCCGGTTGGATTAACTGAGGAACAGAAGCATGGTCGTGCTCTTGGTTTTCGCTATGATCGGGCTGCTGAAGAAGAAGCGAAAAACAGAAAGGGACCGGGGTTTGCCAATGCCTTTAATTACAAATCTGGTTTTGACAAAAAAGAAGCTAATTCTCGTGCGGTGAGTGCCAACCCGGTTGAAATCAGGGGTAATAATCCGGCTGATCGGGTCACGCATGAGTTGAAGAACAACCCGCATCTGGGATTATAGTAAACTGGAAATTTTTTACAGGTATGCTATAATAACTTTTTAACAAATAACAAGCAATTATGGCAAGAAACTTCTTTCTAATCTTCGGACCCCCAGGATCCGGAAAGGGAACACAAGCGGAATTACTATCTGAAAAAACTAATTGGCCGACGATTTCAGTGGGTGATTTGTTGCGTAAAGAACGTCGCGAGAATACGGAATTGGGCAAGGCCATGGGTGCGATTATGGATCGTGGAGAGTTGGTGCCAAGTGAGATTGCCAACCAATTGATTCAGGATCGTTTGGAAGAGAAAGACGCTCAAGAAGGTGTGATCCTTGATGGCTATCCTCGTAATGTGGAAGAACTTGATGACTTACTTGGTTTGGTCAGAAAGGGCGACATGATTCAGTTGATTTTGTTGGAAGTCAAAGATGAAGATATTTTGGATCGGACAGCGACCAGATTGATTTGTTCCGGCTGTGGGGCAAAATACAATACAAAGTATCTACCACCGAAACAATCAGATCTCTGTGATCGTTGTGGCAGTAAATTAATTACTAGAAGCGATGACAAAACAGAAGTTGTCCAAAGACGTTTGGCAGACTATCACAAGGCAGTGGAGGAAATGTTGAAAGCCACCTACAAGGCACACTATACCATCAATATTGATGGGGGACAGAGCATTGCTCAAGTGCAACAAGATATTTGGGAGGCTGTGGAAAGAAATATCAAAGATCAACAAGATCAATAATAAATAGTAAGTAAATATAATGATTAACCTAATCAAAACACCAGAACAAATTGAAGGCATTCGCAAGAGCTGTCAGCTTTTGGCTGAGGTCATGGAACAGGTTTTGGCCTTGGTCAAGCCGGGTGTGAGTACGGGAGAATTGGAAGATTTAGCTTGTAAATTAATAGATGATTTTGGCGGTCGTCCGGCTTTCAAAGGATATCAAACTCACAAGAACGCCAAGCCTTTTCCATCTGCACTTTGTTTGTCAGTTAATCATGAGATTGTCCATGCTCCAGCCTATCCCTCTCGTGAATTAAAATCAGGTGATATTATTGGGATTGATATGGGTATGGAATATCCTTTTGTGCCTGGTGGCAGTCGGGGCTATTTCAGTGATATGGCACGCACCGCGATTGTTGGCCAAACAGATCCGGAAACAGAGATTCTAGTCAAGACAACTAAGGAATCTTTGGACTTGGGTTTGGCACAGATCAAACCGGGTAATAGTTTGAATGACCTTGGCACAGCAATCCAAAACCATGTGGAGGCCAGAGGGTTTGCCGTGGTGCGTGATTTGGTTGGTCATGGAGTCGGTTTGGACGTGCATGAAGAACCGCAAATTCCACATTACAAGATCAGTGAAAGTGGTTTGCCTGATGTGCAATTACGTCCGGGAATGGTCTTGGCAATTGAACCGATGGTCAATCTGGGTGATTGGAGAATCAAGACGGGACGAGATGGCTTTACTTTTGAGAGTAAAGATGGGAGCATGAGTGCTCATTTTGAAGATACAGTCTTGGTGACTGAGACCGGACACGAGATTTTGACTAGGAAATAATTAATAGATTAAAAGAGACTTTAAATAAGAAGATATGGAAATGGTAAAAATATATATTGGAATTGATTGGGGTGCCGCTAAGATTGGTGTGGCGATTGGTGATAATCAATCAAAGACTGCTGTTCCTTTGGCCGTGGTTAAAAATATTGATGAGTTAAAAGAAATTATTAACAAAGAACAAGCCGATGTACTGGTATTGGGTGAACCAATCAAGATGTCTGGTGATAATAATTTTTTGCAAGCTTTTAATGATTTCAAGGAAAAATTAAATGACTTGAAAATACCTGTTGAAATGATTGATGAGCGTTTAACCAGTAAGTTGGCTGACAAGCTGTTTGGCAACAAGAAAGAAAAGGCACCGCAAGATGCGATTGCCGCCATGTTAATTTTGCAAAGTTATTTTGATCAAGTAAAATAAAGCCTTGTTTGAAATTAATAATATTATTCAAGATGGAAGCAACTTATATTGCCAAAGCGATTGTTCTGAAAAGTGAACCCTGGAGAGAATTTGACTCCCGGGTTGTTTTTTATACCAAAGAATATGGGAAATTGGATTTGGTGGCGCGGGGGACAAAAAGAATTGGATCAAAGTTGGCCGGACATTTAGAACCGTTTAATCTGATTGACTTAATGGTAATTAATGGGCGGAGTAAGAGCTATGCCGGAGGAGCTTCTAATGTGGATTGTTTTTTGGAATTAAAACAAGACTTGGCAAAGATTGAATCTGCCGGGAAGGTAATTAATTGGTTTGATCAGAATTTTCAAATAGGGGAGACAGATCAACAAGCCTTTTATTTACTAGAGAATTTTTTAAATCTTCTGAACCAAGTAAAATCTGAACCAATCTATTATCATTTGTTAGCCAGCATCATCATTTTGAAATTAATGGTTATCCTTGGGCAAGGTCCGAATTTGGATACTTGTTTGATTTGTCAAAAAGATATTTCAAATCAAGGCTTACGCTTTGATTTGATTGGCAATGGTGTTGTTTGTTTATCTTGCCAGCCTAAAAGAAATCAATTGACCATGGATTTGTCAGTTGATTGTGTTCATAAACTGAAGATGATTATGAGTCATCAGTTTGATCAAGTAATCAAAAACCTGAAAATCAATCATTTAATCGCCAATGAGATTAATTTGGCGGTTAATAATTTGATTAAGTCTTTTGGTTGATATTCTCGGCTTATATTAGAGAAAATACAGTAATTTCATTGACAAAGTTTGTTATTTGTGCTATAATATATTTAGTTTTTTGAAATTAAATATTTTGTATATTCAAGGAGTTCTAGATGAAAAAGATTATTTTAGTCTTAGCAGTATTATTTTTTTCTTGTGTTTCATTTGTTTCATTGCTTTCGCAAGAGTCATCATTGCCAGAAGATTGGCATAAGCTGGCTGATACCGCTTGGGCTGTAGAAAACACGACTGCTATGACTATAGCCGTTGGAAACAGTTTAGATATAGCAACTGCCAAGCAGATTGCTAGCATGACCGCTAATAACCTAGCAATTGAGTTGCTAGGAAAAAAAGTTGTTGATACATTAAAATCTAATTCTGGTGAGACAATCACCAAAATAAGATTTTATGGAAAATCTAGTTCGTCAATTATTGACGAAGCATTGTTTGAAGAAAAAGACGGAACCTACTCATATTATTTAGCAGCCAAAGTGACTGTGAAAAAGTAATGCAAAAAGCATTGAATATAATTAAGCCTGGCATAAAAAACCAGGCTTAAATTTTTTTAAAATAGAGTGGATCTGTTTTTTTATTTTCAAAATTAGCCAATATTGACAAAAAAGAATAATTTATGTAAGCTAAGTGAAAATATTAATAAACAAAATTAGTACTTTACAAGGAGAAATGTCATGGAAGTTTTTATTGGTTTTGACAAGAAAAAAATGTTAATGCCCTCTTTCTGTTTGGAATTATTCAATGCTATTTCAAGTAAGGATATAGAAGATCTATATCTTGATCTTGCAAAGAATCAGTTGCGGCCAGCAATGGCAGGTATTATTAACACTTTTGCAACGCAATTAGATTGCGGGGCAGTTACCCATCACAAACAATTTATCCATCCGGATGATCTTAAAAATTTTCTCAGCGATGTGCAATCATTGATAGTCCCGATTTTACAGGGGCGTGCAAGAAATGGATGTATTCCGATTGAACAATCAAAACAAGTTTTGATTGTTAAAAATAAGGATAGCGAGAATGACAAGAAAATTGAACCGTTGAAGGAGCCTTCTCAATTAAGTCTGGAATGGAATATTTCAGAAAATTCATCTGAAGTTGAACAAGAAAACAAAGATAAAGAAGAAATTCAGAATAGAGAAGAGGCTCAAGATGAAGAAGAACATGAAACCGAGTTAGCTCAGGAGACTAAGCAAGACGATGATCTTTTGGTTAATGAATTTCAGGAAGAAGAGATTGAAGAAAAACTTGAAATATCTTTGCTTCCGCAAGAAGAAATTACTGACAAGCATCTTGAGAAAGATTTGCAATTACAAACCGTTGATGCTTTTGAAGCCTTTGTTAAAAGTCTGTCTGATTCGTCGACAACTCAACTTCAGATTATTAATGCATTGCGGAAAATTGATTGCGGAAGGGATACCAACTTACAATCTTTGGCTGATTTATTATCCAGAGAAGCATTGCGTAACAATTTTGATCCTAAGCGTTTGTTTTTTAAGATGAATTTCATTAGCCCTGGCAGAAGTCTTGATATTTGTTGTTGGTTGAATGACAAGTTCTCTCTTGGGATTAGCTTGCCGAAACAAGATAAACCAGTCAAACAAAAGAAAGAGAAGAGGATTGTCAAGGAGGAAAAAATTCCAAAGACGAAGAATCATCTTGAGGAGAGCGACTTAATGTTGGAGTTTGTGAGTGATTTGAGCGATGATCTTAAAATTCAAAGACGAATTGCCAATACATTGAAAGACTATGCACCGACTCCGAAAGCGTTGGCTGATTGGATGATGAATCAGAAACATTTTGCTCCATATTTGATTTTTTTCAAAAAGTACGTTATCTCTCAAGATGATAGTTACAAGCTTTGCGAAAAATTGAATCTTGAGTTCTTTTTGGGAATTAATTTCCCATCGCAAGATGATCAGGATCAAGATGAACAAGAAAGTGAGTCTGATTATGAATTGGAACAGATTGAACAAGAGGATGATGCCATTCTGGAAACTGTTGATAATATTGTTAATTCTGAATCAAAAAAAGAAGCCTTGCTTGTTGATGAAGAACCGGAAGAGGAGGAATCTAACGAAATCATGGCTTTTTTGAAAAACATCCCAGGACTAGACGGACGAGGCACCCAAGCTTTGTCGCGATATTTGACCGGTTTAGAGATTCGTTTAGATGATGCCAAGCGAAGTCATTCAATGAATAGTTTGCGTGGATTGGTTTTAGCTAAATATCGTCTCAAAGTTGATCCTGAAACAATATTACAGGTGAAACACTATATTAATGCTGAAGTGAGCACGATTTTAGTGCTGAAGATTTTGCGTGATGTCGGAGAAGTGATAGATCAAGAGCCGACTATTATTGATCCTCTTACTGAAAACAAGAAAGACAATCAGCAGAGAAAGAAAGAGCCCAAAAATGACAAACAAGAAAAATCCAAGAGACCGGCTGATATTAGTGATTTCACACCGGGAGGTATTCATGCTTTTCTTTTGCTTGTTCCTGAATTAAAGAGGAAAACAGTTGAAGAGATTAAATATTATAAAATTGGAATCAATTATGTCCTCTTAATTGAAAAAACGGAGAGTTGTTCAGTGCAGTCCCTTAAATCCGTCGTTTATCAGAAAAATAATCACGGCATTCTTCTTAAAAGGATTCTTTACCATAATCCACACATTAGTGAGGAAATAAGTGAGGCGATTTGTAAGTACATTTTGAATCATAAGTAATCTTTTTAAATTTTTAAATAATAAAGCCTGATCTAAACAATCAGGCTTTAATTTTATTTCGGCTATTACCAATATGATGATTTGCTATTATTTATTCTCTTCACTTCGTCTTGGGTGCGTTCCATTTCTCGTTGATCTTGAAACTCCCAAGTTCCCCAGATAGTACCTCTGACGTTGATTGTAAAGTCAATCAAATCTTCCTGGTCGTTGGTAAGGTACATTTCATATTTATTATTTGCATGACTCCAATACATTGCCCCATATCTATAAAAGGAGGCATTATTGTTTGAAGCTAAGTGATTTTCCATGATTGCCTCCGGATAATTTACAAAGACCTATTTGCCTTCATTATGGAGATTATTACCGATTTAGTCAATATTGAAAAAAACAAGGAAATCGGTTAGAATTAAAGCAGTAATCATTATTAAATAATCGTTTATAATCTTAAAGCAATAATATGGAAAGAGTCTTAATAAGTGAAGTCGCCAACCATTTAGGCAATTCAGTCAAGATTGCCGGCTGGGTGCATAATGTGCGCATTTTGAAAGGATTGATTTTTGTAATTATCAGAGATATTTCTGGACAAATTCAAGTTGTGGTTGAGGAAAGCAATCAAGAAGTTTTTTCCGTGGTCAATGGTTTGAATTTGGAAAGTATCTTGTCTGTTGAAGGTACTGTGCAAGAAAAACCAAGCAAGTCAGGGAACAAGGAGTATGAGCTCTTGGCAATCAAAGCCGAGGTGTTGTCTTTGGCAGCGGAACAGATGCCGATTCCAGTGATGCAGAAGATTGACAATGAAGCTGATGTTGAGAGTCGTTTTAATTGGCGTTGGTTGGATTTGAGAAAACCGGAACACCAGATGATTTTCAAAGTCTGGACTGAATTGGAAAAAGGTTTTCGCCAAGCTTTGTCTGACAATCATTTCATTCAACTCTACACTCCAACCTTCATGAGCACGGCCAGTGAGACTGGATCAGAAGTTTTTGCCGTAAAGTATTTTGATCGTGAAGTTTACTTGGCTCAATCCCCGCAATTCTACAAACAGATGGCCATGGCTTCCGGTTTGGAAAGAGTCTTTGCTGTTGGTCCTGTCTACCGTGCGGAAAAGTCATTTACCAATCGTCATTGCACTGAGTTTACGGGTTGGGATTTTGAAATGTCCTATATTGATTCTGAGAATGATGTGATGGAGATGGAAGAGAAAATGTTGGTCGCCGGATTTGAACATGTGAACAAAGCCTTGAATCTTGATTTACAAGTGCCAACAATGCCTTTCCCAAGAATCAGTATGAAGGAAGCTAAAGAAAAACTAGCTAAGGCCGGCATCAAGAGTGAGCAAGACGATGACTTTGGTTCTGAAGAAGAACAGGCTTTTGGCAGACTGATGAAAGAGGAGACTGGCCATGATTTTGTCTTTGTGACTGATTATCCGATCACTGCTCGTCCTTTCTATCACATGCGTAAGGAGGAGAATCAGAATATCACCAAGAGTTTTGACTTACTCTACAAGGGGATTGAAATCACTACTGGATCACAGCGCGAACATCGTCCAGATGTTTTGGCTAAACAAGCCGAAGACAAGGGTATGAATTTGAGCGAACTGGAAGACTATTTGAATTTCTTTAGATATGGTTGCCCTCCACACGGTGGCGCCGGCATTGGACCGGGCAGAATTATTATGAAAATCATGGATTTGCCAAATATCAGAGAGGCAGTTTTCTTGCCACGTGATGTGAAGAGGGTGAGGCCATAGGATTGTAAAATATTTTATGTTTAGTGTTTTTGGAATCATTATCTCCATTATTGTTTTAATTATCTTAATAATTTTTAGTATCTTAATCACTAAAGAAAAAACTATGACTAATCACAAAAACAATGCCAAGTTTACCTTCTTCTATTTACTGTCGTTGGTAGCCTTGGGATTCATGGCAACATGTACTGGAGTTATTGTATTCCAGATTATCAACAAGAGTATTCTTGACGCTGTGGAATATTCCGGATTCAGCAGTGAGGCTTTGCGCTTTGCAATTTCCGCAATCATTATTTCCGCTCCAATCTATTATATAATGATCAGCCAGATTAATAAGAATTTGCGGACAGGAGTTTTGGACAAAGAGTCTGCTCTGCGTCGTTGGCTCACTTATTTGATTATCTTTGCCGCTTCCTTGGTGGTGATTGGCTGGTTGATTGCCACCGTCAATATGTTTTTGAATGGTGAAATCACTATTAAGTTTATCCTTAAAGCATTGACCGTGTTAGTGATTTCCGGGGCTGTCTTCAGTTATTATCTCTATGACGTCAAACGGGAAAAAGTTGGTAAGAGTATTGTTTCCAAGGTATTTTTCTATGGTAGCATGGTCTTGGTATTGGCCGCCTTTATCACCGCTTTCTGTTTTGTGGATTCTCCACAGTTGGCCAGAGATCGTAAGGCGGATTTGGAAGTGATTAATGATTTTAATATGATTTCCAATGCTGTTGATGGTTATTATAATAGCAACAAGGCATTGCCAAAGGATCTTGGTATATTATTAACAGAAAATGGAGCATACTTGACAGAGAGGGAATTAATCCATATGATTGATAAAACCCAGGAAGAAAAGTATGAGTACAAAATCGTTGACGTAACCAGCTTTGAGCTTTGCGCCACTTTCAAAACTTCTAACAAGGAAATGAAAGACGATCTTGATATGAGATATTCCGGAGAGCAATGGAAGCATGATATTGGAAAACAGTGTTTAAAGAAGAAAGTAAACGATTATGGCAAGAATGCTGTTCCAATGCAGACTGAGTTTTAAAAGTACTTTGAATATAATTAATTAAGATATTATCCATTAATACCGTGAGGTTGATATGAAAAGCAGAGCTGACGAGTCTCTTGACGAAGACGATTTTCTTTTGGATTTAGATGAGGATGTAATAGAAACCATACTTGCAAGAGAACCGACCGAGAATGAAGTAATGATGGCAATCAGAAAGATTGCTCGAGGAACGGGCGACTATCGTGATGAAGCGATTATCTTTGAATATTTATTGACTTATGGAATTTCCGAAGAAAATGAAGCGACTTTTTATGAAGATGTTTCAATCGCTCGAGGATTTTTTATCAACGAGGGTTTAAAAGGATATCTCTTCCATTAGTGAATAATAACAAGAGTCATTCAATTGAATGACTCTTCTTTTTTTTGTTATTTTTTCATTTTGCTTTTTAGCTTATTTTCAGATATAATCATTAATAGAAGCTAAGGAGAATTAGTTTTTTTATGATTATCAAACTGGAAAAATTTGAAGGGCCCTTGGCCTTGTTGTTGAAAATGGTGGAAAAGTCTGAGCTGAAGATTGCCGAGGTTAATTTGGCTAAAATTGCTGATGAGTATGTGAACTATATCCGGAGCAACAAGATTGATCCGGAGCATGTTGCTGATTTTTTGGTTGTGGCCGCCAAACTGCTCTTGATCAAGTCGCGCACCCTGTTGCCCTTCATGAATGTGGAGCAAGATCAAGAAATTGAAGAATTTGAAGAACAATTGCGCATGTATCAGGAATTTGTTGAGGCTGCCAAGAAGATTGAAAAGATCCTTAAGCAAAAAAGATTCATGTATGAGCGTGAATTTAATCGCAAGTCGGTTTTGTTTGACAAGTTATTTTTACCACCCAAGAAATTGACTGCCACTGACTTGGCTACGACTTTCAAAGAATTGCTTGGTCGTCTCAAACCCCAACTTGATTTGGAAGAGAGTCGTATGAAAAATGAAGTGAGTATTGAAGAACAGATTGTAAATATCAGAACCTTGTTGGGACAGAAAGTAAAAATGGCTTTCAGCTATTTTGTGGCCAATGCCAAGGATCGCACCGAATTGATCGTGAGCTTTCTGGCCTTATTGGAATTAACCAAACAACGCGATATCATGATTGACCAAACCGAGTTGTTTGGAGAAATTGAAATCAATAGTATAAAATAATCATATGAATAATTTACAGGCAAAAACAGAGGCGATTCTCTTCATTGCTACCAAGCCGATGTCTCCCAAGGACTTGGCTGAAATCATGGAGTGTACACCCGAAGAGGCTGTCCAGGCTTGCGAGGGTTTGATGCAAGTATATCTTGAACGCAAATCTGGTTTGGCAATCATCAAGGATCAGACAACATATCAAATGGTAAGTGCTCCCGATGTTTCGGAGGTGGTCAAAGAATTTGCCAAACAAGAAATGAACAGCGAATTGTCCCGTCCCAGTTTGGAAACCCTGACGATCATTGCCTACCGCGGACCAATCGCCAAGTTGGAATTGGATCGGATTCGGGGAATTAACTGCTCTTTGATTTTACGCAATCTTTTAATCAAGGGTTTGATTGAATCTAAGAATGAAAAGGGTGAGACGTATTACAGTGTCACGACTGATTTTGTGAAGTTTCTTGGTTTGTCAAGTGTGTCCAGCCTTCCGGAATATCAAGATTTGCGTCAGGACAAAACGATTGAGAAAATATTAAATGAAGAACAGGCGATATGATGATGACTTGGCTGACAATTCTGTTTTTGCTTTTTCCCGGGCTTGGATATTATTATGATCTTTACCAGATTGCTTTGACCGAGCATTTGTTTGTGCGTTTTGAACAACAAATTGCTCAACAGGTGAGATCTTTGCAAGATAATCCCGTGGAAGTGGATTTGTCATCACCACGCATTTTTCCAATGCCTCCGACCAGAAAAGATGCCTGGTCAGAGATAGATTTACCGGTCAAGAGCGGTTTGGCAGTTGATTTGCAAAGTAATCAGCAATTGTTTTCCAAGAATGCGGATCAGGCCATGGCAATTGCCAGTATTACTAAATTGATGACTGCCTTGGTTTTTTTGGAACATAATCCTGGTTGGGATGTTATTTACAAAGTTTTGCCAGAAGATCGACGGGAGGGCGGAAGAATTAGACTATATACTGCCGATCAGTTGACTACCAAGGATCTCTTCTATGCCAGTTTGGTTGGTTCAGAAAATACGGCAATTACTGGTTTGGTAAACTTGACTGGTTTGTCTGAACAAGTCTTTGTTGAGGAAATGAATCAGAAAGCCAAGTCTTTGCGGATGTTTAATACAAGTTTTGTGGATCCGACCGGATTGAGCCCGGAAAACCAATCTACGGCACGCGATGTTTTCAAGTTGGTGCGTGTTGCAATTCAAAATGATGAAATCAAAAAAGCTGTTTTGACCGGGACATATCGTTTTCAAACCAAGGAAGGACAAGAAAAGATTTTTGAAAGCACTGATGATCTCTTGGGACAAATGCCTGGTGAGATCAAAATTCTTGGTGGGAAGACCGGATATTTGGAAGAGGGTGGATATTGTTTTGCGGCCATGTTTGAACAGGACGGACATCAGGTGATTACGGTTGTGCTTGGCGCTGATGATCGTTGGCAACGTTTTACTCAGACCGAACGTTTGTTGAACTGGGTTTTTCAAGGATATGATTGGCCTGAAATTAAGTGAGCTAATTATTTAAGCAACACATATGAAAAAAATAATTATCGCCAATTGGAAAATGCAACTAAATTTTACACAGAGTGTGCGTTTGGCTGTGGATTACAAAAAAATGAAAACAGACAGTGAAAATGAATTGGTTGTTTGCCCGTCTGAGTTTGCTTTGCAGAAAGTCGGGGAAATTTTGTCTGGCAGTAAAATCAAACTTGGTGCGCAAAATGTTTTTTGGAAAAATAACGGGGCATATACTGGAGAAGTTTCAGCTGAGACTTTGCGTAAGTTGGGTTGTAAATATGTTTTGATTGGACATAGTGAACGTCGACAGAATCTAGGAGAAACCGATGAAATGGTAAATGAAAAAATTAAGGCAGCTTTGAAGGTCGGATTGATTCCCGTAATTTGCGTGGGCGAAACTTTGGAAGAGAAAAAAGCCAAGAAGGGTAAGGCAGTTTTGGCTCGTCAGGTGCGCAAGGCGTTGGAAGATGTCAAATTGGGCAGTCAACAATTGATTTTGGCATATGAACCGATTTGGGCAATTGGCACCGGACAGGCGATTGAGCCGAATGAAGCTGATGAACAGCACTATTATTTACACTCTTTATTGGCCAGATCTTTTGGATTGACCAAGGCCAAAAAAGCATGCCGAGTCATTTACGGGGGGAGCGTTGATGCCAAAAATAGTCAGGATTTGTTGGCTTTGAAGTATGTTGATGGCCTCTTGGTGGGTGGCGCCAGTTTGGATTCTGGTAAAATGGCGAATATTAAGTAAAAAGATTAGGGAGCATTGAAATAATTTTAGAAATATTGTAAAGTTATTCAGTAAATTAATTTTATGCCGTATTATATAACCATTGCTTTGGTTGTGATCAGTTTGGTAGTGATTGCCGTAATTGTCTTGCGCAAGTTTTCGATTTTAGCTAGAATTGACGTAGAGAATATTGAAGTGGAAAAACAGCGTCTGGTTAAAAAGAAAATTATCAATGACAAATTCAAACGTCAATTAAACAAGGTTGGACAACGATCTTGGAAAATCATCAAACCGGTGATTAATTTGATTGGCAAGATTTTTGTCGGAATCTACAACAAGTTGATTGCTGTGAAGGATAATTATTCACAAAACAATTTGGCTGTTTCCAAGCCTGATGATCAGGCTTTGAGCAAGCTGTTTGCAGAGGCGCATGATTTGACCAACAAAGAAGATTTGGTAGCGGCAGAAAATAAGTATATTGAAATTATCGGATTAGACAGTTCAAATGTTCAGGCTTTTCAAGAATTGGGCGAAGTTTATCTAACCAAGGAAAACTATCAAGATGCCGAACAGACTTTTCAGCATGTGACTAAGTTGATCTCTGGAAATTCTGCAGAAAAAAGTTTGGAGCTTGCCAAGGCTTACTTTTGTTTGAGCATGGCCTACAGAGGAATGAATGAATTCGGACGAGCTGAAGAAAATGTCGCTAAGTCTTTGGAAATTGAACCAGCTAACCCGCGCTATTTGGACAGAATGATTGATTTGAATATTTTGACTGAGAATAGGGATCTTGCTTGGCAATCTTGGCAGAAGTTGAAGACAGTTAATCCGGATAACAAGAAGTTGGACGATTTTAAACAGAGAATCAATGAATTATAGGCCGAGATAGCTCAGTTGGTAGAGCACCACCATGGTAAGGTGGGGGTCACGGGTTCAAATCCCGTTCTCGGCTCAAGGATACTGTTTCCACAGTATTTTTTATTACAAGTCATATCATTTTACATTGACATTATTGCGATATCGTTATATGATAATTTTACATTGCTAATAATGTTTTAAAGTTAATTTGGGGTCGGTGGCAGAGCGGTCAAATGCACGAGACTGTAAATCTCGCGTTTCACAACTACGTAGGTTCGAATCCTACCCGGCCCACCAAATATAAAATCACGTTGAAGAAGCGTGATTTTATTTTGAAGTGTAAATTGAAATAGTTGTTACAGTAAAGAAGAAAAAGCCACCGTCCTATCGGTCGGTGGCTTTTTCGAATATAATGAAAATGGAAGACTGTGACTGGTTTTAAGCAATCCTAATACCAGTTTTCTTAATTGTTAAAATCATTGGATCGATGTTGCTTTGGAAATCCGCCACTGTAAAACCAATGGGTTCAATTTTTGAATTAACATCTATGGTATATTCCCATAATTTTTCTTCATTAGCATTCCAATCTTTTTTTAATTTATCAGAGACTACGGCAATATCAATATCGCTAAATTCAGTAGGTTTGCCCTTAACATAGGAGCCAAATAAATAAATAGCTGAGAAAGGAAAATTTTCTTGCTTTAATTTTTCAGCGTATTTTTTAGCTATTTTTTTGACTTCAATTCTTGACATAATTTTTTATATAACTTCTCAATTTTTTCTAAATGCTCTTTGATATATTGGCGAGTGCATTGTTTATAGAAAGTTAGTTTAATATCTGGATACCGTGTTCTCATATTAAAACGATTGACAATTTTCAAATATTTAATCTCGTCGTTTGATAAATTTAGTTTAGATAAATCGGCTAAATAAAGTAGATCATGCACTTTAAGTGTTTCTTTTCCACTGTCTTTAACCACGTGAGTTTTAATGATTTTTTCTAAAACAATATGCCCGAAAAATAAACTGTCAGCATATTTTTTGCCGGCAAATAAATAATTCATGGTTGCTAAATCATGTGCGGCGCTTAGTTACCAATATTTTATTAATTCTTTTGATTTTTGATTATCCATATCATTATTATACTAAAAATACATATTAATGTCAATGCGACAATAATGTCATGTTGTGCAAGACAATCAGCATAATTGACTTTTCTGGAAGATTGGGGTAGTATTTAGAGGTATCTGGTAGAAATAGTTCAAACCCTATGGCTATTTTTTTGGTTAATGATTTTAAGCAAATTTTACCAAATCAAAGATAATTAATTAAATCAATCATATGGAAAACAACCTTGGTCCCAAGACTAAAAAGAATCTGGAAGATGCTTTTGCCGGTGAATCAATGGCGAGGAACAAGTATGATTATTTTGCCAAAGTCGCTCGCAAGGCAGGCTATGTCCAAATTGCGAATATCTTTGAAGAGACGGCACGCAATGAAAAAGAACATGCCAAGCTTTGGGCAAAACAATTAGGTTTGATTAATGATCTTGAAAATGATTTGAAAGAAGCGATTAAGGGCGAAGCTTACGAAACCCAGGAAATGTATCCACGGATGTCCAAGGAGGCTTTGGAAGAAGGACATCAGGAGATTGCGACATTGTTTCGTGAGGTTGGTGAAGCTGAAAAAGCTCACGAAACCAGATATCGCAAGCTCTTGGAGAATCTTGAAAAAGGTGAAGTCTTCAAACGGACAGAGGTGAAAAAATGGAAGTGTGATAATTGTGGATATATTCATGAGGGGACAGAAGCTCCGGACAAATGTCCATCTTGTCTCCATCCTCAGGGACATTTTGAATTGTTTGTAGAAACATATTAATTATTAAATAAAAAATATGGCCACAAAATTACATGAGGTATATCTTTGCAAAGTTTGCGGAAATATTGTTGAAATCGCACACCAAGGTAACGGGATTCTAATGTGTTGCAATCAGCGGATGCAGGTTCAACATGAGAATACAGTTGATGCCAGTCAAGAAAAGCATGTGCCGGTAATTGAGTTGGAAGAAAGTGGAAAGATTATGGTCAAGATCGGTTCTGTGGCTCATCCGATGGATGATGATCACTATATTGAATGGATTGAGGTGATTACCACTACCGGGCAAGTATATTGCCAAACATTGCGTCCCGGAGATGATCCAATAGCTGAATTCAATCTGATCAGGGGAGACGTAAGTGAGGCCAGAGCTTACTGTAATTTACATGGATTGTGGAGTAAATAGATTTAAAAAGAAATAAAGATAATTTAAATAATAAAGACAGATAAAAATATGTCACAGGATAACATGATTAAATTGGAGTGCACTGTTTGTAAGAAAGTGAATCATTTTTCTCGTAAGAACAAAAAGATCCACAAGGAAAGGTTGGAAATGAAAAAGCACTGCAAGCATTGCAACAAGAGCACAATGCACAAGGAAACAAAATAAGGCAATCAGGGGCGGGTTTGTCCCGTCCTTTTTGCGGGCG
>Ga0066639_10000267_pt1 | contig 43587 bp, 50 predicted proteins | sample CryGeyCG2114_010_2_FD_59504 | JGI IMG/M metagenome (GOLD analysis project Ga0066639, IMG submission 59504) | Groundwater microbial communities from aquifer - Crystal Geyser CG10_big_fil_rev_8/21/14_0.10 | ecosystem: Environmental > Aquatic > Deep subsurface > Groundwater | place: USA: Utah...
CCTTGGAGTATGCTCAGGAGAACTTCTTTAAAGTGTTACCGATGTGGTCTGCCAGCACACTTACTTGACAAGAAAAAATATATGTTCTACGTAATATATACATGAAATCTGTCCGAAACAAACTTTCAACTTTCAACTAGTAAGTGTTTCACTCTCATCGAACTTCTCGTCGTTATCGCCATCCTAGGAATCCTTGCCGCAGTTCTTTTGATTGGAGTTAATCCCCTTGAGCAATTAGCAAGAGGAAGAGATGCTTCAAGAAAAAGTGTAGTAGCTCAGCTTGGACATGTCATGGAATCATATGTTACCAATACTGCAAGCGGCACATCTGGTTCGTTATCATATCCATCCTGGGGTGCTACATGGCAGACTACATTGGTGAGCAATAGTAAAACTAAATCAATAGCTACAATCTCACAACCCAGCGCTGGCGGTTGTACAACAAATGTGCAAAATGGAATATGTTATCAAACTTTAACTTCAGCAACAGATTCCGTAATCTGGACCATACTTGAATCCACAGCAGAAAGAACCAAAAGTTCTTGTACCGGAGCCTTTGTTGCCGCCACCGCTTGGATAGCAGGTCAGGGTAAGGCTGGCACGATATGTCTAGCCGCAACAAACACTCTTCCAGCAGCAAATGCCTCTATTTATTAATATTCTTTATTAAATACTTAAAATCTTTACAAAAAATTTAACCTCTTACTTGCTTATATTGATTAAAAGTTTTTTATAATTTAAAATAATTATACGAACCCATCTTAATGAATTCAATTATTGCCAATATTAAAAAATATAACGATCTTATAATTCCCTTTTCCATATTTATTTTGACTTTTCTCTTATATTTTCATAATCTATCTCCCTTTGTTTATGGAGGGGATACAGGCGATTTATTGCTGGCAGTAGGAGTAAGGGGTGTTGCTCATCCCTCAGGATATCCCCTATTTACCCTATTGGGAATAATATTTAGTTATCTACCTATTTCTCAGCCTCTGGCTTATAAAGTAGCCCTTGTATCAGCGATATCTTCCTCCCTCTCGGTTGTGTTTGCATATTTAATTTGTCTTAACCTTACCAAAAATAAAATAATTTCCGCGATCTCTTCATTAATCTTAGCGTTTTCCTATATATTTTGGCTTTATGCCGAAGTTGCAGAGGTATTTGCTCTGGCTGGGTTATTCTTTTTAGTCCTGCTTTATCTGGCTCTGAGATATTACGAAAAAAAATCAAATAATTATCTCTATTTGCTTTCTTTTTTCATCGGTCTTTCCCTAAGTCATCATCTTATGATTCTGGCTATTTTTCCATCACTTGCAATTTTAGTAATAAGAAGCAACTGGAGAATAATTTTTGACTACAAGTTGATACTTAAATGTCTTTTACTGTTACTTCTTGGTCTCACACCGTATTTATATATACCGATTGCCGCCTCACAATACCCTTCATACAGCTGGAACAATGCCGTAAGCTTAAAAAACTTCCTGCGATTGATAGCACGATCTGATTATGGATGGAGTCTTGATTCTAGTCGTGTTATAAATGAGCATCACTTAAATTTAACTAAAATGACATTAATAAATTATTTTTTTGATCTTTATCGGATGGTTACAATTTTTGTTCTGGGTTTCTCCCTGATCGGAATTATTAATTTAATCTGGACAAAAAAAATTACAATTTTATTTTCACTAGTTATAACCTATGTATTAGTAGGGCCATTTTTTATTTTTTACGGAACGACTCCAAATCCATTTGTTTATACCGGAGGTATTATTGAACGTTTTTATATCTTTTCATTAATTTATATAATCATTTTTTTCTCCCTTGGATGCAGTTTAGTAACAGATATTATTGAAAGTGTCTTAAAATCAAAACGAATAGCAAAAATTAGGATCAATAACTATAAAATTATATTATGGTTAATTTTATTAATAATCCCTATTTATTTGTTTAAAATAAATATTACAACAACTGATTTGTCAGATGCATCAATAGGAGAAAGAATAGGAAAGGATTATTTAAGAAATCTACCTCAAAATAGTTATTTATTTATATCTGGAGACTCAGTCACTTTAAATATATTGTATGTCCAGCACGTGCTTAGGTTTAGACCTGATGTAACTGTTATTAATTCGCAAGTACCAAGTATAAATATGAGATTTGTAAAAGAAATATTTCCTCAATATGAAGATAGTAAAGAAGACTATGCTGGTTTGAAATCCAAAATAAATCAGGAAATTCTTGCAAATTATGGAAAACGTTTTACTTTCGCGGGTTACGGTGCAACGAGCGTTGAAGAAAAAGGAATTGAGTGGATTCCTTATGGATTAAGTCAAAAAATGATTATCGGGACATTTGATCAAAGTGAAGCTGATTTTATCAGGCAGACAAATGATATTTGGAAAAAAATGAATTTTAAAAAATTTTCTGCTCTGATTGAATCTGAAAAAAACAGCCAGATATTACTAACGATGCAGCGTATGTATGGTTACTCAGCTGTTAAAACAGGAATTTATGTAATGAAAAAATATTCAAATTTTGAAGTGGCGAAAAAATATTTTGAACTTGCGGATTTGATAAACCCTAGCGATAATTTAGCAAAATTTGGTTTAGCAAATTATTATTTTAATAAAAAAGATTGCAGAAGATCTGAAGGCATAATGAAAAGCGTGCTTAATGAAAATAAGGATGTAAGAGAAGCATATATATATTTATATTTAATTTATGATGAGTGTTTTGATGATCAGATCAAGGCAAAGCAAATAGAAAAAAATTATGAATTAATATTTAAAGAAAAACTACCAAAGAATAAAAAAGAATCCAATTAATAATAGAAGTATTAATTTATCTTCAGCTCAGCTTCTTTAATTTTGTTATAATCTTACTATGAAGAAAACACCAGTTACAATTGGAATTGCCGTATATAACGAAGAAAAAAACATCGGAAGATTTCTCCAGTCAATTGTAGATCAAAATTTAAAAAAAACAGATATCTCAGAAATTATTATTGTTTCAAGCGGCTCAACAGATAAATCAGATAAAATAATTAAATCTTATAGCTTAAAATATCCCATCATTGAATTAATAAAACAAAAAAAACGTTTCGGAAAGGCATCAGCCGTAAATTTAATTATTAATAAAGCAAAGGAAGATATCATAATTTTGGCCAGCGCTGATCTTTCTATTCCCCAGAATACAATTGAAAAATTAGTTAATCCGTTAAATAACGCAGAAGTCGGGATAGTCGGATCCCATCCGGTACCGCTGAACGATAAGAATACTTTTTTCGGCTTTACCGCCCACATGCTTTGGGACCTTCATCATAAAATCTCCCTAAAATCTCCAAAAATGGGAGAATGTATAGCTTTCCGTAAGATTTTTAAGCAAATTCCTAAATTATCATCTGTAGATGAGGCAAGTATAGATGCTCTTATTAAGGGACAAGGCTACAAGGCAGTATATGCGCAAGATGCCATTGTATATAATAAGGGAGCAGGTAATCTGAAGGATTTTATTGCGAGGAGAAGACATATATATGCAGGTCACTTGGTAACGAAATATAATTATGGCTATAGTGTTTCAACCATAAGCGGTTTTAAAATTTTACTTATTTTATTAAAAAATTTATCTTTTTCTTGGCGTTCAATTATATGGTCATTTTCTGTCGTTATGCTTGAAGTATATAGCAGATTATTGGGCTACATAGATTATAAAAGAGACAGGGTTCATACAATATGGCAAAGAACAGAAAGCACGAAAGAACTTTTTTAAATCAGGAGCTCGAGCGTATAGATCCTTTAAATACTCGATGGTATCAAAAAAAGACACTATCAGAGCATTTAGAGAGATACAAACTAGCGAGTAAATTTATTAATAATAAAGTAGTAGTTGATTTAGGTTGTGGTACGGGATACGGTTCTTTTCTACTAGCAAATGCTGGGGCAAAAAAAGTTTATAGTATTGACATAGATTCTCAGTCAATAAAGTACGCACTTAAAAATTATAAGCATAAATTAATTACCTATTTAGCAAGGGATGCATTAAATACACGCCTGAAAGATAAGTATGCAGATATTGTAGTTTCCTTTGAAATAATAGAACATGTTAAAAATTACAAACAGTTTGTTTTGGAAGTCGCAAGAATTTTAAAACCGAACGGATTATTTATTTTTTCTACTCCAAATGAAATAATGTCATTAGGAAATAACCCCTATCACTTCAAAGAATTCACTATATTAGAATTAAAAAAAGTATTGACTAAGGACTTTTTTGATATAGAATTTTTTGGGCAAAGAAAAGTGTTTAATTTAATAAGCAAATTTTATAAAAAATTTTCGTTGTTATTACCCAATCGGTACCGTTTTATATTTAGTTTTCGTCCTTGGGAAAATTTTCAAATCCATAAAATACCAAGTAATATTGATGCAAGCTATTTATATCTTATTGTTATATGCAAAAAAAAAGAAACCCTAAAATAGGAGTTGTTATCGTTACGTTCAATTCTGAAAATCATGTTTTAAAATGCATAGCATCGGTTTATGGAAATAATTACAAAAATTTATCTGTTGTAGTTGTTGATAATAATTCAAATGATAATACCATTTCTGCTATAAAAAAAAATTATAAGAATATACACATTGTAAAAAATAATGATAATTTAGGTTTTGCAAAAGGTTGTAATCAAGGAATTAAATTTCTATTAAAGCATCATACTGAATATGTTCTATTACTTAATCCTGATACTCTTATTTCCAAAAGTTTTTTAAAAAAAATGCTAATTCCATTTGATGAAAATAAAAAAATTTTTGTCGCAGGATCTATTATTACATATATGAAAAATCCAAAAAAAATATGGTACGCTGGCGGTTATTTAAATAAAATTTTTCTTTATACGAGACACAAATATATGGATAAACATGTTGAAAGCTTAAAAATAAAATCGGGAATAACTGATTTTATTACTGGTGCATGCATGATGATAAGAGGTGAAGCAATCAAAAAAATTGGCTTACTACCGGAAGATTATTTTTTATATTTTGAAGATATAGTTTTTTGTAAAAAAATAATTGATGAAGGTTTTTCTTGTTATTTGTTGGCAGAACCACTTGTGAGGCATGATGTTTCTGCTTCTACTGGTATTGCAGGATCAAATAACATTTCGTCTCTCAAAGCTTATTATTTTGCACGAAATCCCCTACTTTATATTAAAGCGAATACCAACAGCCCTAAAAAAATTTTACAGATAATTGGGCAATTTATTATTCGCTTTCCTTATTATTTATTTTTTATGTTAAGAATGAAATCCGTCCAGCTGATATTTTCATATTTAAGAGGATTAAGAGATGGATTGATCGGGAAAGAAGGATATATTTAAAATTATTAGTTTTTACCCAGAGAATCATAGTGCTTATGCAATAATTCTGCTATTATATTTGTGTGGAGTTATTATTGCTATTCATATTGGGATTGTTTATTGGATCTTTTTTGAATGTTTTAATAGATAGACTTCCTCGGGATGAGTCTGTAATCAAAGGAAGGTCGTATTGTGATAAATGCAAAAAAACTTTGAAGTGGTATGATCTTATCCCCGTTCTCTCATTTTTGATTCTGGGCGGCAAATGCAGGTACTGTCACTCCCCTATTTCACTATACTATCCCATTGTTGAAATTATTACCGGAACGATGTTTGTTTTAACATTTATATATGTCTACAGACTACAGACTACAGACTACAGTCTTTTTGACAATTTAACATTTCAGCATTTCAGCAATTCAGTAATAGCTCTTTTTTATTATTTACTTATAATTTCCTCGCTGATTGTTGTATTCTTTGCTGATCTTAAGTATGGAATTATACCGGATAAAATAATTTTCCCCGCGATGGTGATTTCATTTTTATACTTAATACTTAATACAAAATACTTAATACCGAATCTATTTTCAGGAGCCGGTGTTTTTGTATTTTTTCTAGGGTTATATTTAATCACGAAGGGAAAAGGTATGGGGTTTGGAGATGTGAAGCTAGTATTTCTTTTGGGACTTTTTCTGGGGTTTCCCAAAATTATCCCTGCTTTTTATATTTCTTTCCTGACAGGTGCTTTTGTAGGTCTTATACTTATTTTACTTAAGAAAAAGAAGCTCTTTAGCGGTGCGACCATCCCATTTGCCCCCTTTCTGGTGCTGGGAACCTTCATAAGTCTTTTTTTTGGCGAAAGCATAGTCAGATTATTCATATATTGACAAGTCTTAACAGGTGTACTAGTCTTAAATTAGCTAATATTTTAATGAAACTCTCAACTTTCAACTTTCCCGTCAAAGAAGAGGCTCGCCAAAGGCGGCAACTCTCAACTCCTAAAGGTTTTACCCTTATTGAACTTCTGGTTGTAATCGCCCTGATAAGCATACTTGCAACTTCTTTTATGGTATTAATAAATCCCTTAGAGCAGGTAAGCCGGGGCAGGGATACAGCAAATACATCTGATGCCAGACAACTGATTGATGCAATTAACAGATTTTATGCGAATAAAGGATACTATCCGTGGCAGACTAGTGCAACTTTAAATATGTCAACAGGTGCGGTAGAAGTTGGTGATTCCTGGGTAAATGATGCTGCTATACCTGCTAAGGTGTTGGCAGTTCTTTCAGATAATACATCAGGAGGGGCGGAAATAAATTCGAGTTTTGTCAATAAAGTCACATCGAGTAACTACAATAAGCTTTATGTATACAATGGAAGTGCTTCCGGGAGTCCAAACCAGAGCACTTATGTATGTTTCAAGCCTCAATCAAAATTATTTCTTGAGAAAGCCAAGACAAAATGGGGTAGCAGTTGCGGCAATATGAGCACTTTTTCAGATATCGGAGCCGGTAGTGGACCCTCATATGCGTGGGGTAGTCTAATTACAATTTGTGATAGCGCTAATAATCTTTACGCTACCTGTCTTCCCTAGTCTCTTCAAGTTCTTGACAAAAATATGCATTAGCTTCATACTAATTCTATGGATGGGAAAAAAGTATACCCCCTTCAATCAAAAAGTTTTCAGAACGGATTTACTCTTTTAGAATATCTCATACTTCTCTTCTTCTTCTCAGTTTTTATTTTTCTTTTGTTATATATCTTTAATCCATTTGAGCAAATGCAGATATATAGAGACAGTACCAGAAAAGCAGATCTGGCTAAATTGCAAATTGCTCTGGAGCAATATTATTACGATAATCGCAGATATCCAAATTCCTCAATCAATCCAAATTACAGAATTATCCGTCCTGATGCTACAGTTGCCGAGTGGGGACAGAGATGGCAGCTTCCCTACATGAAGATTCTGCCAAAAGATCCCAGCTTTCCAAAGCAGACTTATATTTACTATGCAAGCATGAATGGACAATCTTATTATCTATATGCTAATCTTGAAAGAGGGAGTCTAAGTTCTAAAACATGCAATATCGAAGGACCATGCTTGAGCTTATGGAAAAATAAAATACTTTTTGATGCGTGCGGAGGAATATGCAATTATGCAGTAACAAGTCCGAATGTATCACCATAGAAGTTGAAAGTTGAAAGTTGAAAGTTGAAAGATGAAAGTTGAAAGTTGAAAGATGAAAGATGATATTGTTGGAACAAGAAAACAATCTAATAAGGAGTGGAAAGCAAATTTTTCGCAGAGATTGTTGCAATTTGGAGTTAAGATAATTAAATTAGCGAATAAACTGCCAAAAACTTCTGCCGGATTTGTAGTCATTAATCAGTTAGTTAAATCCGGAACATCAATTGGAGCAAATTTTCAGGAAGCTCAGGATGCATCATCAACTCCTGATTTTATTCATAAGTTAAGCATTTCGCTTAGGGAGGCAAAGGAAACTCTTTATTGGTTAAAAATAATTATTGCAGCGGAGCTATTACCAACACAATCTATAAGTGAAGAGTTATCTGAATGTGAAGAAATTATAGCAGTATTAATCTCAAGTATAAAATCAGTAAAATTAAAGATTACAAATGAAAAATAATTTTTCAACTCTCCCGCTTCGCAGCGAGGCGAGCAATTCTCGACTTTCAACTCAGAAAGGCTTTACCTTGATTGAAATTTTGATTGTGTTTGCATTAATAAGTATATTGTCAATTATTATGTTTGTGAACTTTAGTGTCATTCCCAAGGCAAGGGATGCAAAGAGAAAAGCAGATCTAAGAGAGATAACAAATGCGTTTGAACAATATAGAAAAGATAAAGGTCAATATCCATCAGTAAGTGGAGGCAACGTGCCTGTTAATTGTCCTATGGGTACTCCGACTTATTTTGGAAACGCACCTGATTGCGATACAATTTACTTGAAAAAAATTCCTAAGGATCCCAATGGATCGACATGGTGGCGAAGCGGAAACTATCTTTATGGTCCATCTAGCAATGGTTATATGATATTTGCCTGTATCGAAAATACAAATGATCCAGAAAAATGGTACTGGGGTGTGAATCCATTTACTTTCTGTTCTACTCATGCACTGTATTTATTCGAAAATCCATGATCAGATTATTTATGAATATAAGAAAGAAACTTTCAACTTTTAATTCCCTGTCTGCCGACAGGCATGGTCAACTCTCAACTCAAAAAGGATTTACTCTGATTGAAATTCTTGTCGTGGTTGCGATTATCGGAATTCTGGCAGCTCTTATATTTACAAATTTTACTATGATCAAAAAATCCCGCGATGCTCAGAGAAAATCCGATCTTCGAAAAATTCAAACAGCTCTTGAACATTATAGAGCAGATACGGGATTATATCCTCTTACTGATGACTTCCCAACTTGCGGTAGTTCATGGGCAGCGGGCTCTATAACCTATATGGAAAAAGTCCCCTGCGATCCTAATGGCTCAGTTTGGTGGGGTAGTATTGGATATTTCCTACCCGGAAACTATTATTATAGTAGCGGTGGAGATAATTATAGTATTATTGCTTGTATGGAAAATACAAATGATCCTGAAAAATGGTACCCGGCGGATATGGAACCATGGATGTCATGTTCTACCAAAACATTGAATATTCTTTCAAATCCATAATTAGTTTATTTATGAATATGAAAAAAAGATTTATTCAAGCACCAACTTTTTCCAAAAGTGGTGCCGGATTTACCCTTATCGAATTAACTATTATTTTTAGTGTTATTGCGATTTTGTCAGTGATCGGGATTTCTGTGTCGATTGATTACAATAGAACACAAATCGTTAATTCTGCTTATGAAGGGCTTAAGACTACCATAAATACAGCTAAATCACGCGCTCTGTCGCAAAGAAAACCAAGCAATTGCGATGGTACTCTTTCTGATTATCGGGTGTATATTTTACAATCGCCCAGCCGATATTATATGCGGGCTGTCTGTCCAGATCCTGTTTCCGTGGGCGGAATCGTAAAGCTTCCTGAAAATGTGACTTTCGATAGCACTCCGACTTTTATTTTTCCAGTTCTTATTGGAGGCTCATCAGGTGGAACAGTTACTTTGACAGGGTATAATAAAAGCAGAACCATTACGGTTGATTCGGCCGGAAATATACAATGAAAATACGGGAAAAAGGACAATCACTTGTGGAGGCAATTATCGCGATGACGGCGGCGATTCTGATCGTGTCTTCAATTGTGGCTGCCGTGGTAACGTCTTTGAATAACGCTCAGTTTTCCAAGTATCAGAATCTGGCCACTCAATATGCTCAGGAAGGCATAGAAGTGGTTAAAAACCTCAGCGTAGCGAATTGGAGTAGTTTTTATTCGCTGACCAGTACAGATTATTGTCTGCCCGAGGGTAGTTCGGTGCTTACCGTCGTAGCACCTTGCGAGCCCAATGTATATCAAGTTGGTTCAACTTTTATTTTTAAACGATCAATTAAATTGGAACGTGATAACGCCGATTGTAGTTCGGTGGGTACAAAAGTAACTTCTACTGTCGCCTGGTCGGATAGTAGGTGTACATCAAGCGGTGATATATATTGTCATTCGGTTGTGCTTCATACATGTGTTTTAAGAAGTCAGATTATACCAATACCATGAAAATGAACTCAAAACTCAATCCATTCGACAGGCTCAGGACAAGAACTCAAAAGTCAAAATTACAATTCAAAATTCAAAAATTAATTGGAAATTGGAAATTGGAAATTGGAAATTCTCGTGAGGGGTTTTCTCTGATAGAGCTATTGGTTGTAATTTCGATTATAGCTGTTTTGTCAGCCTTAATTTTCGGCAGTTTATATGTGATACCAAGAATGAGAGATGCACAGAGAAAGTCAGATCTATTACTGATACAGCATGCGCTTGAACAATACAAAGCAGATGGAGATCTCTATCCGACTAATGATTCTTGGCCAGGATGCGGATCTCCTTTGGAGTATGCTTCAACATCAACAGTATATCTTCCAAAATTTCCCTGCGATCCAAATGGAACCGGATATTGGAATTCGGGCGCATATTATACATGGTCTTCTGATCCGGTGGCAGATCCGCCAACGAGATATAAAATAGGAGCATGTCTGGAGAATGCCAGTGATACAGGCTTGAATGTTACAAATACTAATCCGGTGTCAGCAGATACCTCCTGTACAAGCAGTAAATGGTATGTTCTGGAAAGTCCATAAAGTATAAATTTTATGTTTTATAAAAAAACATTTAATCGCTTTGGATCAAAAGGCTTTACGCTATTTGAACTTTTGATAGTGATTTTGCTTGTGGCAGTGGTGGGAGGAATCTCAACGGTAATTTTGGTTTCTTCTCTCAGAGGATCTGACCGGACTAATTCTATCAATAAAGTCAGGACAAACGGGTATTATGCAATTACACAAATGACGAAAATGATTAAATATGCCAAAAGTTTTGATGGTATATCAAATGCCGATTGGCATTCTAATCCAAATGCTTGGGTTGGTAACTGCGATAGTACTCCTGATCCAAAAACTTATTTAAAAATAACGTCTTTTGATGGTGGTATTACTTTTTTTACTTGCGTTGACGCCAATGGTTTACCAGACAGAGGTGAAATATCTTCAAACAGCGCCTCGTTAATTGATCCAAATTCAGTAAAAGTTGAATCCTGCTCTATTACATGTAGAAGAGTATCTACTAATGAACCTGCTACGATAACAATTGATTTTGCACTTTCAAACGTATCAGGTAGTAATCTTTATGAAAAACAAGCATCTATTCCATTTCATACGTCTGTGACAATGAGAAATTATTAGAACTTGCAGGTACTTGACAGTGTATATCTGAAGTTGTTACTCTTAAATTATGCTAAGTTTTGGCAAAAAAAAGTCTGAAGGCGGACAGGCACTTTTGATAATAGTTCTTGTTATGGTGGTTGCGCTTACTGTCGGATTGTCTGTAGCAACAAGAAGTATTACCAGCTTAAGAAACACGACTGAGGAAGCAAATTCTGCTCAGGCATTGTCTGCGGCTGAAGCCGGTCTTGAAAGACAACTGAACTCAGGTACTTCTATAGGAACTGGAACATTTTCCAATAATACCTCTTACAATACTTCTTTAAGCTTACTAAGCGGAGCTGAGATACTACTTAATAACGGATCTCCGGTTCTTCAGGATGAGGGAGCTGATCTGTGGCTTGTTGAACATGATTCTGATAATAAACCGAGATTAACTTCACCATGGGCGCCTTCCCCTCCAGGTCCATCTCAAACAATTAATATATATTGGGATACAAATAGTTGTAATTCTTCTGCGGCTCTTCAAATAGCTGTAGTATCTGGAAGTGTAGACTTACCCATACTTACTAGGTACGCATATGATTCATGCTTACGCAGTAATAATTTTACTTCAGTTTCATCTGGCAGCTATTCTGTCGGGGGTAAGACATTTAAATATTCTACCGGAGAGATTACCATTACTAATGGATTTATCGTAAGGATTATACCAATCTATGCAGATACTACGATAGGCGTAGTAGCTTCAACTGGACTTCCAAATCAGGGCACAGTGATTACTTCAACCGGAACATGGGGTACCGGAACAAATCAGATTACACGAAGTCTTAGTGCTTATCAGCCATATCCTTCACTGCCTACTGGATTTTTTACATATGGTATCTTATCAACAAAAAATAATTAATTAAATGGACAAAAAACCATTCGGACTTGACATAGGGGTTTCTACATTTAAAGTAGTAAGTCTTTCTCATCGAAAAGACGGGTTCCTGCTTAATTCAGCTCTGATTGTTCCTGCTCCTGCTAAGGGAATGCTTTCAGAGTCTCCTTTGGATGAGGAAGAAATGGCACAAGCTATAGCAAAAACTGTTTCTGATGCAAAAATAACCTCGAAATTTGTCAACGTTGCTCTTCCTGAAAATAAAGTCTATACAAAGATAGTAGAAATGCCGGTATTATCCGACAGAGAGCTTTCATCCGCTATATATTGGGAAGCAGAACAGCATATTCCCGTACCATTGTCCGGTATTACTCTTGTCTGGTCAGTCTTAAAGCGTCCCGCACAGGGAGCTATTGGTGAAAAAATGATAGTTCTTATGGTAGGTTCTCCAACGGGTCTTATCGAGAAATACCAGCGCATACTTGCCATGGCAAGCCTTACGATAAATTCAATTGAAACTGAAGTTTTATCCTCCATCAGAGCATTGGTAGTTGGAGAAAATTTTCCGCCTTCTCTTATTGTAAGTATTGGTTCTGTGACGACATCACTTGCTATTATAAGAGACGGAATTACAGTTTTCACTTATTCAATTTCAACCGGAGGATCAGCTATAAGCCGTGCAATTTCCGCAGACTTTGGATTATCCCCTACTCAGGCAGAAGAATACAAAAAAACCTACGGAGTGACCAAAGAAGCATTGGGAGGAAAAATTGGTCTAGCAACAGAGCCAATAATGTCCTCAATACTTGAGGAGATAAAAAAAGCTCTGGCATATTATACAGATAAATATAAAAACGATCAGCCAATAAAGCAAATATTTTTATCAGGCGGAACAGCAAGACTGCCGGGAATAGATTTGTATTTTACCAATAATGCAAATATCGAAACTATTGTCGCAAATCCCTGGAAAATTCTCGCACCCGGCCAGCAGATACAAAAGGAGGTCTTGGACAATGCCCCTGATTATACTATAGCCGTAGGACTGGCCATGAGGGATTATGAAGAGTGATATAAATCTTCTACTAAAAACAAAGACAGAGGTGGCAAAAAAGTTAAAGCTGTCCGGCTTATTGAAAATAATTTCAATTACTTCCGTTGTGGTAATAGTTTTGCTGGCCTTGAGTTTATATATTTTAAGCAGATTGCTTTCATTAGAGCCAATAAAAGAAAAACAAAATGCAGTTATAAGTAATATTAATCTTTTAAAGAACAAGCAGGCAAAGTTGATTATAGTTAGAAATAAGTTGGATAATGCTGCACAAATTATAACAAAAAGACCTAAATTTGACTCGGATATCCGTACAGTTATTGCAAAAGTACCCAGCGAGGTTTCATCCCAATCACTTAATCTGGATAAGCAGAAATTAACTTTTAATGTTGCATCAAATTCTCTTAAACAGATTAATGATTTCATAAATAACTTTACTGAAATGGCAAGAAGCAAAAATTTAATACAAGATTTAACACTTGGGGGTGTAAATTTTGATCCAAAGAGCGGTAGTTACAGTATAAATATTGAAGGGAGCATGCTATGAGAGAGAAGGTTAATGTTGATGCTGAGGCGCTAAAACTTCTCTATAAGAGATACAAGGAGTACATAGTGCCGTGTTTTGTAATTTTTATCTGTGTTCTGCTTTTTTTCATTGTTATAATTTCTCAAATTAAAGATTTGATAAAAGTCAGTAAGCAGAGAGATACAGAGCTTAAAAAACTTGAGGTTTTGAAAAGTAACCTGAATATTTTATCAGGTGTAAATAGTAGCGTTCTTGATTCTCAATTTGATGTAATTTCCTCAGCTCTTCCTCCAAATAAAGATTTTGAAGGAATTATTACAGGTATTTCAGGTGCGGCGCAAAGATCAAATGTCGGTCTAAGTGATTTTGCACTTCAAGTAGGTGATCTTTCGGAAACCGAAGTTACCTCAGGAGAGTTTCCTTTTCTTGGAATAAAATTAAATATCCAGTCTTCTTACCAGCAGTCTGCAGATTTTATTACTGAACTTTTTAAATCTTTTCCTTTAGCAGAAATAACAGATGTCTCTTTATCAGACAGATCAACGGGAATATCAGTCGTATTTTATTATAAACCCATGCCTATTATAGAAATAGATAACTATGAGCCAATAAAAACACTTTCAAAGAATAATTTGGATTTAATGAATGAGCTTTCCGTCTGGAATTCTATTTCAGCTCTCTCCATGCCATTTCCAGCCAGCTCTACTCCTTCCGGCTCTTCCTCTCCCTTTTAATTTTTATAAGATCAGGACGGATTTTTAAAGTAATATTTAATGCTTGTTTTTGTCTCCAGTCTAAGATTTTTTTGTGGTCTCCTGATAAAAGAATATTTGGAACTTTAAGGTTATTATAAATTTCAGGTCTTGTATATTGCGGGTACTCAAGCGTTTTACGTGAAAAAGATTCTTCGTTGGTGACATTTTTTGGCAGAACTCCTTTGATAAGCCTAACGATACTGTCAGTAATTAACATAGCAGGAATTTCACCACCTGTAGAAATAAAATCACCAATTGAAATCACCTCGTCTACATATTTTCTTATTCTTCCGTCAAATCCCTCGTAATGTCCGCAGATTAGAATAAGATGTTTAAGTTTTGACAGCTGTGCAGCTTTTTTTTGGTTGAAAGTAACTCCCACTGGCTCAAGAAGAATAACCTTTCGATTTTCATCAGCGCTGTCAGATAATTTTCTTGCTTTTTCAATTGCTTTTTCTAAAACGTCAACCCGGATAATCATTCCTTTTCCTCCGCCATAAGGTTTGTCATCGACAATTTTATGCTTCCCTATGCCAAAGTCTCTGATATTTACATAGTTTATGGTAACTAAATTTTTTTCAATCGCATTTTTAATTATAGAGTGCGCAAAAGGACCCTTAAACATTTCCGGAAATAAAGTTACGATGGTAATGACCATTTTAATTGAGGTTTTCTTCAAGCAGGATATTTATTCTTTTATTTTGTTTTATAGCGGGAATCTTGAGAACATTTCTTATAGAACGAATTATTTTTCCGTTTTTTCCTATTATTTTACCCATATCACTACTGGCGGCTTTTATCTTAAATGTAAGAATCCCACTATCTTCCTCTTGCGATATTTCTACTTTATCAGGTTCATCAACAATAGAATTCATGATATAGTCTAAGGCTTTTTTCATTACTTAATAATATTTGCTACAGATTTTGAGGGTTTTGCTCCCTGAGAAATCCAATAATTATACCGATCTTGATTAATTTCTTTTGAGGATTTATTTTCTTTCTTTTCGTACCATCCAAGAGTTTCGATGGCTTTTCCATCTCTTTTGCTCCTCTTTTCTTTGACAACAATTCGATATTTTCTTTCGCCTTTTCGGCCTGTATTAGTAAGTCTTATAATAACCGACATAATGCAATTTTACCATTATTCTTTCTGATTCTCAAGGCTTCATTGAACCAAGAGCTTCTTGGGCGGCATTTTTTTCTGCTTCCTGTTTTGATTTACCTCTTCCTTTACCAAGTATTACATTGCCAATATTGACAGAGATTGTAAAGATTTTTTTATGTGGCGGACCTTCTTCTTTAACCACAACATACGTAGGAGAATCTTGTTTTTTGGCCTGGATCATTTCCTGAAGGAGGCTTTTTGGATCTTTAAAGATTTTTTTCTCAACAAAATGTTCAGTTTTAATTAAAAGTACTTTATGGATGAAGTTTTCTGTTTCCTTAATTCCTTTGTCTAAAAAAAGCGATCCGATGAATGCTTCAAAACAATCTGCGAGAAGACTTATATTTTCTCTTCCTTTTGTTTCCTCTTCTCCCTTTGAAAGTTTAAGAAGTTTTCCAAATTCTAACTCTTTTGCTACAAGAGCAAGAGTTTTCGTATTAACAAGCATGGATCTTACGTTAGTCAGGTTTCCTTCATCAAAATCAGGATACTTATTGAAAAGATATTCAGAAACAATAAATGAAATAATGCTGTCTCCCAAGAATTCAAGGCGCTCATTGGATTCAAATTTTTCCCGGGCTTCATTAAGATAAGATCTGTGTATAAAAGCCTGTTCAAAAAGTTTTTTATTTTTAAATTCAGGAAGTTTAATCATGATTATTTGAAACTATATTTCCAAGAGCCCCATTTATAAAAGAGGGACTTGTTTCTCCAGAGTATTCTTTAGCAAGTTCAACCGCTTCATCAATTATAACCTTTGCGGGTTCTTTTTTTTCAATCATAAGTTCGTAAACAGCAAGTCGCAGTATCGCAAGGTCGACTTTATTTATTTTTTCAATCGGAAATTCCGGGGCAGAATTTTTTATACCTTCATCTATTGAGTCTAATTTTGAAAAAATAATTTTGGCAGTATCTCCGATTGGCTGATCGTGAAAGCTTTTTCTAAAAAGGTCTTCAACAATTTGTTGTCTTTTTTTGTGTCTTGGATCAAGAGGATTTTTCATATTATCTAACAATTTTTATATTGAGGTTTTAAGCTTCTTCTTTTTTCTTTTCTTTTTTAACTTTGGGAATTATGACTTGTTCTTTATTGTAATACCCGCAGTTTTTGCAAATTACATGATTTTTGATTCTCTTATGACAATTTGGGCACATCATTCCTTTTTGAAGTTCAAGCTTTATACTTGCTCTTCTTTTTCCCTGTCTTTGTCTTGAATGTCTTTTTTTAGGTTCCTGCGGCATTCGTATATTTTACCTTAATTTGATTCTGGATGCAATGATTTAATCAGGGGAGATATGCTTGGCGTTTAAATTTTCTATTTTTTTCAGAAGAAGAGGGTAATTTTTTAGATTTGGAAATACTTTTACTGCTTCTTTTTTGATTGTTTCAACAAGAGAGAAATCAGAAAATGATGCAATTTTAAGCTCCGGTATTCCGTGCTGGGCTGTGCCGTATAATTCTCCCGGTCCACGGAGTTTGAGATCAAGTTCTGCAAGCTGCGCGCCCACGTGTATGGTTTCCAAAGCTCTAAGCCTTTCTATTGTTTTATCATTTTTTGACTCTGTGAATAAAAGACAATATGATTGTTTATTTCCCCTACCTACTCGACCTCGTAATTGATGAAGTTGGGATAGTCCGAAGCGCTCGGATCCTTCAATCATCATTATCGTAGCATTTGGAATATCGATTCCAACTTCAACAACAGGAGTTGATACTAATATATCGGTTTTACCTCTTCTGAAATTTTCAAGAATACTTTCTTTCTCTTTAGCTTTTAATTTACCATGAAGTAGAGATAGTTTTAGATCTGGGAAAACTTCTTTTTTAAGCTTTTCGTATTCCTTGGTGGCCGCTTTTACTGTTTGAAGAGTTTCAGATTCTTCAATAAAAGGACAAATAATAAATGCTTGAGTTTTGTTTTCTACAATTTGCTTTTTGATCCAATCATATGCACGATCCCTTTTTTGAGGGGGAACAAGCCAAGTTTTGATGAATTTTCTTCCTTTAGGCATTTCATCCAAAAATGAAAGATCAAGATCTCCGTATAAGGTTAACGCTATAGTGCGGGGAATTGGAGTTGCAGTCATTGTAAGGAAATGAGGATTTTCCCCTTTTTTTCTTATGATGGCACGCTGCTCTACTCCAAAGCGCTGTTGTTCGTCGATCACCACGAATCCTAAATTTTGATAATTAATTTTATCTGATAAAACTGCATGAGTACCGATCAGAATATCAAAGTCTTTAATATCTATTTTTTTACTTCCTGTGGCAAAACCTATTTTAACTCCGGCAGGCTTCAAAAGTTCTGAAATAGTTTCGAAATGTTGATTTGCAAGTATTTCTGTTGGCGCCATAAGAACTGATTGACAATCATTAAGATATGCTAAATACATCGCAATACTTGCAACAACTGTTTTTCCGGATCCTACGTCCCCTTCCAAAAGTCTGTTCATCGGGTTTTTAGAAGAAAGATCTTTAAAAATTTCCCCAACTGTTCGTTTTTGCGCATTTGTGAGTTCAAAGGGTAATTTTTCCCAAAATCTTTCGATCTCCGTTTGATATTTTGAGATGGAAAAAGGATTACTAACCAAATTATTTTTCCATTCAGTTTTTCTTTTTATAGAGGAAAGCTGAAGCATAAATAATTCATCAAAAGAAAGACGATATCTTGCTTTTTGTTCGTCTTTGGCTGAATCAGGGAAATGTATTTGTTCAATTGATGTTTTTAAATCCATGAGATTATTATTTTTTATGATCAAATCAGGAATATAATCAATCATTTTCTGTTTATTTTCCTGAATTAACTTATGGGTTTGACGGCGAAGCCACTTCGATGAAATTCCATATGTCACTTTATAGATTGGTACTAATCTGCCGGTGTGAATAGTTGTAGGATTTTGCGGATTTATTACTTCATACTCTGGTGATTCAAGCACTAATTTTCCTAAATAAGAACTGACTTTGCCCGAAAGAGAAACCTTATCTCCTTTTTTAATGATATTTGGAATAAAAGGCTGATTAAACCAAATAACGTTTAACGATCCCGTATCGTCAGAGACTGTTGCTTTTTGGAGTTTTTTCCATTTCTTGGTATATTCATTTTTTATATCAGCTACACCTCCTTGGATAGTTACTACTTCTCCATTTTGTAATTCTGCAATTTTTGAGATGATAGAATAGTTTTCATAGCGAAATGGAAAATGATAAAGAAAGTCTCCAAAAGTTTTAATACCAAGTTTTTCGAGGCGACTCGCGTATCTGGTAAAAATACTACCAGCTTGTATGACTGGCGTCTGTAAATTCATAATTTATTAGAGAGTGAGAAACGGAAGGACAGATGATGCAACAAGTGCAAGAGAAGCAATAATTACAATTATTTTCCAAACCCAACTATGTTTCCTAAACATGTCCATAAATTAATTTATTTAAGTTTTTATTTTGACAAATTTTCTTTTTCCTACTTTTAATACCATATCATTTTTCACTTCTATCTCTAAATTTGAATCAGTAATTTTACTACCTTCAATTTCTACCCCTCCTTGCTCTATTAATCTTTTGGCCTGCAATCTGCTTTCTGCGAGATTTGTTAATAACAATAAATCATCAATTCTTGTTTGTGCTTTCCCAGAAAATTTATAGGTTGGTAAAACTTTTGGTGCCTGTTTATTTTGTACGGTTTTTTGAAAATGTTCCTGGGATTTTTTGGCATCTTCATCGCAGTAAAGTTCTGATAATATTGTATAAGCTAGCTTTCTTTTTATTTCCATTGGATTTTTTCCTGATTTAAGTTCTTCTTCTATTTTCTTAATTTCTGAAAGATCAATATTTGTTGCCAAAGTAAAGTATTGAATAATTAGGTCATCGTTTATCGCCATTACTTTAGCAAACATATCATTTGGAGCGTCATCAAGCCATATTGCATTATCCCAAGTTTTGCTCATTTTCCGTCCATCAGTTCCTAGCAAGAACTCATTGGCAAGAATAAATGATTCTTTTTTTCTCCAGTTTTTCTGAAGAATTCTGCCTGCCTGCATATTGAATGTCTGATCGGTTCCTCCGATTTGGACATCGGTATCCAAAAAATAGCTGTCATATCCTTGCATAGTCGGATAAAGTCCCTCATGCAATCCTACATGTTTTCCCGATAATAATCTCTTTTTGATAAGTTCTCTTGCGGCAAAATCACCAAAAGAGAACTGCTGAGAAAGTTTGATAATTTCAGCAAATGTTAATTTCTTTAGCCATTCACTATTATGTTTAACTTGAATTTTTGAAAAATCAAGAATTTTTCCAGCCTGATTTTTATAAGTTTTAAAATTTTCTTGAATTTGTTTGCTGGTAAGCATTGGTCTTTCGGAATCTTTATCCGATGTGTCGCCAATCAACGTGGTAAAATCCCCGATTAAAAAAATAACGTTATGGAAAAGCTCTGCAAATGTTTGAAGCTTTCTTAAAGGTACAGCATTTCCCAAATGGATTTTCGTAGCTGTCGGATCGATTCCAAAATATACATTTAACTTTTTTCCGCTTCTAAGAAGTTTTTCAAGTTCATTCTTCGATGGAATGATATTTGCGATTCCCCGCGTAAGTAATTCATCAATTTTATCCACGGTTTGAGTATAACATAAGTTAGCAATTAGTGACTAGTAGCTAGCGATTAGTTTTGCTATACTTTAGAGTATGGTTGACTACAATAGGAATAGCCGACTCTCAAGAAGACGGATTAGATATAGTTCTTCCAAGATTTTTCTGTACAGTAAGCTTGCTAAATATGCCTTTTTCGGACTTATCGGATTTGTAATTTTAATGACCGTTCTTTTTCTCTGGTATGGAAAAGACCTACCTACTCCGGGAAAACTTATAGAGCCCGATCTATCTCAATCAACCAGAATTTATGACAGAAACGGAATCTTACTTTATTCTGTTTATCAGACTCAAAATAGAACTTACATAAGACTTTCGGAAATTCCAAAGATGCTACAACAGGCAACGATTGCGATAGAAGATAAAAATTTTTACAAAAATCAGGGGTTTTCTATTACAGGTTACTTAAGAGCAATTAGAAATATTGTTCTTCTTAAGGGTCTTTCCGGCGGATCTACTATAACACAGCAATTGGTAAAAAATGTTCTCTTGTCTTCTGAACGCACAATTCCACGTAAGATAAAAGAATTAATGCTCTCAATTCAGGTTGATAAAAAATATACAAAAGATCAAATTCTTGAAATGTATTTAAATGATGTGCCATATGGTGGTGCAAACATAGGAGTTGAGGCTGCTGCTGAATCTTATTTTGGTAAAAAAGTAAAAGATATAAACCTAGCCGAAAGCGCATTTTTGGCCGGTCTTCCTCAAGCACCAAGCGTCTATGCTCCCTTTTCGGGAAAGAAGTTTTATATTAAAAGAACAGAAGACGTACTTAAGCAAATGGTAAATGAAGGAATGATCAGTAAGAAACAAAAAGATCAGGCACTTTCTGAAATAAAAGCAAAGACATTTTCTCAAAAAGATACATCTATTAAAGCACCTCATTTTGTCATGTATATAAAACAAATTTTGGCAGATAAATTTGGTGAAAACGCAATTGATACAGGAGGTCTTCAGGTCACAACTACGCTTGATTATACAATTCAAAAAAAAGCAGAAGAGATAGTCAAAGAAGAAATAGATAAGCTTAAGGGGTTTAATGTCGGAAATGGTGCCGCGATTGTTTCAGATCCAAAAACGGGTGAAATTTTGGCGATGGTCGGAAGCAAGGATTATTTTGATACTGATAATGACGGGAATTTCAATGCTTCTTTATCAAACCGTCAGCCGGGATCATCCATGAAGCCAATTATGTATGCCACTGCATTTGAAAAAGGATATACGCCTTCAACGCTTGTCATGGATGTTAAGACAGATCTTCCTTCAAATGATCCCAAAAATCCAATTTATACACCTGTAAATTATGATGGTAAATACAGAGGCCCAATACAAATTCGTTTTGCATTGGGAAATTCCATCAATGTTCCCGCTGTTAAAATGCTGGCTAGAGTTGGTATAAAAGATGTTATGCAAAATGCCTATAACATGGGAATAGAAAACTGGCAGCCCACGAAAGAAAATTTGGCAAAAGTCGGTTTTTCTCTTGTTTTGGGGGGTCGTGAAACATCACTTCTTTCTGAAATCACGGCCTATGGAGTTTTTGCAACCGGAGGTATGCGACAGGATTCAATATCAATTCTTAAAGTTATAGACAGTAAAAATAATAAATTGTTTGAAGATAAAAAGCGTGATGGACAGAAAGTATTATCTCCTGAAATTTCTTTTCTTGTATCACATATACTTTTAGATAATAATTCAAGAAGTATGGAATTTGGTCCAAATTCGTGGTTGATTATTCCGGGTAGAACCGTATCTGTTAAAACTGGTACAACTGATGATAAAAGAGACAACTGGACAATCGGATATACACAATCATATGTTGTAGGAGTGTGGGTTGGAAATAATGATAATAGCCCGATGAATAAGGCAATCGCCTCAGGCGTTACGGGAGCGTCTCCTATCTGGAATAGAATTATGACTGCAGTTTTGAAGGGAAAGCCAGATGAAACTCCTATTAAGCCTGAAAATATAGTCGCTATGCAAATAGATGCTTTTGGAGGAGGACTGCCGGTTTCTGATCACCCCACGAGATCTGAGTATTTTATAAAGGGCACCGAGCCAACAAGTCCGGGATCAATTTATCAGAAAATAAAATTATCCAAACATGATTCAGGAAAACTTGCTAGTGAATGGGAAATAAGTCATGGAGAATATGAAACGAAAGATTATATTGTATTTAAAGAAGACGATCCTGCCTCAATTGATGGTAAGAACCGCTGGCAGGATGGAATTGATGCATGGCTTAGGGAAAAATATTCTGCCGCAGACTGGCAATACTATCCGCCTAGAGAAACATCTGATTACAAAGGATCTGAAGAATCAACAGCCGAACCAACCCCGACATTAACCCTTACTCCCTCTCCTACTCCATAAAAGGTATCGTTAATTAAATATTTTAAACTATCTTTGCTTGGAATTTTTGTCTTAGAACTTCGATGATTTTTTCTCTTATTTTTTCTACCTCTTCGTTAGTTAGATTTCTTTCTTTATGCTGATAGACAATATGAAAAGTTCTGTTATTTTTGTACATATCCTTTAAACCCACACTTTCTATAAGAATGCTCTGTTTTTTTATTTCACTGATAACTTCGCCGGTTTTTGTTCCTTCAGAAATTTCAATAGTGATGTCTTCAATTATTGGGGGATATTTTGGAATTTGCTTAAATATTTTACCGGGTTTTATTTTGTTTAATAGGTTTGAGAAACTAAGTTCAAATATTATTCCATCATTTACAATTTCTATACACTGACTTGGATCTTCATTTATGTTTAATTCTTCAAAAAGTCTTTCAAGAATTCCCTTTATTTCATAAAAGTTTTTTATATTTGAAACGCCGCAAAGCATATACTCTTCCCTAGCTTCATCAAGAGTTCGTCCAAGATAGACCTTTCCAAGTTCAAATAAATTTATTTTTTCAAAATTGGGTTTATTTTGGATGAGGGCTTTTAATAAATTTATTTTTAGAGTCGGCCTTAGATATTCAAATTCCCGGCTTACGGGATTGTCAACTCTTAATACTTTATCTGAATTTATATCAAAACTTGATAAATCTTTTTCGCTTATCAGACTATACGAATATATTTCTGAAAACCCGCTGGCTTTTAACAGATTTTTTACTTTTTCATCAATCAAATAATCTTTCGGATATGGAACTGTTTGAGTCGTAATCTCACCGATCGGAAGTGTTTTGGGAAAATTATTATAGCCATATAATCTTGCGACTTCTTCAATTATATCCTCTTCAATTTTAAGATCGTTTCTGTAAGTTGGAACTGTTATTTTGATTGAATCTTTGCCTGATTCATGAGGAGAAAGGTTTAATCTTTTTAAGATATTTAAAACCTCTTCTTTTTTAATCGATATTCCTAAAATTTTATTTAACCTTTCGTAGCTTAAATTTACTTTCCAAGGCGCAAAATCTTCTTTTTTAAGATCATAGAGATTACTTGATATTTCTCCGCCTGCAATTTCAAGAATAAGATCAACACATCTTCCTAAGGCCTCAATTGAACCGCCTGCATTTACTCCTCTTTCAAAAATACTTGATGCTTCAGAGCGAAGGCCCAGGGATTGGGAAACCCTTCTTATAAGAGTGGGTTTTTCAATCGGTATTCTTACGAAAATTGTTTTTGTATTTTCAAAAGTTCCGCTATTAAAGCCTCCCTTTATACCGCAAAGATCAATTATATTTTCTTCATCTGAAATAATTACAGCCCCTTGAGGTAAATAGTAGGAAAGCCCGTCAACGCTCTTGAATTTTTCCCCGCCCTTTGCCTGATGAACGCGCATTGTTTTTCCTTTGATTTTGTCGTAATCAAAGGCATGGATCGGATTCCCAAGCTCAAACATGACATAATTTGTAATATCTACGATATTATTTATTGGACGCTGACCGATTTTGATTAATCTATTTTTTAGCCATTCAGGTGAATCTGTTACTTTTATTCCGTCAATGATAATTCCGGTAAATCTTGGATTTATTTCATAATCATTTTGTATTTTTAAATGTAAAATTTTTTTAGGCGTGATATTTTCAAGTTCTGTTTTTATTTTTGGAAACTTTATCGGTTTATTTTCCAGTGCCGCAATTTCCCGGGCAATTCCTAAAATTGAGAGAAGATCTGGCCGGTTTGGAGTTATTTCAAATTCAAAAAGTATATCTTCATCAATTTTGGTTATTTTCTCGGTTCCTAGTCCCACTTCAGTCAAGCGCTCTCCCAAGTCATTGGGCTTAAGCGTTGTGTCCACATATTCTTTTATCCAAGATAAAGGTGCGATCATAATATTAAATATTAAAAATAAAATATAAAATATGGAAATTCATTTTGCTAAAACTGGTTTAAAATTCGTAAATCCGGATTTACCAAGAGACGAAGGTCGTCCATTTGATAACGAAGTGTTACCAGGCGGGAAAGACCTATGGCAAAAGCAAAACCGGATACTTTTTGAGAATCGAAACCCACTGCCTTTAATACATTTGGATGAATCATACCCGCAGGCATGATTTCACTCCATCCAGATTGCTTGCAGAAGCTACATCCTTTTCCTTTACAAACAGTACATTCGATATATGTATCAACTCCGGGTTCAACAAAAGGAAAATTAGTTGTAGCAAATTTAATTTTTGTTTTTTCTCCCATTAGTTTACGAAGTGCATAATCAATAGTACCAAATAAATCTGTAAGCCTGACGTTTGTATCAACGAGAAATCCTTCAACCTGCCAGAATTCGAAACCATGCGAAGCATCAACCTGTTCGTAACGGTAATTTTTACCGGGCACGATTACTCTTACAGGAGGTTTTATCTTTTCCATCACTCTTCCTTGCATGGCAGACATCTGGGTTCTTAAAATTATTTCACCGGGAGTTGCCTTGCTTTTATGCGTATCTAGATAAAGAGTCTGTTGGGTGTCGCGGGAGGGGTGGTCTTTGGGTATATTCAAAATTTCAAAATTGTAGCGGTCTGTTTCAATTTCGGGTCCGTCTGCCGCTTGATATCCAAGGCTTTTAAAAACATCAACGACGTCATAGATGACCTGACTTAAGGGGTGAAGATGTCCGATATCAGGTCTTATGCCGGGATTAGTAATGTCAATATTTTCCTTAAGAGTTTTTGATTGAGTTTTTCTAACTTGCTGTTCTTGGGTTATGATAGTTTCTTCAATAGTGTTTTTTACTTCATTTGCCAATCTTCCCATATCCGGTCTTTTTTCTCTGGGGAGTTTTACCAGTTCTTTAATAGCAAGAGTTAACTTACCGCTTCTTCCTAAAAATTGCAGTTTTATTTCATCTAGTTCTTTCTGGTCTTTTGCTTCAAGAATTAGCGAAACTGCAGAATTTTTAACCTGAATTAAATTTTCTTCCATAATTATAATAAGTATAGCTTTTACTCTGATTGATGTCCATTATTATAATTTGAAATATAGATCACTCCTTTTTGAGCTGGACAAACTACTGCTTTTTCTTCAAGATCATAAAATGGACCTGTCTCATTTTTGCAACCTTCTACAGTTGCATTCTTACATCCTCCGCATGGAGTTATATCATCAGAATTGGATATTGTCATTTCCGCAATTTCACGCCGAGCGACAGCAGGACTACCAACCCTTTTTAATGCTTGACACGTTATCTCATCCTCATTTTCTATTTGTGATTTAATTCTAGGTTTTCTATGTGCCCAATCCCATGCATCCAGTCCAATTCTTGCTGATCTATAATCTTCTGACATAAATGAACACCTCCTTAACTAAAAAACCTCCGCTTATCCACCATTCTTTTGGCGGGTCGGAGGCTGTTTTTAAATACAAAAATCAACCTCCGCTTAGGCGAAGGTAAAGTAAAACAAAAACCTGTCGGCCGACAGGCAGGATGTTTTATTTAATTTTTGCATATAAATATATTATCAGTTATTTTTTGCTGAGTCAACAATTTTTTGAAATGTTGGAAAATCGTTGACAATTAAGTCGTTAAGTATTTTTCGATCTAATTCTATGTTTGATTTTTTAAGTTTATTCATGAAATTACTATAGGATAATCCTTCTTTTTTCGCTGCTTCTCCAATTCTGGTAATCCATAAAGATCTAATATTTCTTTTTCGCAGTTTCCTTCCATGATAAGCATAGGCTCTTGCATGAAGCTCGGCTTCATGGGCTACCTTAATAAGTTTACTTTTTGTACCCCTATAGCCTTTTGTAAGCTTAAGGAGTTTTTTATGTTTTCTTCGTGATACTACTCCCCTTTTGATACGTGCCATATATTATGCTCCTAACATTTGTTTTATTTTCTTGGCGAAAGCTCCTTTAAGAACTCCTGGTTCTTTCTGTCGTCTTAATCTGCTTTTTGATTTATGCATTTTAAGGTGACTTTTGTACTGATGTGAAAAAAGCACCTTACCTGTTTTGGTTACTTTAAATCTTTTACTTACTGATTTCTTGATTTTTTTCTTTGACATCTTTTTTCCTTTCCGGAGAAAGAATTGCGATGAGCTGGCGTCCCTCGAAATGTCTCTCCTTCTCTATCTTTGAAACATGGAAAAGAGCTTCGGCTACTCTATCGATTATCTTTTCTCCAAATTCAGGATGTTGTATTTGTCTTCCTTTAAATTTTACAACTAATTTTACTTTATTATTGTCTTGTAAAAATTCTGTAGCTTTTTTAATAATGACTTGAAGATCATGATCATCCATGAAGGGTCCAAGTCTTAATTCTTTAGTTTCAGAACTTTTAGCTTTTTTCTTTTCTTCTTTTTTCTTTTTTTCCTCCTGATAAAGAAACTTATTGAAATCAATTATTTTGGCAACGGGCGGTTTTGCATTTGGTGCTATTTCAACCAAGTCAAGTTCGAGTTCTCTTGCTTTACTTAAAGCTTCGAATTTTGATAAAACTCCTATTTGCTTGCCATCGCTTCCCAAAACACGCAGCGTGTGGGCAAAAATACGCTCATTTGTTCTATAGTACTTTTTGGTTTCTGGTTTTTTTTTATGTCTTTTTATCAATTTCTTCTTTCAACCTTAGTAAGAATTGAGAAACTTTTATTTGTCCCAAATCGCGACTTTCTCTTGTACGAATAGAAATAACTAATTCTTTATTCTGAGTTTCTTTGTCCCCTATTATACCCATATAGGGTACTTTTTGTAAAGTAGCATCACGAATTTTGGCAGAAAGGGGTTCTGATCGGTCATCAAGCTTTACTCGAATTCCGGCATTAGTTAATGTCTGATAAATTTTTTGTGCAAGACCTAAGTGACGGTCTGCAATTGGAAGAACGATTGCCTGAATAGGAGAAAGCCACAATGGAAATGCTCCTTGATAATGTTCAGTCAAGATTCCGATAAATCTTTCTATTGACCCTAGAATTGCGCGGTGAACGATTACTGGGCGTTTCGGCTTGCCATCTTTATCGATATATTCGAGCTTCATCTTTTCTGGTATTTGAAAATCTAGTTGAATAGTTGCAAGCTGCCAATCTCGATCCTGAGAATCTTTGATTTGTATATCTATTTTCGGACCATAAAAAGCACCATCTTTTTCTTTGATGCCATATTTTACTTTTGCATCTTTCAGCGCTTTTTCTAAGTCTTTTTCTGCTTGCTTCCAAAGTTTGGCATCTCCCATAGCTTTATCTGGCTTGGTTGATAAATAGAATTCTGATGTAAAACCTAGAACTTTATAAAAGTTTACAACCAGTAGTAAAAGATCGTGAATTTCTTTTTGGATCTGATCAGGACGAACATAAAGGTGCGCATCATCAATTACAAATTGACGGACTCTGAAAAGACCTCCAAGGACACCAGACAATTCATTTCTGTTTAATATTCCAAAATCCATAAACCGAATGGGTAAATCCTGATAGCTTCTTGTTTTATTGCTATAAATTAGGCAAGCTCCCGGACAATTCATTGGCTTAAGGGAATAAGTCTCTTTTTCAATATCGAAATTAAACATATTCTCATTGTAATAATCCCAGTGACCTGATTTTTTAAAGAGTGAGCTTTTGACCATTACCGGAGTTGAAATTTCTTCGTATCCTTGCGGAACAAGTATTTGCCGGAGGAACTCTTGAAGAGTTTTATAGATCATCCAGCCTCTTGGGTGCCAAAAAACTGAACCCGGAGCATATTCATGGAAAGAATATAAATCAAGTTCTTGGCCAATTTGTCGATGGTCTTTAAGTCTTTTGGAGTCATTCATAGAAGACTATTTTATCAGCTGCGGGGTGTTTTGTAAAACATAATTTGTAACTTGAGCGGCAAAATTCCCAATATATGGAATGAAATTAATATGTTTTGAGAGAATAGTTAGAAGCGCTATGATAAAAGAAAGTCCTATTGTTGCTCCCACTGCCCATGCAATTCCACCAAGGAAATTATTAAACATAATTTGCTTTATGGATCTTGTTACTTTCTCATATCTTTCCATATTAAAAGTATAGCAAAATTTAAATGTCAATACTAATCTTTAGTAGTAGATTGTTTTTCCAGGATTCTTTTGTTAAAATTAAGAATCATTGGAGTTGTAGCTCAGTTGGTTAGAGCGTTGCATTGACATTGCAAAGGTCACAGGTTCGAATCCTGTCAGCTCCACCTCATAAAGTAAATTTCAGGACTGCATCAGCTCTTCTAAGGTTTTTCTATCAGGAATAAAAACCGTTACAGCCCTTCTGCTTCTACCGATTCCGGAAAGCATTACCTGAGGTTTGGTATTTACTTCTCTCCGATTATTATCAAGTCCATCGAAAATAACCACACTCTCAATTTCTCTAATTCCAGGAATTTCACCTTCTACTACCATCCCAATCTTCCTTAATGCTTCAAATTCTTGGTAGCCAAGATGATTTTGATCTTCTATATTTCTTTGCATAATTCACCTCCTTTTTGCAATAAAAAAACCTCCTTTTGGGAGGTCGGTGATTTATTGGTTTGGGTTTTTTAAATCATTACTCCTCCCACGCCTTGCTACTCCTTAATAAGGAGATTTGCAAGAATACAAGAGAGGAATTTCTTATTCATAAAATAAAGTTTAAAATGTTTATTAAGTTTTGTCAAGAGGATGATTATCCGACTTGAGTAGCAACTACCCGCTCATTTGATAAGCCGAAAGTTGTGCCGTGTTTTTCAAACATTGCCCAATAATTTTTCTTACCTCTTTTACTTTTCATAACTGAAAGCCATGCTTCTGAATCCTCAATCTTCATACGTGCTGATTTAACGACGGATAACATCCATTGAAAAAAATTCAAATGATAATCTCCGGGTTTTTCTATTCTTTGCTCAATTGTTAGTTCTTTAAATTCTACCGCAAGTTCAGCAGATGTAGCTGTAATTTTTTTAAGCTCAGCTAATATTTCCTCGATTTTAACCTTCAAGCCTTGGGTATTTTCGCTCACAGCTTGTGTTTCCCGATGCAGAACTTCCTTTCTATAATCTATAGCCGGTTCGATATTGTCAAAATCAGATTTTTCCGTACTTTTCCTTTTCTTAATAGCCTTAAAATCAATTTCTTCTCCTTCTGATAAATCACCTGCAAATTCATCTTTGGGGGGATTTTTTTCTCCTCCCAAAAGCTGAGCCCATAGATCAGATACAGCATCTTTACCTAAGTCTTTTATCGTAGAATCAATAACAGCCTGTCCTATTCCTTTGAAGGATTCAATGGGATTTTTGTCGATAAAAGCTTTTTTTTGCGTACTTTGTAATTTTGTATTCATGTTGTGGAGAACCTTATCATAAATTCTTGAGGAAATCAAGCGTTTTTTGCTGTCTTATGATACTTGCCAGAAGATATTTGTTCCCTTCAAGATTTTTTCGTTCAGCTTCATCCTTGGCTTTCGCAATAGTATCGACAATCTCTTTCTCATCAACTGTAATTTTTTCTTCTTCGGCTATTTTCTGGAGGATAAATTCGAGCTTAATATCATTTTCTGCTTTTCGGGCAAATTCAGCCTGCATGTCTTCAATGGTTTTATGAGTTGAAGAGAGATATTGATCAAGTGTCAGGCCCAATCTCTTTATCTCATCTAAAGTTTGCGCAAGCATTCTTTCTATTTCCTGTTCTGTTATGATTTTTGGGACGGGTGCTTTAACAGATTTTAAAAGCTCAGTAATAATTTCATCAAGATTTACCGGTTGCTGCTCTTTACCGGGAATTACAATTTTACTTTTGGCGGTTATTTTTTGAACGCTGTTTTTATATTCATTAAGATTAACAACAGGTGTCTCACATGTTTTGGCAGTAAATTTCCAATCTTTGCCTTCTTCAAGGCTCTCAACATGAATTCGGGGATTCATTATCGGTCTTAGATTATGTTCATTAATTGCTTTAGAATATTCTTGAGGAAGAAGTTTCTTGAGTACTTCCTCACGGGCTTTTTCTTTATCTATCTTATCTCTTACGAGTTTTTTTGGTGCCTTTCCTTTCCTGAATCCCGAAATACTTGCATTTTTAGCAATATCATCAAGAACATCGTCCAAAGCAGTTTTAACTAAAGTATTTGCAATTGTAATTGTTAGCGTGATAGTACCGTCTTCACTTTTTTCAATTATTGATTTCATATGTTGGGTGCTCAGGGAGAGACTCGAACTCTCAAGCTCTTACGAGTACTGGCTCCTAAAGCCAGCGTGTCTACCGTTTCACCACCTGAGCTGAAATCTCTTCTATTATCTCACGTCCAAAGCCACTTTTAAAGAACTTTTCCATTTTTCTTGCCTCTTTTCGAGTTTTACAAAGTTCCACATAAACAAGCTTCAGAGGAACTTTGCTTTTAGTCGAAGGAGACCTTCCGTTTAGATGCTGATCTATTCTTCTATCAATATTGACTGTTAAACCCTTATAAAACTCACCCGTTCTTAAACTTTGTAAAACATAAACAAAATACTTTTCTGAACCATGCGCGCCTGCCTGCCGGCAGGCAGGTCTACCAATTCCGCCACATCCGCGAACTTTTCAATTATACCAAAGTTTATATGGTAATTGGAAGACTATCGCGTGGGTTTTGTAATTTAAATTCTTCAATTTTACCCATGAAATATGTTACTCGCTGTGCCCATGTCGGAGATGCAGCATACATAGCTCCGATCTCGTAAATATTTGCTGCTCCCCAATTCTTGATATATCTTTCTCTAAGTCCTTTTGAGATGGTTTTAATACCTTCTTCCCATGAAGCAAAACGGATTACATTATTTCCATACACTCCCCAACCCCATGCATTATAAGAATTGCTTGGAATTTGTTGTCCAAAAGTAGATTCAAGGCCCGAAATGGCAGCAACAAATTTCCAGTCTAAATTATTTTCATCAGCACTTTCTACAAAAGTTTTTGCAAAGGGAGCAAGGGGAGAATTATAACGCTGAAGAAATTTTCTTAAGACCTGAACTCTGATATCTTCTGAAAAAGAATCATTCGTGTTGGCGAATACAGCAGATGAAGCCGAAGAATTTTCCATAGCTTTAATGTCTTTTGGAAAAATTCCTGCAAATATAATAATAAATAATATAAATAATAGTTTTGTTTTCATAGTTTGTGAACCGTGATTTATAAACGGAGATTATTTAGTAGGTTTACCGTAGAATTTCTTTAAATTTAAAACCATTAAAAAATCCTAACGTATGCATTTGGAAATGGCATACCTTAGGATCTGCATGAAGTGTATCATAAAACTATAGGTTTGTCAAGCCCCCAACTATAGGCTACTGAAGTTGATTCATGAAGAGAGAAACTGCGTTTGCCCACGAACCTGTATTTGAAGGTGTATATTTAGCCATTATTTCTTCAGGAGTAACCAAGCCCTTACTTTTGTACTCGTTAAAGAGAGTTCTGGCCACGGTTTCTATGGCTTCTTCATAATTTGAAAATCTAGTTATTTTCTTACTATAGATACCAAATCCCCAGCAATTATATGAGTCCTTTGGAGCTTTTTTACACAGGTTTGATTCTTGCATGGCGATTGCAGGAAGAAGACGAAAATCAAGCTCATATTTCTCTGAGATATCAACAAATAATTGCGCGTAGGGCTCAAGCGGAGAATTATGACGGTTAAAGAATAAGCGTAGATTTTCTACTCTTTTATCCAGGGTTATAATCTGATCGGTAATTATGCTTTCTTCCGAAGGTATAGCCGCAAAAGCTACAGTTTGGGGAATCTTACCAAAGCTGTGACGATTGGCGTTGCTTCCATAAGTTAAATAAGACAGATAAAACAAGCTTACTAATAATAGTATAGGAGTAAGAATGAAGAAAGTTAGCAGTTTGACAGTCTTTCTCATGAATACTTCATGTTGGCATATTTACCGTATTGTTGTCAAGTTTCCGAGGCCAAAATAACAATCGGGTTCTTTGAGCGCGAGACCGGGATTGAACCGGCGACCTTCTCGTTGGCAACGAGACGTTCTACCACTGAACTACTCGCGCATTTTGCGACCTCCCCGCCGATGGCGGAGCGTTCTACCACTGAACTACTCGCGTAGTATAAGTTTAAAATTTAAAATTAATTGGTGCCGAAGCGGTGAATCGAACACCGATAACGTGTTCTTCAGACACGCGCCTTGACCACGTTGGCAACTTCGGCAAGAATGTCAAACCATTTTTAGCTTTGATCTTCAGTTCAGTCTCTCAAAACCTTACCGTAATGAATTTTAGCAAAAATGATGGGGAAAATAAAGGGTAGATAAATTATTTTATAATAAACTGCTCATAGCGCGACGAGAAGGCTAAGAGCAAGCAATACGCAGTAGCTTAAATTAATCCGAGGGCTTGCATTCTGCGGGCACATCCGGGGAATTGACCAAATATGCTTGATCTTGATACAAGACGCTGCAGCGCGTCAATTTGGACCTCAAGAGGTGCCATATCAGCACGAGCGTATTCTGTACCTATACTATTCCATGTTCCGATAGAAAATTGAAAAGCACCATAGTATCCATTTCCCGAATTTCTTGATGCAGTCATGCCTGATTCACAATTTCCAAGAAACTGAATTTGCGCATCGTTAAGCGGCCCTCCGGTGTAGGAATAGGCTGCAGGCTGACTTTGAACTTTTTGTGTATCATTGTCTGCCTTAGTAAGAAGGCTTGAGGGTTGGATTTTCTTCTCAAGCTCCGGCTTGAGTCTTTCAGGCTCTCCGGGCTTGCTTGTTCTAAGTTTTAACCTCCAGTTTACTTCGATACTATACGGATTTTTTATCCAAGAATTATCATTCCAGATGGTAGTCCAGTAGTTTTCGTTACCATAATAATTTATAGCGATAGCTGAAAGGGTTTCATCCGACTTTACAGCCCATTCAGTAAATTCTTTTTTCTCAGTTTTAATCTCACTCTTCTCTACTCCCATAGGAATAGCATTAGGCACAATGGGTGCCAGGAAAATATTTACAGCTACAACAGTTGATATAAGAAAATTATTCATAGGTGTTTTTGGAAATTTACGAACAAAAAAAAGAATTATCGGGCAAGAAATTGCAGATTCGGAATTATAAGGCAGTTAGATTGATTTGTCAAGCCAAATAGACGTAAATTATGAAGCTAAAATCACGTATTATAGGTTCAAAATTCATGGAATTTCCGCGTGGCTGTTGTGAGGATTAATGTGGGCGATGCAGGTCTCCCCGCCTGCTTTGCCTGTGGTAAATGGCCAATAGCGGGCAGGGAACCCGCGACATCGCCGCCGTGGCGGGACGCTCAATTATTTTATTCAGGGTGGATCCTGCAAGATTCGAACTTGCGACATCTGCGATGTAAACGCAGCGCTCTACCGCTGAGCTAAGGATCCTATTTTGTGCCGAGGACAGGACTTGAACCTGCACGCCTTTTTTAGAGGCACAAGAACCTCAATCTTGCGTGTATACCAATTTCACCACCTCGGCAATTTCTTTAATTATCTCACGTCCGTATCCAGATTTAAAAAATTTTTCAAATTTTCTTGCCTCCTCTCTTGTTTTACAAATCTCAACATGCACAAGCTCCAAGGGCAGTTTACTTTTTGTTGTTTTAGACCCTTCACTTAAATGCTGATTAAGTCTTCTATCTAAATTATCAGTAAGACCTTTATAAAATTCACCAGTCTTTAAACTTTTCAAAATGTAGACATAGTACATTTTTGAAATCTTGCGTGCCTGCCTGCCGGCAGGCAGGTATACCAATTTCACCACCTCGGCGCGAGACAATATTATACCAGATTTGTGCCGAGGAGAGGAATCGAACCTCCAAGGGTTGCCCCATACGGTCCTGAACCGTACGCGTCTACCGTTTCGCCACCTCGGCAAATTACACACAAATTGTAGCAAAATATTGCAAACTTGACAATTCCGTATAAATATAGCAATATTAGTTTGCATAAATGATGAAAATAATAAGTTCTTCTTTTCTTAATAATGCAAAAATTCCCAGTAAATACACTTGCGATGGAGAAAACATTAGTCCCCCTCTTGAATTTATAGATGTACCCACCCGGACAATAAGTCTAGTTCTGATCGTGGATGACCCCGATGCTCCTTCAAATACTTGGGTTCATTGGGTTGTCTATAATATTGATCCAAAAGTAAAGAAAGTAAAGGAAAATTCAGTACCAAATGGTGCAGTTTTAGGGATGACAGACTTTGGTAAGCCTGGATGGGGCGGGCCATGTCCTCCATCAGGATCTCATCGATATTTTTTTAAGCTTTATGCATTAGATAAAATACTTGATCTTCCGGAAGGAATTACAAAACATCAGTTGCTGGAAAAAATGACTGATCATGTTGTCGAACAAGCTCAGCTGATCGGAGTTTATAGCCAGAAGTAAGCTCTTTCCAAATTTAATTAAATTTTTCACTCTATTTTTCTGCCTGATTTCATAAATTTTAAATAATTTTGCCCGAATAGAAAAATAAAAATAGCTACAATTCCAGATGTAATATAAGGAGCGTTTAGATTAAAAGTTGCTATTGTACCCCCGATAAGAGGTCCGATTATCCTAGCCATTGATCCAAATGACTGAGTTACTCCAAGTACAATTCCCTGCTCGGAAGTTTTGGTCTCAAGCGATATGAGAGATTGGACATTAACATTTACCAGACTAATGCCAAATGAAATAAATGGTCCGATAAATATCAGCAAAATTCCGATTGGTGAAAGCCCTACTCCAATGACAGCAAAAGCAAATATTATCAATGCAAATCTGATAATTTGAGATTCGTCGAATTTTTTAAGAAGAAGTCTTATTATGTAGGCCTGTGTTATAAATGATCCGATGCCGATTAATCCGAAATAATATCCGTTTTGAGTTTCATTCCATCCAAACTTTGCCTGTGAATAGAGGGGAAAAACGCCAACGATCAGTGCTAAAGCAAAATTTACAAAAAAGAATAAGAACATAAGAAACGTCATATTTTTGGGTTTTAACACTTCTTTGGTAATTTTAAAATTTATTAATTCAATCTTAATATGTTTTTGCAGAATTTTATTTGATTCAGGCAGGATTATAAATATAAGAACAGTATTTATCAGCGATAGTATAGCCGGTATCAGAAATGGAAAACCGGTTGAAAAATGACCTGAGGATATTCCACCTACCAGTGGTCCAAAAATAAATCCGAGCCCAAATACAGCTCCCAAAAGAGCCATTCTTTTCGTCCTTTCATGTGAGGCAGAGGTATCTGCGACATAAGCTTGAGCAACGGAGAGATTTGCACTTCCTATGCCGGCTATAACTCGGGCAAGCAGTAATATCCAGAGATTTTGCGAGAAAAAGATAATAAAGTATGATAAGGAATTAATAAACGCACTAACGACTAGGATTGGTTTTCTTCCGTATTTATCAGATAGCCGGCCTAAAATAGGAGCAAATAGAAATTGAAATAATGAATAAACAGATATTACAACTCCTACTAAAAAAGCACCGCCTCCTGTTTTTTCAATAAGAAGAGGTAGAATTGGAATTACAATTCCAAATCCCAAAAGATCAATAAAAACAACAAGAAGAAGAGTAAATAATTTTTTATCTAACACAGAATTTTAATTGTATCAATAGGATAAATAGTTTTACAATATACAGAAGTTATTTTATTTTTGGTCTCATTAGGTAGAAATACACTACCGGTATGAAGAAAAGCATAATAGTGCCCGAAAATGTAAGGCCTGCTATTATCGCGCCTCCCAAGCCTCTCCATAAGGCATTTGATAATGTAATTGGGATAAGTCCTGCTATTGTTGCAAACGAGGTGAGCGCGATTGGCTCAAGTCTGCTTCCTGAGGCATCAACTATAGAATCTACATAGCTCATTCCTGTTCTTTGATTTTGAACTATTTTATCAACTACCAAAATTGAGTTTTTAACAACGATTCCAAAGAGAGCAAGTACGCCAATTAAAGCCGGGAATGATAGTGGGGTTTGAGTGAGCGCAAAAATTACAAAGACACCAGATATAGAAAGAGGAATAACCAACATTACTATCATCGCACGTCTGAAAGAACTGAATTGTACAACTAGTGTAGTAATGATAAGAAGAAATGATAAAATCATAGCCTGAAGAATAGAATTAACCGAATTTTGATTTTCCTCATTTACTCCGCCTGTTTTCCAAGTATATCCATCGGGTAATTTAAGATCTGTATTTGCGAATTTTTCTAGATTACTATTAGCTTGATTTATAGAATAACCTTTCTTTACCGAAGCGGTGACCGAAATTGTTCTTTTCCCATCCTCCCTCGTGATGACAGTTGGATTCGGAACAAGTTTTATTTTACCAAGCGAGGTAAGAGGTACATTTCCTGTTAATGTCGGAATATTTATACTATTTATTGATTCAGCATATTGAGGGTCGGCGCTCATTCGGATTGTAATGTCCTTTTTTTCTGTCGAAATATCATTTTCCAGTTTTATACTGTTTGCTTTAAATCCGCTCGCAAAGAAACGAAGCCAAAATCCAAGAACATCAGGGGTGATACCTGATTGAGTCATTTTATCTTTGTCCGGAGTAAAAACCAGTTTACTCGTGCCGGATTTTATTGACTTATCAATATTTGTCATTCCGGGATCTTTTTTCATATAACTCATCATATTATTTGCATAGGCATCAAGGTTGCCAAGGTCGTCACCAAATAATTTAATTTGTACATCTGCTCCGGCCGGAGGGCCGCCGCTTATCTCAACGATTTTAAAACTCCCCATTTGATATGTGAGATATTTATTTCTTAATTCTGTTGCAATCGTTAATGAATCTTTTCTATTGTTTTTTGGAAGAAGTACTAGGGTAAATAAGACATTATTATTTCCGGCTGAACTTGCTCCAAAGCCTCCTTGACTAAACGATCGTCCAATTTCTTCAGTTACAAATGATATTCCTTCAGTATTGCGAAGTTCATTCATTATTTTTTTTGCCTCTGCAAGAGAAACTTTCGTAGTTGTTCCTGCAGGAAGTTCAAGTGAAGCATAAAGATAATTATTATCTGATTTCGGAAAAAATTCATTCTTAACTAATCCAAGAGGAAATAAAATATAAGAAACGATTGAAAATATAACAACCATGGCAATTGTTCTTCTTCTTAATGCTCTGGTCATGAGGATATGCCGCATTATCATTTTATATTTATTGCTTATAACTTCAAAATTAATAATTCCATGACCGGTTGCCCTATCGACATCTTTCCCTCTAATTCTTCTTACTTGCTTATGTTTTATAAATTTACTTATTAAAATTTCGGCAAGATGTTTTCTGATTCTTGTTGTTACTAATAAAAATAAAACTGCGGCGAGAATCTCAAAAGGGAATAGTATGCCCTTAGGCAGAATCGTAATAAAAATTCCAGCTAAAATAACAATCGATACGATTTTAAGAAATGTTACAACTCTTTGAGGAATATATCCCTGAAGAATAATTATAAGAACCGGTAATATGATAAACATTGCGATTAGAAAAGAAGCGATAAGTGTTGTTGATATGACAATTGGAATAGATTTAATAAATTCCCCAATAATTCCTCCTGATAAAAGAAGAGGAAGAAAAGCCCAGACTGTAGTTATGGTAGTTGTAAAGATTACGACCAAAAAATCTTTCCAAACCAAAAGTCCTGCCTGAAGAGCGGAAAATTTTTTCGTCCGAAAGTAAGAAGTTACTGCAGAAATTACAACAACCGTATCATCAACTAAGAGCCCAAGAGAAAGAAGAAGTGAGAAAATTGCAATAAAACTTAACGAAATATCCATTATTCGCATTACCGTAAATGTTATAAAGAAAGTAAGAGGCGTTGATAAAAGCGCAACAAATGCCTGTCTTATTCCGACGAAAATAAACAAAGTAATAAAAACGAGAATTATCGTGATTGAAAAATCACGTATTAATTCTGAGAATTGATGATTTATTTCATCTGCGGCACTTACAATTGTAGAGGCCTTAAAGTTATTGTGATATTCAGCTAGAGTTTCTTCTGTCTTTTTTTCTGCATCTTTGGCTGCGTCTGTAATATTTGAACTTTCTGTTTTAAATATACTAAAAGTAATAGCAGGAATAGAAGTTGTATTACGTGTTGCAAAAAAGGATGTGGTTTGGTCAGGTTTTAATTTTTCAGAAATTGTTGCAATATCAGACAGCATTACAATTGTTCCATTGAGAGATAAACGGAGGTTTCTTAAATCATCAATTGTTGTGATATCCTGATCGATGCTAAGAGTAAAGGACAAATTATCTGTTTGAACATTACCGGCAGGATAAGAATTAAGAGAGATAGATATAAGTTGAATTATTTGTTGGGGATTTATTTTGTAGGAAGAAATTATGTCCGGTTTTAGAAGAATTTGTATTTCTCTATCCGGAAGTCCGGATATTGAAACATCTTTTATTTTTGGTAAATCTTTTAGTTTCTGCTGAAGAATTCTAGAGAATTGTTCAAGACTACCTGTATTATTATTGCCGGTAATTACAAATGTCCACACAGGTTGATTTTGAAAATCAACTTTGATAACTTTTGGCGATTGAGCCTCCGGAGGTAAATCATTTACAGAATCAACCGCAGATTGAATATCGGTTCTTGCTTTGTCAGGGTCAGCTTTTGAATTAAATTCAATCTGAACAATTGAAACTGAATTTTGAGAAACAGATGCAACTGTTTTAACATCAGATACGCCCGTTACAGCGTCTTCAATAGGGGTTGTTATCAGGGATTCGATATCTGCCGGTCCTGCACCCGGAAGGACAGTTGAGATGACTACAATGGGTATTTTAATTTCAGGATTCAAGACTTTGGGGAGACTAAAAAAGCTTGTTAATCCGAAAGAAATTATTATTGCAATCAGTAACACGATAAGTCGGGGGTTTGAGAGGTATTTTGCTATAAAATGTTCTTTAAGTTTTGAATCAAATTGCAGGCTGTCCAAATAAGATGTGATTTTCTTCATACATTTTAGTTAATTTCTTCGATGTTATCTCCTGCAATAATATTACGATTAAGAATTAGCCGATCGTGATTGTTAAGTCCCGATAAAACCTGAACGAATCTTCCATAGACTGTGCCGAGGATTACTTTTTTATCTGCCGCCTTATTGTTCTGGGAAACAAGAACATAAGCTTCATTTTGAGTTTGATATATCGCATCAAGGGGTATATACGGGGTTGTAGAAACAGTATTGGTAAACTCGATAGGAATATCAACCCGTATGTATGATCCATTCACAATGTTATCTTTAATGTCTGATTTAATGGGATATATAACAGAATATAATTGACCATCTGTTGCTTCAGTTGATACATATGACGGGAGAGCATCGAATGAATCGTTTTCGGTATATATAGTTGTTGGTTCTTTTAGCGATATATTCGAGGCTATATCATATGGAACGCGTACTACTACGCTGGTTTCTTTTTTATTTCCTGATATAAGCGCAAGTGAGGTACCAGGGTTTACCATATCCCCTACCCTTACGTATATCCTGTCGATTAATCCATTTCCCGGAGATGTCGGATTCATAAAAGATGCTGCAATTCCTGCAATTGCTGTTTGAATACGGCTTATTTCTTTATTCAAATCAAGAGCTTTAAGCTGTATATCTGTCTGTTTGAGAGCTATTTCTTTTGTAAATTCAGAAAGTTGAGCAGGCGGATTTGCTGTATCTGTTTGAAGACTAAAATTACGCGAAGAAGCCCTTAGCTGTAGTAATCCGCTTTTAAGCTGGGCAATAAGCTGTTTTGTCTGAAGAATTCCTGCATCATTTATCCCACCAATATTAGTTGATTCCAATGTATTGAGTTGACTATTTAATGTGTTTAAAATATCTTCATTTAGATTTATAAGCGAATTGGCATCATCTAAGTTTTGTCTTGATATGTCCCTAAGCTTACTTGTGTTTTCGTCGCTATAAGTGGCGATTTTTTTTTGGTCTTCAATTATAGATTTTTGCGTTTCATATGTATCTAGAATATTTTGATATTGTTTTTTTGCAATTGAAGCCTGAAGTCCCGGAATATTGCCGCCCTGATAATTTGATGAAAGATTTATTATTGGTTGTCCTGTTGAAATTTTATCTCCTTCATTGTAGTTTATGCTTTTTACTATTCCTGAAGTCTGGGCTACGATTTTAAAAATACCGGATTTTTCAACTTGGCCCTGTAAGGTTATTTTCGGAGAACTTCCGATTCTGTATACTCTTACTTGTTTTATCAAATTAGATTTCTCCGGTTCTTTTTTAGAAATTCCTGAAACTAAATTGCCAAGAATAATAAGAAGCAGCAAAGCACCTAGGACAATAAAGAAGCTTGTAAAAGGTCTCTTATCGACAAAGAGTAAAACTTTTTTTAGGGAAAGTTGCTTTCTAAACGAGAAAAAAACATCTTTTATTTTATTAATAAATTTAATATTCCAGGGTAATTTACTCTTAGCCATATTTTAATTTGGACAGAAGGGTTGGGGCAGATGAGCAGAATTAATACGTCGGATAATTATAGGATGAGCTAGCTTTGCTGTCAAGCAACGGTCTATAACACAGCATGGATTTTAATTTTGAAGTAATTATATAAGAGCACCGTATTTTGATATGAATTGTGCGGTTGTGTTTGATAGAAAAAGGTTTTTTACTTCTTTAAGAGTAAAAAAATCAAGCAATTGGTTTTCTGCTCTTTGTATCTTATTTACATTATCATCGGTTAATCTTGCGTGATAGCAATAATCTGAAACATATTCAACATTTTCAATTTTTATACCCATTTCTTTTTCCACCCATCTTGACATTGCGTTTTCAAAAGATTCTTCCTTTTCTTTAATTCCGCCGATAAGACACCACGGATGTTTTTCTTCATCAATTGAATTATTGCTTTTATACATTAGAAGGACTTTATTCTTGTACGTTAGAAGGACTAAGCTTTTTGGATTAAGAGCATCCATAAATACATTATAGTCTTATTTACGACCAAAATGTTGAGGAAAATAAAATGAAAATTAATTATATGCATTAAAGTATGTATAATAGAGTCATGTTAATCGATAACATCAGACTAATCATCAAAGCGGGTAATGGAGGCAAAGGATCTGGGCATCTATTTCGCAATAGTCAAACTGCCAAAGGCGGACCGGATGGAGGAGATGGCGGAAATGGCGGAAGCATATATTTTCAGGGCTCTCATAACCTTAGTGATCTACGAATATTTCGCTATATGAAGAAAATTGTGGCAGAAAACGGCACAAACGGTAAAGGGCAGAAAATGTTCGGACGTAATGGTTCAAATCTGGTATCATTTGTTCCTCTGGGAACGAGAATTACGGATCTTAGTTCCGGTACTATTACAGAAATAACAGATACTACTACGCCAATGTTATTTGCCAAAGGCGGTATAGGAGGACGGGGAAACGTTATATTTAAATCTTCAACAAATCAAACACCTATAAATTTTGAATCAGGCGGACAGGGAGAAATAAAAGAATTATTTCTGGAATTACGACTAATAGCAGAAATCGGTTTAATCGGTCTGCCCAACGCAGGTAAAAGTAGCTTACTAAAGGTTTTGACGAAAGCAACTCCCGCTGTAGGCGCATATCCATTTACGACACTTGATCCGACTATCGGAATGCTCGGGACCCATTCCATTGCCGATATTCCCGGATTGATTGAAGGTGCTTCTCGTGGAAAAGGATTGGGAATTGATTTTCTGCGCCACATAGAAAAAACCAAAATTCTCGTTCATTGCATTGATCTTACTAATCCTGATTCGCTAAAATCATACGAAACCATAAGAGAGGAATTCAGGCAATTTGATCCAACTCTTTTGGATAAAATGGAATACATACTTCTTACCAAAACTGATTTGGTTGATAAAGAAACAATCCAAAGGGTAACAAAACTTTTTACTAAAGCCAAAAAAAAGGTACTAACCTGCTCAATTTACGATCCCAAGAGTATAGAATCTCTGAAAAAGTTACTGGAAAAAATATATTGAATATTTGAAAATTGAGATGAAGTTGATAATTTGCCGGAACTAATAAATTATCCTCCGATAAGCTTAGGACAGTATGGAAGTTTTTTATAGGAAATCTATATTGTAACTTTATTTGTGATAAGCTGACCATTATTTCTTTTTACTAAGCAAATAAAATTAAATTTATCAAAATCCAATGCGTAATCAATATCTTCTGAAGGAAATTCCGGTTTTTGTGTGTCTAAAAACCATTGTGTTCCGGGATGGATATACAAATTTTGGTTTACCTCTTCCCTATTTAACTGTTTTCCCGTTAATGAATCTTCAAGAAAGTTTGCAAAAATATCATCTTCACTATCAATTGCAACAATAGATATATTTTTATGATTTCCTGCTCTAATATATTTAACAATTGTAGAGCAAGTTACAAAGCTTCCGAAAATAATCTCTTTGGCAGAAGTCGCAGCTACTACTCCCTGGGTACCGGAAGAAGTTCTATGTACTAAAGTTTTTCCAGTTAAATCTATTTTTGCTATTTCAAAAGGAGAATTATCAAAATCAAATCCTTCAATTTTATATCCACCTATTTCTCCCATAAGAAGATATTCGGGATTCTCTTTTTTTAAAACGAATGCTTCTTCTTTTGTTGCAACAGGAATAATATATTTTGCTCCTTGTCCAAAAGCATACGCCTCCGTGGTTGCAGCACGCATGATATCAATAACTATAGTAAGATTTGTTGCTTGCCTAGCGCCCTCAATTCCCTTCAATTGTTTTATTTTCAGATAGGAATAGTATAGCAAAAGTTTGATGTTGAGGCTCGGTTTTGGTATCATATGTGAGAGCATTGCCGGGTCCGCCTACGGCGAGACTTCGCCTTCGGCGAGTCGCCTAATGGTAGGATAACGGACTTTGCCTGCCCGCTATCGCTGAAGTTTGTGCTGCGGGATCGTCTAATGGTAGGACATGGGACTTTGGATCCCAGTATCATGGTTCGAATCC